>Ga0115003_10004543_pt1 | contig 10653 bp, 13 predicted proteins | sample ArcticOcean_MG_C_7_FD_88736 | JGI IMG/M metagenome (GOLD analysis project Ga0115003, IMG submission 88736) | Marine microbial communities from western Arctic Ocean - ArcticOcean_MG_CB11_88 | ecosystem: Environmental > Aquatic > Marine > Oceanic | place: Arctic Ocean: Canada Basin | collected... | reverse complement strand
TATGTATCCAGTGTTAATGACAGTTTTGTAATGAATGCATGGGCACAGCATCTTGGAATCAAAAACGTAAAAGTTATTCCAGATGGTAACGGAGAACTTGCAGATGAATTGGGCATGCTTGTAGACATGAGTGTTGTTGGCTTTGGTAAGCGGTCAAGACGTTTTGCAGTTGTTATCAACGATGGTGTTGTTGAACGCAGTTTTGTAGAGCCTAACGGAACCGCAGACAATCCAGATCCATATGGTGTAACTTCGCCAGAGAATATTCTCAAAGTATTGTCTGACGCACCTGGTGCTTAATAAATAATAATACAGGAGTGTAATTATGAAAAATATTATCAAAAAACTGTTTAACCGCAGAGATACTATTTGGGTAAAACCTTACTTTGAGGATTGCCTCTAGTATTAGTATATGCTTCAAGAAAAGCGGCTTCGGCCGCTTTTTTATTAAATAGTATTGTATTTCAATTACCTCTAGCGTATAATATCCTATATGAAACCAATTGTATTTGTTGGACACAGACAAAATCTACATGATGTTCAGATGGTTGCAAAAGCCTGCAACAGACAAGTTGTGGGCCTATTAGACAAATACTTTTATGGCAACACAGACTCTGTATGTGGTGTTCCTGTGATAGGTGCAGACAGCATGCTAGAGGATACAGCATTCGTTGAAGATCATGATTTTTTCTTAACGTCTTGGTGGACCGGAAACGAAAACCTAAACAACCCAGAGCATTCAGGTGATAATTTACGCAAGACCAGAATAGATCTATTAGACCAACAAGGGATTAAGTGTACTAATTTAATACATCCTAGCTGTATAAGGATTGAAAGTAGTAAACTTGGTAATGGTATTATAGCAATGCCGCATACCGCAATAACAGCTAATTGTGTTATTGGTGACTATACTGTAGTTGATTGGTATGCTCTAGTAGGGCATGATTGCAGTATTGGGCGTAATGTTATCATAGGTGCAAGAGCAACACTAGCAGGTGGTATTACTGTAGAAGATAACGTTAGGATAGGATTAAGTGCTACTGTGGTAGAAGGGCATGAACGAGACATAACACTGCACAAAAACAGTAAAATCTGGGCAGGAGCAGTTGTGTTTGACAGTGTTCCCGAGGACGCTAATTATACACACAATCATCGCATACTAAAAAGAATCAACAAGGAAAATCAAGATGTTTAAAGAACGTGTAACTTGGACCCATCACTGGGGCGACAAAACATTTAGTTTTCGCACAACCAGGAATCAATCATTTAGGTTCAATGCTGGCGAGTTTGCCATGATTGGATTAGAAGCAGATGGAAAGAAAATACTACGTGCGTACAGTATTGCCAGCGCACCATGGGAAGAAGAACTAGAATGGCTCAGTGTTAAGGTCCAAGACGGTGAACTGACTGGCAAACTGCAACATCTTAAAGAAGGTGACGAGGTTATACTCATGCCCAAGTGTGTGGGCACACTACGTAACGAAGCACTCACACCAGGTGGTACACTGTGGATGTTGGCCACGGGTACTGGACTCGCTCCGTTTATGAGCCTAATACGTGATGTGGATACACTGGAACAATGGGACCAGATTAATATTGTACACAGTGTTAGACACAGATCAGAACTTGCGTACTATAAACAGTTAAATACCAACTTCATTGACACAGACATACACGAAATGGTAGCACCAGTATTGAAGTATCGTCCAATTGTTACAGGCGAGGGCGATGAAAGAATCACAGTGAAACTGTGGAGAGAAAGACTACCTGTGCGCAATGATGATAAGGTTATGATCTGCGGCAATATGCGGTTCAATGAGGACATGATTAACTGGTGCGAACACATGGGCATGTCAGAAGGCACACTTAAAAACCCAGGTGGGTATGTGCTAGAACGAGCGTTTATTGACCCTGCATGACAACATTACTTTATTGCACAGGATACAGTAAGTCGGACCTTACCTGGGAAAAGCGTTGGCGTAGATGGTACAACTATAACAAACAAAAAGGTCTGCACTTTGATCAACTGTTGATAGTGGATAACGGCAGTCCTGAGCTTCCTGGATGGAGCGATAACAGAGTAATACACAATCTCGATCGTCCGTGGTATAACAAAAACATTGTGATATACCGTTATGAGGACACACTGGATACTGATGCTCATCTGAATAGATCTGTACAAATAGCAAGTGCCTATGCCACACAATATGATTTTGATAAACTACTACACATGGAATCTGACGTGTACATTTTAAGCAAACGATTAGCAAAATTCATCAACGAGCATGATACTGATCACATGACTTTCCCTGGTGAACTATGTGCAGGTTATGTAGGAAGCAATTACGGACAAACTCATGATGTGTTACCAAACAATATTGATTATGCTACTGGAATCGGTGAAAATTGGGATGATGTGCATACAAGATATCATGACACTAAGCGACAATACACGTACATTAGATAAAAAGGATTATCCAATCCGAGGTTAAATACAAATAATATGCTTGATGCAGTTATATTCTCTCTTCCATACACTAACTTGGACCAAATACAAAGTGCTCCGGCTATTCTTAGTGGTGTACTAAATCATAACGGATTCAAATCCAAAGGGTTTGACTTTGGCACTGAACTGTTTGAATTATGCAATAGAGATGTTGACCTGTTTTACGAAACTCAAAATTACTTTTTAGCCGCCGACCAAGAATCAAATACAATTGTTGAAGAGTTCTACCAGCGTGTACTAGATATTTTAATTGCCAATCCTGCTAGATATATTGGTATTAGCGTGTTTAGCGTTTGGAGTCATCGTGGTGTTTTTGAATTAGCACATCTAATTAGACAATCCAATATAAATTCTAAAATTATTGTTGGCGGTCGCGGACTACCTAGAAAAATACACACAGCGGTATTCCCTGCAGGGGTACTAACTTTGTCAGAAAAGCAAATGAAGTTTGCTGATGTACTGCGAGCGCAAGGCCTAGTAGATCATGTTATTGTAGGCGATGGCGAAGATGCACTCTTGGAATTATTCCAAGGTCGTGTTGAAAAAGACCTAACACTGGAAAGCGATCAGTTTAAGAACCCAACACCAGACTACGAGAATTATCATTTTGACCGATATCAGCAGAATGAAAAATTATTGCCAATAACCGGTAGCAAAGGTTGTGTAAAAGATTGCGACTTTTGTGATGTACGTGATCAGTTTGGCACTTATAGATACCGAACAGGTGCAGACATTGCCCAGGAAGTATTACGACTCAAAGAGCAATATGTAATAAACAAGTTTCAATTTACTGACAGTTTAGTTAACGGTAGTCAAAAAGAGTTGATTAATTTTTGTAATATTATAGCAGATTATAACAGCCAAAATCCTGCAGATAAGATTAAATGGACAGGACAGTGGATCTGCAGACCACAAAATCAAATCAAAGATAACTTATATGAAATTATTGCAGCCAGCGGAGGCGAAGGTCTTACTGTAGGAATGGAAAGCGGCAGTGATAGTGTACTAACCGCCATGAACAAGAAAACAAATGTAACGGCAATGTTTGATGAACTAGAACAATTTAGACAGCATGGTATTAATTGCACACTGTTAACTTTTGTAGGTCACCATTCTGAAACATTTGACAACTTTAAAGAACACTGCCAAACCATCATTCGCATGCTACCGTATGTAAGGTCAGGTACAATAAGTGCTATTGCTGCCGGAGAGCCTATGTTAATGTTAGACGGAACACCTGCACTAAATGACCCTAACATTGTACGTAGCGATTTTGCACCAGATACTGTATGGGTTTCACGCAATAATCCAACCAATACATATAAAGAAAGATTAGCAAGACGTATCATAATCCATAACCTGTTTACAAAATACAAGATACCATCAGTGCTGGACTTTTTTAATTATCATCAAGCAGATAACACCATAAGGTCTTATGCTGATCAAATCAATAAATTTCATGCTCTCAGCTATTAACAGTATTAATAACATAGATAACTTCTTAGATAGTTTAGTCGAAGATCAGCCCATTACAATTAAAATAGGTTTATCGGCTACGGTATCTAAACCAATTGCGTTTACAATCAAGTTTAATGGGCAAGTCATAAAAGAACAAACAATATCAACAAGTTCAGACAGTCTAAACACATTTACATTAGATACCACTAAAGAAAATACGTTAGAATTGATCATGCATAGCAAAGGTCCCAATCATACCGTTGTCAACGACCAAGGCGAGATAGTAGAGGATAGTTTTATTATATTGTCTAAGTTAGAAATAGACAGCTATGATATACTTGCCGATGACGAGTTTATAAACAACAACTCTATATACACGCCAGCTCAGTCGTTTTATAAAGGCTTTTGGAAGAACAGCACATTGTCCCTAAACATAAAAACACCATTTGTAGATTGGTATAATGAGCAAACTAAATTGAATACAACAGTTGGCGGAGATCAAACACTCCAAGGGTCAGGCAGGGATAAAATGAACGATTTAGTTAAAGATTTAAATAAATTAAACCAATAAATTATTGACAAGAAGCGTAATTACACATATAATAGATAAGTGTGTTTTATTGTGTGCCAATTGTCATGCAGAAGAACACGAAAGAATACGGAGAGTTGGCTGAGTGGCTAAAGGCACCTTCCTGCTAAGAAGACATACGGGGATAACCTGTATCGAGAGTTCGAATCTCTCACTCTCCGCCACAACAATGGAGATAGTATGACAGTTAAAAAGAAAAACAGCCCATTAACATATGAATCAGGCAAGCCAAGACTTGGGCCAATGAGCACAGGAAAACTAGAAGAAATGGTGAAAACGTGCAGACCAAGACACAAGAACAAAATTATTAACGAGTTAGCAAAGAGAAGTAAATAGATGCTAGAAACAATATAACTGTGTTAGTAAAAAATGAAAATATTATACTTAGGTTCTAATCTTCCAGATACCCATCACAGAGTTTCACACCTGGCTCGAGCAACAAAAACTGTTAATCACGGTCTAATAGAGTCTGACGATTTTATTCCGCAAGAAGTTGGATTGTATCATACCACTATAGTAGATATATGGGCGGGTGGTATTGTTGAGGTTGCTAAGAACTTTGATAAAATAGTTCTATTAGATCAACCAAGGACAGAATGGAGCCATTGGAAAGCTCTACTAAGCACGTATAAGATCATGGTGGAGTTAGAAAAGCTAGGACACTCTACAGAATTTAGAGACAACGAAAATATAAAAAGCATACAGTTTATGTGGGACCTGTTACAGGATAACAAGGCATTTTGTACCTATCCCTGGATGCACCTATTAGAAGAATACGGTGATGTGTTAATATGCAGTAAAAGTAAAATACCAATTAAAAAACTTGAAGACCTTGGTGATTGGCGCACTGATCCTGAGTTTGTGGAGATCAGGAACAAACTAAAAAGTGGCGAAAGAATACATAACTGTAACTTGTGTTATAAGGAAGAAGAGCTAGGCTTTGTTAGTACCAGAGTTCATGAAAGCATGGACTGGGCAGTAAAAATGAATATACAAAGTATGGAAGATTTGGAAGTAGCACTGCCTACGTACTATGAAGTACGCCCTAGTAACAAGTGCAACTTACAATGCAGAATGTGCTGTCCTGAAAACAGTCACTTGATTGAGAAAGAATTTAAAGAAATAAAGTTTGAATATCCCAGTTTTAAAAAACAATGGGGCAACTACGAACATATTGATGTAGAGAACTTATTGCCAGGTACAAGGATATACAGCACAGGTGGTGAGCCAACTATCATACCAGAGTTCTATAACTTCTTAGACAAATGTATTACACTAGGAAGAACAGACTTAGATATCACACTAAACACAAATGGACAAAAAGTAAATGACAAGTTAATTAATCTTATGCACAAGTTTGACGAAGTTAACTTTAGTTTCAGTATTGATGGCTTTGATCAAGTAAACGAGTATATACGCTGGAACAGTGTTTGGGATAAGACAGTAGTTAATGCAAAACGTCTCAAAGACGAAGGATTTTACGTAAGTTTGGAGTGCATACCTAGTCCCTGGAATATCACCAACTTACATTTGTTATATGAGTTTTACGACAGAGAGTTTCCAGACAGCACTGTGTTTTTACAACAGGTGTACTGGCCGGATAAGACCATTAACGTGTTCAATCACCCGTTGCCGGAACTGGTAGTAGACAGTTTAACACGAGTAACAAAAACAAATGCATATTACACAGACGCAAGAGACAACAAAAGTATAATAGACTCGTTACTGGAGCATTACAGCAAAGACCCCAAGCCAGATTTACACTGGTTAGGCAAATTTTATGAATTTAATGACTTGCTAGATAAGTCTAGAAATGTTAAACTAGTTGATTATGTTCCAGAGTTAGAAGAGGGAAGAAAATTATTAACGAGATAGCAAAGAGAAGTAAATAAACGCATGCTGGCGTAGCTCAGTTGGTAGAGCACCTGATTTGTAATCAGGATGTCCGCGGTTCGATCCCGTGCGTCAGCACCAACCTTGTCCGGTTCGTCTATCGGTTAGGACTCGGGATTTTCATTCCCGCAAGAGGGGTTCGACTCCCCTACCGGATACCAAGTATAAGGAGAGACTAATGAAAAATGGATGGCGTTGGTTAGGCTTTACACTAGCAATGGTTAGTGCTTTCCTTTTAAGCGGAGGTAATCCTGATGTGCAATGGATGGGCTGGGCAGTTGGTACAGTTAGTTCTGCAATGTGGGTTTACTTTGGTTTTAAGGATAGTGATACTCCTAGAGCATTAATGGAAGTAATGTATTTGTTACTTGCGATGAGAGGAATATATAATTGGGTAATCTAAATAATAAAGGAACAGTATGTCACTAGTACCAATGGTAATTGAAACAACGTCAAAAGGCGAACGTGCTTATGATATCTACAGTAGATTACTCAAAGAGCGTATTATTATGCTGAATGGTCCTGTGGAAGATAACATGAGTAATTTAATTGTTAGCCAACTGCTGTTCCTAGAATCAGAAGACCCAGACAAGGATATTAATTTATTTGTTAACAGTCCAGGTGGTGTTATTACAGCAGGCATGGCTATATACGATACCATGCAGTTTATCAAGTGTGATGTAGCAACCTATGTGATTGGACAAGCATGTTCAATGGGGTCATTCCTAGCACAAGCAGGTGCGGCAGGCAAGCGTCACATGTTGCCCTATGCTAGACACATGATTCATCAGCCCAGTGGCGGCACACGCGGTATGCAGAGTGATATAGAAATACAGTACAAAGAAATTACCAAGATGAAAGAAATACTCACAGAGTTATATGTTAAACACAACACAGCAGGTAAGACCTTTGCAGACTTTGAAAGTGACATGGATCGTGACACATTTATGAGTGCATCAGAATCAGAAGACTACGGCCTAGTAGACAAGATTATTCACAAAAGGCCATAACAACAAAATGAGTTTAACCAGTTTTAGTCTTACAGCAGAAAACATAACTGATCTTAAAGACTTCTTGCTGGCCTCTAAAAAAGATGTTTATGGCCCAAATGAACGATTGGTAATACGTGTTCCACACGATGCGCAATCTCTAATCAAGTTGGTATTAAGATTATTAAATTATTATGATATCCCGACTTACTATGTTATTTTTGCATCCAATTCTGATGATATCGTAAATGATGTAACTATATCAGTAAGCAATAATCGTGACACCAGCGGAACTAGTGTTTTGCATGAAGGAAAACTAATAGATATTGCCCACACTAGCCAAGATGATCGTATCAACAAGTACGATAGAATTGGGGCACCTTCACCTACTTTTTGTACTATACCTTGGAACAGTATTTCAATTACGTCAACTGGTACATACCGGCCTTGTTGTCTGGTGCAAAATAATCTTAATAATGAAAATGGTCGCGAGTTGAATGTAAATTCAGGAGATTCTATTGAAGACGCAAGATCATCTCCTGCAATGGTACAACTCCGCAAAGATTTATTACGTGGTCTTAAACCGACCCAGTGTAGTGTATGCTGGGACATAGAAGACGCTGGTGGAAGCAGTAAAAGAAACTTAACATTGTTTGAAATAGAAGCACCAAATCATTATGATGTTTGGACAGATGATAAGCAGTTATTATCAGCAGTTGACTTAAAATTAGGCAACTTGTGCAACTTAAAATGTAGAATTTGTGATACCAGCTCATCAAGCACGTTTAGCAAAGAAGTGTTATTAACTATGCCAATGAGTGAACGCAAAGGCTCTGCTGTACAAACTGACTTAAAAAACGGAAGATGGCCCAAACTTAATCATTTTTGGGACGATATATCCAAACACATAGATTCAATCAAGCTGATAGAATTTACCGGCGGAGAGCCTTTTATGTCGCCTGAACACTTCTCTCTCTTGAATACAATAATAGACAAAGGCAGAGCTGATAAAATAAGTCTTCACTACAATACAAATGGCACAATATTCCCACAAGAGTATCATATGTGGCAACATTTTAAACAGGTTGTGGTAGCATTTAGCATCGATGATATCAAAGAACGTTATGAATATCAACGTTCAGGTGCAAAATGGGATCTTGTTACAGAAAATATAAAATTGTTTAAAAAGATAAAACAAGAATACAACAACATCAAGTTGGAAATATGTGTATCGGTTAATGTGTATAATGCACTATACCTTGTAGAACTGTTTGATTGGATCAACACACAGGCATTTGATTTTGTATTTTGGAATATTGTGTACCAACGTGAGCAATGCTCTATTACTAGTTTACCACAGAAGGCTAAACAGGAAATTACAAAAAAGATACAGTCATCAAACTACAGTTCGCAATTGAATTTTATTGTAACAGCAATGAACCACAGTGACACACATGCAGATAGTTTTTATGCCGATATAGAAGAGTTTGACTCTAGACGAAACGAATCAATTAGCAGAACATTCCCTCAATTATACAAACTTATTAAACGGTAAATGGCAACTCAAGAGCAAAAAGAAAAACTGGTAGAAATACTCAAATTCACTTCATGTACATATACGATCAGTATCTCAGGATACGGCAGGGAGCATGTGGTTGGATGTATTCCCAATCAGTCTAGTATCAAGTACCTAAAGGACAACAACATTCAGTGGGAGCATGCACTGTTTATGGATCTTGATGAGTGGGTAGACGATGGGCATAAACTACCAGACCATCCGTTAATCGACGATGATGGTGTGTATGCACGTGACTGGAGTGAGCTGGATGACATTTGCCGTTGCTGGGGTGCTGAGCGAGGTGTTTACACCTATATATCAATTGACGATGAGAATGGCGATCCTGTAATTGAGTTCAGCACAGACTACGAAACATTAACCAATTTGGGTGTGAGTTACGAGTCAGAATCCGAGGTAGATATAGACAATGTAGAGAAGGCACAACAGTATAGAAAAAAAGGACGCTGGATTGCAGAAGTCTGCAATTTTGAAGAAGGAACGTTTTTTGTGGGTGATATAGAACTGACCCAACCGTTTGACATCACAAAACTATTAGTGTATGCTTCAACTATAAACGAATCACCAGACATTATTAATGGTGTTAGCTATGATAATAATCCAATTGACTACCTTGACAATAACATTATTAGCAATAGTATCGAAAGCAATCTTATTGATTTAGATGAATGGACATGAAATGCAAACACTTAAAGTAGGATTTACCTGCAGTACGTTTGATTTATTGCACTCAGGGCATGTGACCATGTTAGAAGATGCGAGAAGTCAATGTGACTATTTGATATGTGGATTACAGGTTGACCCTACCCTGGATCGTCCAGAAAAGAACTCACCTATACAGTCTGTGGTGGAACGATATACACAGCTCAAAGCATTATCTTGTGTAGATGAAATAGTTCCGTATGCTTACGAACGTGACTTAGAAGATATACTCAGCATGTACAATATTGATGTGCGTATACTAGGTGATGAGTATGCTACCAAAGACTTCACAGGTAAAGACATCTGTAAACAGCGTGGCATACAGCTATACTTTAACAAGCGTGAACACAGATTCAGTTCAAGCGAACTGCGTCAACGAGTAGCGGCTAAAGAGAAGTCTTCTTCTTCTTAGTGGTTGACTTGGCTTTAGTTGGTTTGTACACATCAGTTATTTCAGTTGATTCCATTGGTATTGCTTTTGCCTTTTGTTTTTCTTTCGCTTCTCTTTTGGCCTGCATTTCCGCTGGAGTTATTGTGTTGCCTTTAACTTTAAAAACCATGATCGACATTTCCTTTAATTGTTATAAGTATTTATATGCTGGTCGATTATCATCATCCCTTCAGGTACCGTGCAACAGTGCCATGGCCCGGAAAACAAGAAGATCCACAGCTGGATTGGGTGTATGCTATTGAACAAATTGAAGGGTGGCTACGTGAGCGTGTTGGTCCAAGATATCAACAATGGGCATACGACGATTGCCCAATTACATACAATATAGGAGTGGCCTTTAGATGGGACAAAGACAAAACAATGTTTATACTTACTTGGGGAATCTAATGAATTGGAAAGAACGTGTTGCAGGAGTATTATTCAGTTTTATATTACTAAGTCTTTTGATGTGGTTAATACTTGCAACCCAGGTGTGGGCTGGAGTAACAG
>Ga0115003_10004534_pt1 | contig 10664 bp, 11 predicted proteins | sample ArcticOcean_MG_C_7_FD_88736 | JGI IMG/M metagenome (GOLD analysis project Ga0115003, IMG submission 88736) | Marine microbial communities from western Arctic Ocean - ArcticOcean_MG_CB11_88 | ecosystem: Environmental > Aquatic > Marine > Oceanic | place: Arctic Ocean: Canada Basin | collected... | reverse complement strand
TTATGAAACTAGGCTTTGCTATTTACAAGTAAATTATTATGAAACAAATAAATCTCATTATTGAATTAACAAGGTTAAAAAAGCCAATTGGTTTTATGCTTTTGTTTTGGCCTTGTGCATGGGGTCTAACTATTGCTTATGATTTTTCATACGGTTTTAATGACTATTTTTTTTTCCTGTTATTATTTTTTTTAGGTTCTATTTTAATGAGATCTGCTGGCTGCATAGTTAATGATATTTTTGATAAGGAATTTGACAAAAAAGTTTTAAGAACAAAACAAAGACCTATTGCTTCAGGACAGATATCAATAAAACTTGGATTAATTTATACTTTAATTCTTTGTTTTTTAGCTTTATTGGTTTTAATAAACTTTAACACTCTCACAATTATTTTGGCATTAGGGTCTATGCCTCTAGCATTCAGTTATCCTCTAATGAAAAGATATACTTATTGGCCTCAATTGTTCTTAGGTATTACTTTTAATTATGGTTTAATTCTTGGATGGATATGCATAAAAAATCAAATAGATATTATTCCTATAATATTTTATTTAGGAGCCATATTTTGGACACTAGGCTTCGACACAATATACGGGTTTCAAGATATAAAAGACGATGAAATAATAGGGATAAAATCAACATCTATAAAGTTTAAAAAAAATTCAAACTTATTTTTAACAATATGTTACTTAATATTCACAACTACATTAATTATAGTAGGTCTATTTATGAATTTTAATATGATATTTTATTTTTTTATGATAATTCCCATATTCCATTTATTTTTTTATCAAATTTATAACTTTGATCCCAAAAACCCTAAAAATAGTTTGAAAATTTTTAGAAGTAATAACTTATTAGGTGCCTTAATTTTATCTAATATTTTTATTGGGAAAATTTAAATTACTTATGAAAAAAAATGAAATTTTAAAAAGACTTTATTTTGATTATACAAACAAATATATAAAAAAAATATTATTATCAGTATTTTTTGGGTTGTTAGTTGCTGGAAGCACATCTGCTATTGCATATCTTTTAGACCCAGCGATTAAAAAAATATTTATTGAGAAAGATCAAACATTAATTTTTATTATTCCATTTTTTATTATTGTAGCTTTTACGGTAAAAGGTTTGTCTTTATATTTAGCAAAAGTCACAATGATAGGTGTCTCAGAAGAAGTTAGAAAAGATATGCAGTGTGATATGCTTTCTAACTTAATCAACGCAGATACAAAATTAATTGATGGAAAACATACTGGAAAATTTATTTCAAGTTTAACCAATGATGTGTCTCATATAACAAATTTAATTAGTATCGCTATTCTTAATGTGTTTAAAGATAGTCTAACGTTAATAGGGTTACTCACTGTAATGTTTTTCCAAAACTGGAAACTTTCTTTAATTGCAATTATAATGATTCCATTAGCTACTCTTGCTGCTAGAAGTTTGGGAAAAAGAGTTGGTAAAGTTGCGACCGAACAAATGTTGAAAGCTGGGGTGCTTAATACATACTTAATAGAATTATTTAAAAATCATAAACTTATTAAAATATTTCAAAGAGAAAAATATGAAAATAACAGAGCTGAAAAATTCATAAATGATGTGAAGGAAAAATCAAAAAAAATTCAAACTGTTTATGTTAGGACTTCTCCAATAATGGAAACGCTCACAGGTATTATGATAGCTATATTAATATATTTTTCTGGAAAACTTATTTTAAGTAATGATTTAGAAATTAATAATTTTTTCTCATTTCTTGCTGCAATGATGTTGGCCTACCAACCCGTAAGATCTCTTGCGACTTTAAATATAACTATAGGCCAGGGTGTCTCTGCAGCTGCAAGATTACTGCCAATTATAGATGAAAAATCAAACTTAATTCAAAGTAAAAATGATTCCAAAATACAAATAACAAATGGAAGTATTGAATTTAAAAATGTTGATTTTAAGTATAATAGCGAGAGTGATAAGGTTTTAAATTCTGTTAATTTAAAGATGTTAGGTGGAAAAATGACCGCACTCGTTGGTCATAGCGGTTCTGGAAAATCTACAATATTAAATTTAATTCCTAGATTTTATGATTCTTATTCAGGTGATATTACAATAGATAATCAATCAATTTACAAGTCTACGATTAATTCCATAAGGAAAAGTATTTCATTAGTTAGTCAAGACACCACTTTATTTGATGACACAATCAGAAATAATATTGCTTATGCGAATTTAGATGCTACCCAAACTGAAATTGAAGAAGCAGCAAAATATTCTTTTGCAAGTGAGTTTATAGAAAAACTACCTGATAAATACAACACAATCATAGGAGAAAATGGTACAAGATTATCTGGTGGAGAGAAACAAAGACTATCTATAGCTCGAGCAATACTTAAAAAAAGTCAAATAATCCTCTTAGATGAGGCAACTTCTTCGCTGGATGCTGAAACTGAGGATAAAATTCAAAAGGCTATAAATTTTTTAACTAAAAATAGAACCACTATTGTAATTGCCCACCGATTATCAACTATTCTTAATTCTGATAAAATTTATGTAATAGATGCTGGAAAGGTATCTGGAGAAGGAACCCATAAAGAGTTGTTGTCAAAATCAATTGTTTACAAAAACTTCTATGATACACAAATTAGAAAAGAGTAATGTTATTTATTTATAGAATAGTAATAAATTTAATTATAGTAGCTTCTCCAATTATTATTTTTTTTAGATTATTAAAAAAAAAAGAAGACCCAATAAGATTTAAAGAAAAATTTTGTTTTTTTTCTAAAAAAAAATTAAAAGGAAAATTAATATGGTTTCATGGCGCTAGTGTTGGAGAGATATTAAGCGTAATACCGTTAATTGAAAAGTTAGAAAAAAATAAGAATATCAAACAAATCCTAATAACTTCTAACACTTTAAGTTCTTCAAAAATATTACTCAATTCAAAATTTAAAAAAACTATTCATCAGTTTTTTCCAATTGATACAAATTACCATTCTAAAAAATTCTTAAATTACTGGAAGCCTTCTATTGCAATTTTCATAGATTCTGAAATATGGCCAAATATGATTTCAAATATTAATAAAAAATCTATTTCACTTATGCTGTTAAATGCAAGGATAACTAAAAAATCTTTTAAAAGATGGAAAAAATTTGTTTTTTTTGCAAAAAGCATGTTTCAAAAATTTGATATCTGTCTTTCCTCTAATAATGAATCAAAAAAATATCTTAAGTTTCTTGGTGCAAAAAAAATAAAACATATTGGAAATTTAAAGTTTTCTCAAACAGAAAAAGATGAACATTTTTTAAATAATAACTCGAAAAAATTTCTTTTATCAAGGCGGGTGTGGTGTGCTGCAAGTACACACCCAACCGAAGAAACATTATGTGCTCTTGCACATAAAAAACTTAAAAAGGAATATAAGAATTTATTAACAATTATAATTCCAAGGCATATCAATAGAACAGATCAAATTATAAATGAAATGGAAAAATTAAATCTTAAATTTCATGTTCATGGTTCAGAGAAGAAAATTCATAAAGATACAGATATATATCTGGTTGATTCTTATGGCCAAACAAAATCGTTTTTTAAGTTGTGCAAAATAGTTTTTCTTGGTGGATCTATTATTAAACATGGTGGTCAAAATCCATTGGAAGCTGCTAGATATGGATGTAAAATAATATATGGACCAAATATTTCAAATTTTTATGAAATATATAAACTTCTAAATAAATATAAGGTATCCACAAAAATAATTGGCTTAAATCAAATGATTAACAATATCGATAGAATATTTAAAAATAAAACAGTTACTTTTAAAATAAAATCTAAAATTAAAGAATTAGGAAATGAAATTTTAAGTTCAACGCTAAAAGAAATAAACTTTTTAATTAATAGAAAATGAAATTAAAAAAGCCTAAATTTTGGGACTATAAAAAACCTAACTATCTATCATACTTTTTATTGCCATTTACAATCCCAATAAAATTAAATAATTTTTATTTAAATATAAAAAGAAGAGGGGGAAATACTAAAGATATTTTAACTATATGCGTAGGTAATATCTATATTGGTGGAACTGCAAAAACTCCTCTTTCAATAAAAATTTTCCAAATATTAAAAGGTCTCAATATTAAAGCTGCTACAATAAAAAAATTTTACAAAGATCAAATTGATGAACAAAAATTATTAGCAGGTAAAACAAAGCTCTACTGCTTAAAAAATAGAAAATCTGCACTTAATGAGGCTATCAAAGATAACATTGATGTAGCTATATTTGATGATGGATTACAAGATAATTCAATGAATTATGATTTAAGCTTTGTGTGTTTTAATAATTTAAAATGGATTGGCAATGGTTTATTAATTCCAGCAGGACCACTCAGAGAAAATATAAAAAGTATTGCAAAACATGATGCAGTTTTTTTAAATGGTAACGATGAAGATGTCTCTAATTTAAAAAAGTCTATTAAAGAATATAATGCTAATATTAACATTTTTGAAACACTGTATGTGCCAAATAATATTGATAGATTTAATAATAAAGACAAATATTTAATTTTTTCTGGGATCGGAAACCCTGATAGTTTTAAAAAAACGCTAATTAAAAATAAATTTAATATAATTAAAGAATTAAAATTTCCTGATCATTATCAATATACTCATGAAGATATCAACAAGATCAAACTGCATGCCAAAAAATTAGATGCTAAAATTTTAACTACTGAAAAAGATTATATCAAAATTGATCATAAAGATCTTGATGAAATTGATTTTTTAGGAATTGACCTTGTAATAAAACAAGAAGAAGAATTAATTAAGTTAATAAAATCAAATATATGAAAACAATAAAGTATTTTTTTCAGTTTATAATCATTATGTTTTTTTTCTTCATATTTAAAATATTAGGTTTAAAGCTTGCATCAAGTATTTCTAGTAAAATTGTAGCTTTAATTGGACCATTATTTAGATCTAAAAAAATAATAGAAGAAAATATATGCAAAGCCATTCCTAAACTAGACCCTAATAATATTAAGAAAATAATTCATAAAATGTGGAGTAATTATGGAAGAATTCTTTCTGAGTATGTCTTTATGAAACAATTTAGATTATCAGTATTCAAGAATAATTTACATATTGAAGGTCAAGAATTTCTAAATGAAATTAAAGATAGTAATGAACCTGTAATATTTATTTCGGGACATTTTAATAATTTTGAATTAATGGCTATGCATATAGAAAAGTCAGGAATTAATTTAGCTGCTATTTATAGGCCCCTTAACAATAGATTTTTAAATTTTGTGATGGAAAAAATAAGAAAAAAATATATTTGTAAAAATCAAATCAAAAAAGGTATTTCAGGTACAAAACAATTGCTTTCATTTTTTAAAAATGGTTCATCTATTGCTTTAATGATTGATCAGAGAGTTTCCCAAGGTATTAGATCTAATTTTTTTAATAATGAGGCCCTTACAACCACAATCCCAGCTCAATTTATAAAAAAATTTAAGTGTAGAGTTGTTCCTATTTATATTGAAAGAGTAAAAGACATAAATTTTAAATTAACTGTACATAAACCGTTGAAGTATTTGGACAATGAGTCTATTGAATCTATAACTTTAGACTTAAACAGAGTGCTTGAAAAAATGATTTTAAAAAATCCAGAACAATGGATTTGGTCTCATAATCGTTGGAAATAAATATATTTCTAGTTATTTTCTCTTTTTTGTGAAGCCTCTTCATATGAATAATAAGGCTCCTGAAGATCAACATTCCAGTAGTTAAGTTCTTCTAATTTTATTATTTTACCTGATACTGCGCAAATTACATGATCTCCTGTTTCAAGAATTTTAAAGTTATTTGGTAAATATTCTATTTTGGCTAATTTTTTATTCATTTTTAGTTTATATACTAATATATGAAAGTTGGAATAATAGGAAGCGGTGGACGTGAACATGCTATTTGCCAAGCTTTGAGTAAGTCTAATAAGGTTGATGAGCTATACTGTTTTCCAGGTAATGCTGGAACAGCTTTAATTGCCAAAAATATAGCCTTAAATGTAGAAAATTTCAATGAACTGAAAAATTTTTTGTTATCAAACAAAATCAATCTAATAATAATTGGTCCAGAAAAATATTTAGTAGATGGCATTGTTGATTTTTTAGAGGAGCAAAATATCAAAGTATTTGGGCCTAATAAAATTGCATCACAGCTTGAGGGTTCTAAAATTTTTACAAAAAATATTTGTGAAAAATATAATATTCCAACAGCTAAATTTGGGATTTTTGAAAATATTAGTAAAGCAAATAAATTTATAGAAAAGAATAACTACCCACTTGTTATTAAGGCTGATGGACTTGCTGCTGGTAAAGGTGTTTACATATGCACCAATAAAGCTGAAGCTACTCTTGGTATAAAGGAAATTTTCGAAGGTAAATTTGGTAAAGCAAAGAATATACTTATCGAAGAATTTCTTGAGGGTGAAGAAATGAGCTATTTTATTATAACTGATGGAAAAACAATAAAAAATTTTGATACTGCTCAAGATCATAAAAGAGTATTAGAGGGTGATTTGGGAAAAAATACAGGTGGCATGGGTGCCTACTCTCCTTCAAGGTTGATTAATAATGAACTTGAAAAAAAAATTCTAAAAAAAATAATAGAACCAACGATAAAAGGTCTTAAAGAAATTGGAACAAATTATAAAGGCTTTTTGTATGCTGGATTAATGATTGTAAAAAATGAACCTTTTTTAATTGAATATAACGTCCGTATGGGTGACCCCGAATGTCAAACTATTTTACCAAAACTAAATTCAGATTTACTAGATATTATATTGGCATGTTGTGATGAAAAATTACATGAAATAGAAATAAAATGGCTTAACAAAAAAAGTTTATGTGTTGTACTTTGTTCAAAAGGATATCCGGACCAATATAAGAAAAATGTTTTAATTAAAGATATTGCCAAAATCAAACTTGATAGTGACGAGTACTGCTATCATGCTGGTACAGCAAAAAATGAGGAAAAAATTTATGCTATTGGAGGTAGAGTTTTAAATTTTGTTTGCTTATCTGAAGATTTTTCTAAAGCAAGAATAAAAATATTTAATTTAATAAAATTACTAAATTGGGATGGTGGTTTTTTCCGTAAAGATATCGGTTACAAAGTAATAGATAAATGAGAATAATATCTGGAAATTTCAAAGGGAAAAAAATTCTTCAGCCTAAGGATGAAACAACTAGACCTCTTAAGGATTTAACAAAAGAATCTATATTTAATATTATTGTGCACTCTAATAAGTTTGATGTTAAAATAGAAGAATCAAATATTTTGGATTTATTTTCTGGTATTGGATCATTTGGCCTTGAATGTCTATCTAGAGGGTCTGAGTCTTTAATTTTTGTTGAAAATTATAAAGAAGTATTGCCAATTCTAAAAAAAAATATTTCTAACCTAAATTACCAAAATAATTCTTTGATAATCGAAGAAAATATTTTTGATAAATTAAATTTTAAGATTTTTAAAAAAAAATTTGATATTATTTTTATGGACCCACCTTATAAAGAAAAGAACTTGTCCAAATTGTTAACGGGGATAATTCAATCTGACATATTGGCCAAAAAAGGGATAGTTATTATTCATAGACACAAAAATGAAAAAGATGAATTTCCAGATAACTTTAACATCATTGAAGAAAAAACTTATGGTATTTCTAAGGTTATTTTTGGAAATTATTCTTAAATTAATATCCTGCTGGTTTCTTTCTTTATCAACTCCACAGATGGTTGATTGTATGGATTAATTTTCAAAGCTCTCCCAATTAGTATTGTCTCTAGAATAAAAAAACAAAATAACTCACCTAACGTTTTTTCATCTCTATTTAAAATTTCAAAACTTCTAAAGGGAATATTTTTTTTTAAGAATACATTTTCTGTTGCCGATTTTTGAGAAAATATTATTTGATTTATATCTTTATTTTTTAAATATTTATAAGAAGAAAGAATTTCTTTATTAATAATTTTAGGGGAATTTTTTTCTTTTACATAAAAAAAAGTAAAAAAATTATTTTTAGGTCCATCTAAATAAAGTTGCATCAAACTATGATTATCTTTAGGCATAGAGGAAATGACTGGTAGGATGCCATTTCCATTTTTTCCTAAGCTCTCAGCAACTAACTGTTGATACCATCTAAATAAATTATATGATTTTTCATCATAGTTTAGAATTATAGAATTAAATTTTTTTTGTTTTAAAAAATAAAGTGTGCTACTCACATTTTTTGTTAATAAGTTTATAAAATTTTTATTTTTAACCAAATAATTTATTTGTTTAAATTTTTTTGTATCTAAGCCCATCAATTCAGCTGGCAGCATACCAACTTCTGATAATACAGAATATCTACCACCTATATAATTATTGTGGTAAATAATCTCAGCTTTTAACTTTTCAGCAAGATCCAATAAATAACTTTTTTTATTTTCTGTAATAAAAATATTTTTATCTTTTTTTTTTATAATAATGTTTGTGTTTGAAATTGTTTCAAGTGTTTCACCTGATTTAGAAACTATCAAATTAACACAATTCTTTTTTTTTTTAACAGAGCTTTTGTTTGGTTGAAGATTGTTAATAAAATGAAATTTTTTTTTAATCTTATGGTTTAAAAAATCATAAATAGATTCAGTTCCTAAAGTCGAACCACCCATTCCAATAACTCTAATATTAAAAAAATTTTTGAATTTTCTTAATATTTTTTTATTATAATTATTTCTGTAACCTGATCCTAATGATTTTAAAATCATGTTATTTTCTTTTAAAAATAATTTTAAATCTATCTTAATTTTTTTATTATTTTTTTTTAATTTAAAACTTTTAAAATTAATATTTTTGGTTAACATTAATTATTTTTAATTTTATCTATTATAGATTTTTCTAAAGAATTATTTGTTGTTTGCTTTTTTGAATCTGCCTTAATCAAAGTTTTTCCTTCTCCAAGAATAACTCTTAGGTCTACCTCGTCATCACTATTGTTGTCTTGATCGCTATCTACTATTGTGTTTGGTACGGGTAGTTTTCCAAATTCTGGTGGCAATACTAATGGATTTTTTTTTTCAACTAAGAACTCATCTGAAGTTGATCTTTTTGTTCCTGTCAATCCATCTTTTACACTTTGGCAGGCACTCAGAGCTATTAAAACCAAAAATAGATAAAATAAATTTTTAGATAAACTTTTCATTTTGTCTCATTCTTATTAAAAATTTCTGCATAAATAAGGCAAATAATACCTAATGTAATAAATATATCCGCAACATTAAAAATAAACCAGTGAAAATTGTTTATATGAAAATCAATAAAATCTGGAACTGCAGAGTAGTAAATTCTATCAAACAGATTGCCTAATGCTCCTCCTAATACAGATAATAGAGCATACATTTTGACTCCATTACTCCTTATAATTAGCACTAAAATGACAATAGTTACTGTGGCTATTATTAAGCTTATTATATTATAAACAATATTCTCATCAAAGGTAAGTAATCCAAAAGCAATTCCCTTATTCCAAATTAGATAAAGATTTAAATAAGGTGTTAAATAAATATCAACCGTATTTTCAAATTCTGCTATTTTGAGAATATAGATTTTAGATATTCTATCTACTAAAAAAATAACTGAAATTATTATTAAATTAATTAAAATTTTTTTAAAATTTATTTTAATCATTAGGTATCAAATATTTACTGTGTGCCTCTCACATTTCTTTTTATTAATTTTCCAGCAAATAGGACATTTGTTTCCTTCTGCTTTTTCTGCGATAGCATTAATCTTTTCTGAATCATCTTTTTTAATTTTTACACCAGATGTAATGCATAATTCTGCAAAATCTGTATTTTCTGTAATTTTAAATAACTTATCATTTAAGCTAATTGTTAGATTCACCTCTAGACTTGAGCCAATTTCTTTACTTGCTCTTTTAGCTTCAATACTAATATTACAAATATCCCTAATTTTTTTTAACTCTATCCATTTTTCATTTAATTTTTTATTTTCAAATGATTTTGGGAAATCAATAAAATTTTCTAAATGAATACTTTTTTTATCTTTATTAATTAATGTAAAGATTTCCTCTGTTGTAAAAGATAATATAGGTGCAAACCATTTTATCAAAGATTCAAGAATTATATTTAAAACCAATATACAGTTATTTCTTTTTTCTGAATTTTTTGGATCACAATATAAAGTATCTTTTCTAATATCAAAATAAAAAGCTGATAAATCAACAGTACAAAAGTTTAATAATTCTTTATAAAGATTATGAAAATCATAGTTGGCAAAATAGTTTTTAAAATTTTCATTTAAGTTATAAACTTTATGCAACATATATTGCTCAAGTTCTGGTAATTCTTTTAATCTTAATTTTTCTAAATCTATAGGTTTAAATTCATCATTAAGGTTTCCCAGCAAATATCTAAAAGTATTTCTAATTTTTCTATATGATTCTGCATGTTGTTCTATTATTGAATTATCAATTCTTAAATCTTCTTCATAATTTGATGAGGCCACCCATATTCTTAAAATATCAGCACCATACTTTTTTAATATATCCTCAGGTGCAATTACATTTCCAACTGATTTGGACATTTTAAGACCTTTACCATCTACAACAAAGCCA
>Ga0115003_10004531_pt1 | contig 10666 bp, 9 predicted proteins | sample ArcticOcean_MG_C_7_FD_88736 | JGI IMG/M metagenome (GOLD analysis project Ga0115003, IMG submission 88736) | Marine microbial communities from western Arctic Ocean - ArcticOcean_MG_CB11_88 | ecosystem: Environmental > Aquatic > Marine > Oceanic | place: Arctic Ocean: Canada Basin | collected... | reverse complement strand
GGCGTTATTGGGTTCTGCTATTGAAATGAAATTATTGAGAGATATTCGCTACCCCTTCAACAACCGCTTAGTACTGAGTACGAAGCGGTTGTTGAAGGGGTAAAAGCTTTCGTCAGTATCGAGTAAGGCCAGTTAAGTGAGGTCAAAAACCCCATAAACTACTGGATATTTACTCTGACCCAATTCCCTTTGCAGGCAGCCTAAAGCTCTTTCTTATGATGTTAGAGTAGAATGGAACGGCAACTAGGCTTATTCTACTCTAACTCATTCATAACGAGATGGAGTCGTGTTTTGAAAAATTTCTTGCTGTCTTTTCTCTTACTGATCGTGCTACTGCCTGCAAGTAACTTTAGCGCGCAAGGCGCTGAAAATGTAGTTTTGATCACTTTCGATGGATTGCGTTGGCAAGAAGTTTTTGGCGGAATCGATGAGAATTTGGCTACTCATAAGGACTACTCTCCACAGACCGAACTACTGATGCAGCGCTTCTGGCACAGCAATTCAAATGATCGCGCGCAGGCATTATTGCCATTTATTCATAAGACGGTTTTCTCACAAGGGGTTTACGTCGGCAATCGGCATGAAAATTCTTGCGCTGCGGTCAGTAATGACTGGTATTTTTCTTATCCGGGCTACTCCGAAATTCTGACGGGAGTGATTAATCCCAATATAAACTCTAACAGTAAGGTTCCGAACACTGAGATCACATTTCTTGAATTACTGGAAAGCAATTCTTTGTATAAGGCACACACTGCCGCCTTTGCTTCTTGGGATGTGTTTCCGTTCATCTTTAATGTGCAAAGAAGTGGTGTGCACGTCAATGCCTTTTCAGTTGAGGCTAATCCGGCGGATGCTCACGAAACTTTTTTGAATAAAATGCAAAGTGATATTCCGCCGCCCTGGACTACCGTGCGCAATGATGCGTTCACTCATCAGTTCGCGCTGTCCTATTTGCGCCGGGAGCAACCGAAGGTTCTCTTTATCAGCTACGGTGAAACCGACGATTTTGCCCACGATGGTAAATATGATGAATACGTTTTCGCTGCCAATAGGACGGACCGTTTTATAGAAGAGATATGGAGCACCCTGCAATCTATCGACCAATATCGTGACAACACGGTACTGTTCATTACAGTTGATCACGGTCGTGGGGAATCGCCTGTCGAATCATGGATGCACCATTCGAGCAGGCAGGCAACGACAGGTCCTAATAGTGGATTGACGCAGTATGCCGATGGCATTGTCGGTTCTGAGGCAACCTGGTTTGCGGCGATGGGTCCTGGCGTTGCCAATCGCGGACTGATTCAGACTGAAACGGGCTGCATAACTTCTAATAGAATTGCCGCGACTTTGATGCAGTTCTTAGGGGAGGACTATCGAAATTACAATCCTGCTATGGGAGCGCCAATTCAAGCCTTGTTTGATTGAATAAAAAAATTGGCCCCCCAAATTTAGAAGGCAGTAATTCTTAGAGAATTTTTAGTTTTTAGGGACACTAGTTTGTAGGGGCACTTAGCTTGTAGGGACACTAAAAGCAGTTCGTAGGGACACTAACAATTTGACAACTTAAGACCGTATCCTAGCACCGCAATTAAGTATCCCGTCCTGCGCCATTAAGTTGTTAAACTTTAGTGTCTCCTAGTCTAAGAATTTTCACTTTCCACCCCAGGAATAGTTAAACAATTTTATTAAGGAACAATAAATTTGATTGCGCATGCAGTTATCGATTTCGAGACTACTGGCTTAGCTCCCGCTCATGGTGCCAGGCCCACGGAAGTTGGCGTATGTCTGCTCGAAGGAGGGCGTATTGTTGATCGCTACCAGAGCTTGATGAACCCTGGGGTACCAATTCCATATGATATTCAAGGGCTGACCGGTATTACCGACGCGATGGTTGCGGCTGCACCAACAGTCTCAACAGTGATGAAGGAGGCTGCCAGCTTTGTGGGAGATCGCCCCTTGCTAGCGCACAATGCCGCCTTTGATAGAAAATTCTGGGAAGTTGAACTCAATCGTATTGAACGAAAGCCTCGTATAGACATGGCTTGCTCTCTACTGCTCTCCAGGCGTTTGTTTCCAACGTTTCCCAATCACCGCTTAGCAACATTAGTTAGGGCGCTGCAATTGCCGATGGAGGGTACCTTCCATCGTGCGCTGGCGGACGCTGAATGTACGGCTCATCTGTTGATACGTATTCAAGAAGAGCTGCAGGTGCGTTTTAAATTGGTGTCGGTTGACCATGCTCTTTTAATGGCGATTCAAAAGGCCAGAAAGAACGACTTGAATCAGTGTGTTTGCAAGCACGGTGGGGTAATTTAATATAGTTCTAGGCAGCCTAGATTGTTAAATCAAAGCGCTCTAGCCCTATTGACCCGCTACCCTCACCTTAATATTTACTGATTCACAATCTCCGGGTTAGGAATGTGCCGTGTCAACATGCTTGTAAATGCTGAGCGCCCAACACCGAATTTGATCAAATCTTCTTTGGCAAAACGGGCTGATTCTGCGGAGATTGATTTTGGATTGCGCGCTTTCATGTGAACTTCTGCAACGCGTTCCATATAAACGAAGCGACCTACCGCTTCGGCAACACTATCGCCGCCTGTTAACAAGCCGTGGTTTCTTAGAATAATCGCTCTGTTTCGACCCATCGCGGCAGCAATTCGGCGCCCTGCTTCAATACTTTGAACCTGTACTTCGTCGTCTTCCCAAAGTGCATGGTCTTCGAAAAAAATACAGGATTCCTGAGAGATCGGTTCTATCATTCTTGCCTCAGCTGAGAAGGGTGTCCCCCAGCCAGTGTGAACGTGAACAGCACTGACTAAATCGGGTCGTGCTTCAAGAATAGGTTGATGGATATAGTAGCCAGCAATATTGATGAAACCTTCGCCTTCAACAAGCTGGCCATTCGGCCCAACTAATACCAGATCAGATACCATGGCCGCATGATAAGAAACGCCATAGCGCAACATCCAGAAACAATCTGTTCTTAAGGGGTCTCGTGCACTAATGTGGCCATCACCTAAGTCGCCCCATTTTTGTGCTGCAAACAATCGATAGCCTAGGGCACAATCACGTTTCCGTCGAGCGCGTATTTGTTCAATTGAAAATTGTGGTTTACCACTCTCTTGTTGTGTTGCTTCTGGCACGATAACTCCTAGGTTTAAGGGTGCTTTTAAGGTTTTTAGGGAGACTGACAACTTAAGTTTAACTTTGATATTTCATCGTCACGGCCAAGAAATCCGGGGCCATGCCATTAAGTTGTTAAACTGTTAGTGTCCCCTAGTATTCTGTGTCCCCTAGTATTCTTTTGATCTCTTTGATTTCTCACGCAGCTGCAATGCACTCGATCTCTACACGGGAGTCCCCTCCCAAGCTGATACCGACGGCCGTGCGGGCCGGCTTGTTTTCCGGGAAGAATTCGGCGTAAACCTCGTTCATTGCACTCCACTCTGCCATGTCGACTAGAAACACTTTGCATTTCACAACTCGATCCATTGACGCGCCGAAGCGCTCGAGTGCGTCCTGAATTTATTCCAGGGTGCGTCGTGTTTCTGCCTGAACTCCTGGCTCTCCAGGGCCGCCTGTTTTACCAGCTAGAAAGATCAGCCCGCCATAGCGGACACCTTCGGAATAAGGCGCACGTGGATTTGGATTCATGTATTGCGGCGCAGTTGGCTGCTGGATTGCTTGAGCGTCGTAAGTGCTGGGTGTCTCGGGTTGACAGGCGAGCAATACGGTGGAAAGGGCCACAGCGGCAATGACTCTGAACATGATGTTTCTCCTTGGGTTATTTATCAATGAGGATAAGAATTATCTTCCAATAAGTCTATGCGCTTGTTGAAGGAATGGGGTCAGAGTAAATATCCAGTAGTTTTTGATTCTCTTGGTCGTAGGCTCAAGGTATTGATGCCAGCCCTTTGTGCTGGAAGTTGGGAGATATTATGACAAGTAAACCGCCCAAATATCGCGCGTGGTTTGGTGCTGCCATTGAAATCGAATTATTGAGAGATATTCGCTATTCGTTCAACAAGCGCTTAGTACTGAGTAGGCAGCGGTTTAAAATGGGGTAAAAGTATTCGCCTGCGCCGAGTAAGGCCAGTTCAAAGAGGCCGAAAAAGCCATAGACTATTGAATATTTACTCCAACCCCATTCTCCAAAGCAGTTAACGTGTCAGTACCGTTGTTCATTCTATGGGAAAATACGCGATCCTTGCCCCGCGGAACGTTCCAAGCCAGATCTCATCGCCGACCTGAATGGCGGTAGTGCTCGCGGCAAACCCCTCGATGTACGGATGCTGAAAGATAGGCCGTACTTGCAAGGTCTCCGGAATGATCACCGCGACGTTGGACGATTCGCTCGACGTGTCCCGCGGTGTCTGAATGTTGCCGGGGCCCGCCGCAAACATCACCGACCCGTCCACCGACATCCGGAGATTGTCGGGCCGGAAATCCAGTTGGACGACCTCCTTTTGCACGGGGGTTTGGCCGCGCGACAGTCGCGTCACCTTGGCATCGGCAAACCCCGCCACATAAAGCCACCGTCCGTCGCTCGAGATCTCCAGTCCATTTGGAGTCGTGTCATCACTCCCGGGAACCTGAGCCCACCCAGACTCAGCGTGCCACTCCCAGACGTCGCCCGTCTGAGGACTGGTGGCCACCAGTCCTTCTCCGGGCAGGGCCACCACAGAGTTAAAACCGACGGGTTCCGGCGCGACGGCACATCCGATCCAGGTCAACGCCGGGGCGTCCGCTCGTGCGTCCAGCTCGAACACCTCTATCGACTCCCGGAAGCCGTGATGAACTACATACAGGGTGTGGACTGCGCCCGACCCCGGTTCGAGATAGAGTCCGTGCGCTCTGAACTCGTCCCCTTCGCCCGGGTCGATTGGACCTGGACACGTGGGGTAGGCCGTGGTGTCGTGCCGCTCGGTTCGCGTGGAGGTCGGAAACAGGACCGTCGCGCTCTTGTCGTCCACGTTCACGAGCTGAATGCGACCGCCCTCCTGGTCGCCGGAGGCGATCAGCCAGTTCGTATCAGGAACGACGGCGAGGTCCTCCGGACTGATGACATTGCAAATGAATCGAATAGCGCCGACGGGCTCGCAGGCGGAGCTCGCGTCGGCCACACCAACGCCTGCCGACAACGCGAACGACAGTCCCAACAGCAGCAGCGTTTTCACGACGCTGCCCCCTGACTTTAGTCCGCGATGGTCGGACGGCACTAAGGGCCTATGCGAATTCACCATTCGAGTAGTTTTTCCAACGAGGTAAGGTTTCATACTAGTACCTGCTTTATGATTGATTTTTGGACTGGACTTCGCACACTATACAGACAACTCAAAGCCTCATTTTGAGGCTTGTTCAAAGGACTCTGGGCTGACACCGCCTATTTGGCTATGTCGGCGAGTTTGATTATAAAACATCTCGATGTATTCGAATATATCGGGGCGAGCAAAATCCCTAGTTTGTAGATGCATGTTTTTAGGATTTAATGTTTCCGTCTCGGCAGCAAACCTTCCTCGCTAGAGGGTTTTGGTTCAATTTTGGGATTTTTTAGACTCATTCGAAATTGTAGAACAGGATCGATACTGCTCTAATAACAAAATCACTATCCATCCAGAGCACCTATCGAGAGAGGCGAAATAATGAAAGTCGACTTCTACTGGGATATTGGCAGCACCAACACCTACTTTGCTCTCAAGCTTATTCAGCCGATCGTTGAGCGACACTCCGCCGAGCTCAATCTGATTCCCTTTAACCTGGGCTACGTATTTCGTTCCAACAATTACATTCTGATGAATGAGCCAACAGCCAAACTTTCCAATCGAAGAAGGGATTTGATGCGCTGGGCAGAAAAACACGAATTACCATTTCGTATGCCTGACAAATTTCCTATCAAGACCAGCCGGGTGCTCAGGAGCGCTTTGGTCATGAGAGAAAGCGGTCTTGGACTTCGCTATGTGGAGGCTCTCTTCAAGGCCTACTGGGAAGATAATGACGTGGGAATCGAGAACTATGAGGGCCTGGTCCCGATCGCAAGCAGTCTGGGCATGGACGGTGTTGAATTGATTGAACGATCAGAAAGCGAGCAGATCAGAGCGCAACTCATTGACAGTACCAATACCGGAATCCAGAGAGGTGTATTCGGTGTGCCCAGTATTTTTGTAGGAGATGAGCTTTACTGGGGCAAAGATCGCATGGAATTTATCGAGGAGGCACTAGCCAATTCCAGTCTCGATGTGACCAACTAGAAGCAGTCACCTGGCAGGGGATTGCCGCGCCTCTGCTTCTATAGTAACCAGCAGCTTGTCCTTGTCTCCCAATTTAGCCAAATTGGCTGGATTATGTTCCACCGGGGGAATTGATGTTGACACATAACTAGAGGATATTAAAAAATTAAGTCCGATTCAGTTATTGTTAGAATTGCTATCGATGTTACTAAAATATCCTACTTAATAATCATCTGAACCTCCGCCTAACTAGGTCTTTTACCGTGCAAAAGCGGACATTGGCATATCGAAAAAGAATTACCCTGGAGCCACATCAGCTGTATTGCGGCTTGTTCTGTTGGCGAAAATTACCTATGAGGGCCGATGTTCAACCGTTTAGCTATGTGCCTTAGGATTGGTTTCCGGCTGATTTTAGTCAATCCAAACCGGCTGCGTGAATGCGCCGTTGCGGGCAATATCCCACACCTCAAGCCGTGCCCATTTTTTGCCTTGCAGGTCGGCATTGATCCGAATCTCCAGTTCATCGAATTCGGTGGTGGCGGAAAGGTCGTAGTAGGTTCTGTAAATATCCGCTCCATCCCCGCTAACAATTGATAGGTGAGAAAGAGGGTAGGTCCATTCCAATGACATTTTGATCGTCAACTCACTCAGGTTCGTGCCAAGGGGAATGCTTTCGCCACTTGTAAAGCCTTGCACAGAAAATTCAGGGATAAGCACTTCGCCCGTGGTGACAAAAAAATCACCGGCCTCAAGTGTATCCAACACAGGCTGCCAGCCATCCTCATAGCGGGGGATCTCATTCATCTTCATGTAATTGATATTCATCGTACCGAACAGTTCATAATCTTCATAAATCCTGAAGATATCCACTTCTGCGATGATGTATTTGCGATTACCCCAGTTGGCCATATCATTTTCAAGATCGAGCACTCTCCAGCCCAGCGTGTCACGGGAGTAGTCGGCCGGCATGGCTTTCCAGGCTCCACCGAGAAAACGGTCGCTGGTGAAAAAAGGCTCAGACTTATAGCGGTCAGGAAAACCAGTTGAGCCTTTGACCCGTGGGTGTGCAGTCCAGGCCAGACCACCTTCTAACTCCAGTAACTTTAGGACATCGTCGGCACTTCCAACGTGATAAACCTTGCCAATGCCAGGCACATCCTGCTCAAAAGGTTGATCGTTGTTGCGGTTAAGTACCCAATTAACGGGTTTGGGAAACAGGCTAAGCCAATGGCTGCCGAAATGTACATTTGGCTCTTCGCCTGGAATCAATAGAAAAGTGTCATCAGACAGGCGAGAGAACTCATCATGCATTACTTTTAATTGGGCGAGTCGTTCTTCTGTGTCCAGTCGCGGTGTGCGGCCGAAATGAAACTCAGCCATGTGCACCATGTCCACGCCCATGCGCTTAAAGAATTCAACGAAGTTGGGATTTTCCAGTCCTTGAGGTATGCCTGTGACTCCTTGTTCTGCACGCTGGTTAATTACATCCATAGAATGTTCATGATGATAATGGCTAGATAAAGTTTTATAGCCGGGCAAAGGTTTGAAAGTATCACCACGGGTATAGTTTTTTACCACTTCGAGATTAGTTAGACCTGATTCTTTCGAAGGAAACAGAAACACACCCAGTTTCTGCTCGCTTCCCGGCTCCGCATTCACCCAAGGTACGAAACGTTTATCACCCATGGGTGGCTGGCGCACACCCCAGGCGAAGCCTTCTACCATGTCTAGGTATTCCTCTCCGGCCCAGTTGTAGCCATAATTATCTGCGAAATCGAGCGGATACAAATATTGGTGAGGGAAAGGGGAAATTACTAAAGAACCGGATTTTGATGACAGCGCCATGCTGCGAAATCGAGTTTGATAAACACTGGCGGTGCTCGAATCTACAGGCTGAGTTTGGGCCTGGCTCAGAGAATCGATGTACTGAATTTCAAAACCTTCAGTGTCTGGTTTTGACAAGGCGACGTGATAAAGGAAGGCGGTAGCGGGTCGCTCGGTACTTACTCTAGCTTCCATGTGCACGAACGGGCTGCCATGGTAAAGAGTGAAGGCTAATGAGCCGGAAAAGTTCGGGCTTTGTAGTCCATCAAATTCAATCGTGGCGCGTCCTCCATTGCTGGACACAGTTATATTCTCGGGGGTCAATACACCCTTCTCTGCTGAGTAGGGGCGACGATGCACACGATCGAAGAAGATCATCCATCCTTCGTCCATTTCACGTAAATCGAGATCGCGCTCACCCACGTAAAAAAGATAATGCGGATCTACTCCGCTTATAGAGGGTTGTCCATCTACACCTAGCTCTTTAATCAGTGGTCCGGCTGCATTATTGCCCTGCTGCGGAATTATCTGAAACTCGATATAGGACTGTCCTTCTGGCGAGTTCCAGCTAATAGACAATCCGTCATCCGTTGTTCTCAGATTAAAATCATCAGCAGGATTGAAGCCTTGGGTATTGATCTCTGCCGCGCTGGACAAAGATGCCAGAACCAGTAGAGCGCATAAACTGAAAACTCGCATGCTATACCTCTTCGTTTTTTAGTTCGTGGTTTTAACTCGCCTTTTTTGACTGTCGTTTGCTCTTTTCCAACTTCTTAGCCTTGGTTCTACTCTGGCAAGGCAAATACCCACACTACGCCACCTTGTGGAACAAAGGTGCGCGTGCCTTTCTGTCTATCAATTCGGCCGGTCATACCAGCGGCGTCCACACCCCAGCCGGATTGCACGGCGACATATTGTTTGCCGTTGACAGAGAAGGTGGAAGGCACGCCGATAATTCCGGAATTGGTGCGAAAGCGCCATAACTCCTCACCGGTGCTGGCATTATGGGCGCGAAAGAAACGGTCGGTAGTGCCACCGCTAAATAGTAAATTACCGCGAGTGGTGAGAATGCCGCCCCAGTTATGTGAATCGAATTCTCTCGTCCAGACTTCTTCACCGGTGTCCATGTCCCAGGCCTGAATTTCGCCGATATGATCCGCGCCCTCGACTAAAGTAAAATCAGATCGAGCTCCAGTGAATGAGCTGCCTGGCTCGTACTCTACTTCGCGACCTTCGATGTCGCCACAGGTGTTTTCGTTGGCAGGAATATAAATCAAACCAGTCTCAGGATTATATGCTGCCGGTGGCCAGTCCTTTCCTCCCCAAAGCGAGGGGCAGAACGACCTGACAGAACCAGTCACCGGCTTGTGAGCAGGATCGTAACTAGGTCTGCCACTCACCGGGTCGATGCTGGCAAAGGCGTTTTGAAATACATAAGGCTGGGCATCGACGAAGTTGATGGCGTCGGAAGCTCTTTCTAACAACCATAAATAGCCGTTACGAGCAGGGTGTACCAAGGCATTAATCTGGCGGCCGTTTCTTTCCACCGGCATTAACATCGGCGTGGACACTTCGTCCCAGTCCCAGGAGCCGTTCCAATGATATTGATGGTGGGCTTTCATTTCTCCTGAGTTCACATCCAGTGCTATTACTGAATTGCTATATAAGTTATCACCAGGGCGTTGATCTCCTATCCAAGGGCCGGGGTTACCAGTGCCCCAATAAGAAAGGCCGAGTTCTGGATCATAATGCCCAGGCACCCATACCGCGGCGCCACCAGTACGCCAGGTGTCGCCTGGCCAGGTTTCATTGCCAGGTTCGCCAGGCCCAGGCACGGTGTAAGTTCGCCACAACTGTTCACCAGTATCTGCATCCAAAGCAACCACAAAGCCGCGAATCCCGCGCTCGCCACCTGAGCTACCCACCATGATCTTGCCGTCCACCGCCAAAGGCGCCATGGTGATGTAATAACCATGGCTATTATCCTGCACCGATGTGTCCCAAATTTTCTCACCAGTGCTCGCATCCAGTGCTATTACTCGGGCATCCAGAGTCGCGGTGAAAACTTTGTCGCCGAATAGTGCCACTCCTCTGTTAGTTCGGTGAGGCGCGATCAAGTCATCAGGAAGGTCATGCTGATAGCGCCACAAAGGGTCCCCGCTTGCGGCATCGATAGCATAGACCAGATTCTCCGGAGTGGTGACGTACATGACGCCATCATTCACAATTGGTGGAGACTCATGACCTCCGTTTACTCCGGTGGAAAATGTCCACACCGGCTGCAATTGCGCCACGTTGTCTGAGTTGATCTGGTCGAGTTTGCTGTAGCCCCAGCCATCCAGAGTTCCCCGGTAGGAGAGCCAGTTACTGTCCTCAGGGTTTTGTAGTCGTGCATCAGTTACTGTGCTGTAGTCTGTAATCGGTGCCTGCGCCCAGCCTGCAGAAGCAAGAAGGTAGAGTAATGCTGCAAAGGAGGCTGTGCGAAGAGTGGCTAGCGTGCTCAGGAGTCGGGCTGCGTGCATCGTGTTTTCCTTTGTTATTACTGTTGGTATCAGGATTATAGTAATACAGATAAAGGATTAAAGGGGCAGTCTGTGAGATACCTCGGG
>Ga0115003_10004529_pt1 | contig 10667 bp, 5 predicted proteins | sample ArcticOcean_MG_C_7_FD_88736 | JGI IMG/M metagenome (GOLD analysis project Ga0115003, IMG submission 88736) | Marine microbial communities from western Arctic Ocean - ArcticOcean_MG_CB11_88 | ecosystem: Environmental > Aquatic > Marine > Oceanic | place: Arctic Ocean: Canada Basin | collected... | reverse complement strand
GCGTTGAAGCAGCCTCTAAAAGCATTAAAGAGCCTACAGTTGAGTTGCTTAAGGATTTTGTAAATAAAATTGTAAATCAGCAATTGGAGGACCAGCAATTCATGAATTCAAACATCACTTTAGCAGAGATTGAAATTGTTAAAAAAGTTTTTATTGATAAGCTCATTAATATCTATCACTTGCGGATCGAATATCCGGAATAAATTAAGTTAGAATTTTTATAAAAACCATTGCTTAATATTATTTAAAAAATTACATTTGCACTTCTGTTATTGGAAACCTAAGGAGAGGTGCCAGAGTGGTAATGGAGCAGTTTGCTAAACTGTCGACGGGTAACTGTCGCCAGGGTTCGAGTCCCTGTCTCTCCGCAATATATCCTTTAAACCCTTGCTATTAGTAGGGGTTTCTTTTTTAACGGATGGTTTTACAGATGGTTCAGCTAAAAGTTACAGCTCTAAAGCTTGTAATAATTCACAAAACACCAATAGATTTAATCTCTTCATTTTTTATAGTTTTAAATCGGATTATCTTTTCATAAATATATTTATCCATAACTTTTTTAAATTGTTTATTCAAAAAAAAAGGCCTCTTCATTATGAAGAGGCCTTTTTAATAATAAAGCTTAATCTAATCCCCTACTTCAGGATTTGATTCAATTTCTGAAATAGTAATTGGAAAAAATGCTCCCGGTGCAGTTTTTGCAACAGAAGTTGATATCCAATATTCTGACGGAATACCGAATCTGTAATGGTCAGCAATTCTTCTACCTTGTAAATATAAATTTACTCTTCGAGAATGCACAAGCATTGCTGTTGCACCTACTTGCCCAGAATATGCTGTTAAAGAAGGTTCAAGAGCCCGTAAATTATTAACATGAGTGGTAAAGTCAGCTGTATTTCCTCCAGCAAGAGCATGCTCAGCTAAAATTAAATGCATCTCTCTAGCTGATACAATAGGATATTTAGGAAAAAGACCGGCTTGTGTAAAAGCCTTTACATGCTTATATAAAGCAGGATCAGGAATACCATCAATAATGTCATCTAGCAATATTGAAGTTGCAGGATCATTATCTCCAGTTCCCATTGTTATACTTTCCTCAGAAATTACATAAATATCAGAAAGGCGCATTTCTTTTCGATCATTAACTTCACCACCAATATCTAATCCCCCAGTTGTTCCTGGAGCAGATGAAGATGTGTTAATTGTCACTTGAAAATCAGAAGATAAAGCTGCTAATGCTTCTGCTGCAAGAGCTGCTGCTGCTGCTGAACTAACTAATGGAGAGGCAGTGTTTACTGGGTTAGTTTTTCCCCAGACTCCTTTAGTAAAGAGTGCTCTAGCCTTTAATGCTTTTAATTCTCCTGTTAAACCTGAATTAAGAGCAAGACCTGCATCAATATATGATATAGCTTGATCGTAAAGCGACCCCATACTAGATTCTCCAACTGGTGGTGCACCAACAGTTTTATCGGAACCAATAACAAAATCGTCGAACATATCCGCAATAACCATATAAGTGATTGCACTGTACATATAAGCACGAGTCATATCAGCTTGATTCGCATCAGACCATGCATTAGTAGCACTGTACTCGAGTCCCAAAGCAATTACTGCATCAGACCAATACCTGGCCTCTGCAACATAGAAAAATGCTGCATTAGTAAATTCATTGTTAACGTTGTCTATGTTTCCAAAATTAAGCTGTTGCCATGCATCTCGGGAACCAGACCATACCATTTCATCTGAAGCTGTTGAGTAAGGAGCTAGGATGTTTCCATAAGCTCTAACTACAACTGCTTCTAAGCCATTGACCATAGGTCCAAAAGCTCGTATATCAAGATCCTCTTCAACAAGGTTATTTGGGTTGTCTGTATCTAAGCTACATCCAACAAATAAAACGAGTGAAAAGAGACTCAATCCAAAATATTTAATAAAATTATTTTTCATAGTTTCTTTTTTTAAAATCCAAATTTAAGAGTAAATAAAACCTGTGTTGGAATAGGCCATCCAAAAGCAGAAATTCCTTGTCCGAAGTTCTGATCGACTCCTGAAGAACCACCTCTACCAGCAAAATTAAGTTCAGGGTCTACTCCAGTAAATTCTGTGAAAATAGCTATGTTTCTTCCTGAAACTCCGACTGAAGCAGTTTCAAAATTAAGCATATCTAAAATAGGACCTTTAATTTTGTAATTTAAAGCTAACTCTCTCCATCTTATGAAATCAGCTTTTTCCATTGTATTAAGACCTGAGAAAGGAGATAATGCAAGTGTGTTATTTAACCACTCATCTAAAGCGGCAACTCGAACAGCTCCATCTCCTATTGGAGTAAATGAAGAGTCAACACCACCTGTATCATAATCTCTAATTACATTAGCAGATCGAGGTAGATTTCTACCTATAGCTCCATTTGCTTGTCTAAACGCATCAGTTAAATTATTAACTACGAAGTTACCTCCTTTATATTCGAAAGTAGTACTTAGTGTCCATTGCTTATAATTAACAGAACCACCAAATGCTCCAGTCCAGTCAGGTGTAGATTTACCTAAGAAGTGATCCAGATAGTCACCATCTCCATCGTCATCAGCAAGAAGAACTTTTCCTGTTCCGATTGATGTTGGTACTGAGAATGAACCGTTTCCAGTTAAGAAAGCAGTTAATTGAGCAACAGTATCTGGCAATCCATCACCGTTTGCAATATCTACTGGTAAAGATCCAGCAGGAACATCTAATAGTCTAGCACCATAGTTTGCACCAGGAGCAGCTCCTTCTATTAAATAATTACGATATCTAGGATAAGAGCCTCCAACCTTCAACGGAGGAGAACCTCCAAGGTCTTCAACTTTTTCTTGTAAATAAGCGGCATTAAAGTACAGATTCACAGTTAAATCTTTTCTACGAATAACGTTTCCATTAATATTGAATTCAATACCATTTGCTGATAAAAGACCAATATTTGTAAGCTGTGTGCCTCTAAATCCACCTGAAAGAGGGAATTGTCTAGCATACAATGCATCTTCAGTTACCCGATCCCAATAAGTAAATTCAACATTAATTTTATCATTAAATAAACCCGCGTTGAAACCAAATTCGAGTTCTTTAGAGATTTCAGGACTCAACTCAGCATTACCAAGATTATTTGGTGCTATACCAGCTCCAGTTCCTGATGCTAATGCTTGATATGTTGTAAATGCATCAAATGCACCCGGCTGAAGACCTGCCCATCCATAAGAACCTCTTAGTTGTAATGAACTAATTGGACCTATATTACTCCAACCGTCTCTATCAGAAGGAACAAAAGACATTGAAACTTTTGGATAAAATGCTGCCTGAAACTCGCTACCAAACGCAGAGTGAGCATCTAATCTACCCCCAACTGTAACAAATAAATGATTTTTGTATCCCAACTGCTCTTGAACAAATGCACCTGTATTAATTACCTCTACTACAGATTCAAATGTGTTCTGAACAGCTGCTGCACTAACAATTTCAAATCCAGGTCCAGGAAATTGTTGCCCTTGTGTTCCAATAACTCGTGTTTTTTGACCAACATATTGTCCCCCTATTATAAGGCTAGATTTAAAATCTCCAAATTCATTATTTATGTTAACTTTAAATTCAGATGATTTAGCCAAGAAATTTCTTGTATCAACTTGTAAAGCTCCATCGGGTCTACTAGCAGAAATTCCATCAAAATTCCATCCAAAAGGTAAAAGATTACTACTTAATTGACTTGAATAGTCAACACCAAAAGTAAGGTCAAGTTTTACATTTTCTACTGGATAATAATTAATTTTAGCGCTTCCAGTGTATTTATTCACTCTTGATTCAGTTTGAATCTGAAGTGTTTCATCTACAGAAGCAAACGCATATGTTCCAGTTGTGTTATTTGGTTTTACAAACTCTGGTTTACTCATTTGAGCTAATGAACCAGTACCATAAATATTGTTGTTGTTTTCAGGCGTACTACTATACCTTGAAGTATATCCTGAATTTAAACGAATAGCCCACTTATCATTCGGGTTAATATTCAAGTTTAAATTAAACTGAGCAAGCTCATCAATATCTGTTGCTAGAGTTTTTTGACCATCTAGGTACCCAGCTCTATCTTTACCTCCAAATGGACCATCAGTATATGAATATCGAGCAGAAGTAAAGTACGTTATAAATTCTGTACCTCCTTGGACGTTCAAATTAACTGTATTAGACAATCCTTGTTCGAATAAGTCTTCAGTTGCATTAAAGCTCACCATCTCATATGGTTGAATAGTTCTTCCAAAAACTCCACTCATAACAGCTGCAGTTGCAGCGCTACTTGTATAACCAGTATTATCTGGAATTCTTCCTTTAGGAAAGTTGATAAAACCCGCTGTTGTTTTAAAATCGAACTTAGGTGCACCTGTTTTACCTCTTTTAGTGAAAATTTGAATAACCCCGTTACTCGCCTCAGTACCAAATAAAGTAGCTGCAGAAGCTCCTTTTAGGATTTCAATTCGTTCAATTGATTCTGGATTAATGTCATCAAGACGAGAAGTAGAACCTCCACCTCCTGCGCCAACAAATCCTCCACCAAATCCTCCACCTCGGTCAACACGTATACCATCAATAATAACGATTGGTTCGTTAAGCTGAGATAATGAAGCACTACCACGAATTCTAATCTGAGTACCTTCTCCAGTTAAACCCCCTGAAGGTAAACCAACGATTCCTGGCTCACGACCTTGTAAGATATCAGAAACTGAATTAATTGGTAAATCTGCAAGTTTGGCTGTTGTAATAGATCCAATACTATTTCCTAATTGCTTTTTGGCAACAGGAGCACCTGTTCCCGTAACAATAATTTCATTTAGCTCTGAAGCTGAAAATTGCATTGAAAAATTAACGATAGCATCACCACCGGAACCAACATTAATTGGGCCTGAAACTGAAGTATAACCAGTATACGATAGTTTTAGGGTGTAATCTCCCGGTTCCATGTTAGGAATTGTGAAATTACCATCAAAGTCAGATACAACTCCCTTAGCAGTTCCATCTACAATAATGGTAACTCCAAAAAGAGGTTCGTCTGTTTCTGCGTCAACTACCACCCCGGAGATGGACTGTTGAGCATAAATAAATGTTGAAAATAAAAATAGCATTAAAAAAATCCTGCTTTTAAAATCAAACAAAAGTTTAATTCTTTTCATAAATCATTTTTTTGGTTAATAATTAATAGTTAATAATATGTTAATTTAATAAAAAATATTTATTGAACAATATGTTTTATATAATAATTAATATTTTAAAGGCTAATCATCAGACTTTTAGTATTTAATGAAAATTTCATTATATTGTCATGATTAATTTAAATAAGAAAAATTATGATTTTTTTAAAAACTACATTTAAGTATCAGAGCTTAATTCTATTGATTTTTATTCTTCCCTTTAACTTGAATTCTCAAGATAATTTGAAAAATTCTTCTGCATTAAGTAAATATAAATGGAGGGCTATTGGACCTGCCAATATGGGTGGCCGAGTAACAGATATTGATGGAATCCCTGGAGATAAAAGTATCTTTTATGTGAGTGGTGCCGATGGAGGTATTTTCAAAACTACTAATGGGGGTGTAAATTTTAAACCAATCTTTGAAGGTCAAAGAGCATATTCTATAGGTGCTTTAACAATTTCACCTTCAGACTCTAATGTTTTGTGGGTGGGAACTGGTGAAGGTGACCCAAGAAATAGTGTTGGTTATGGATGGGGAGTATATCGATCTGTTAATGGCGGTGAAAACTGGGACCATCTTGGTTTAGAAAAAACAGAGAGAATTAAGCGTATTGTAGTTGATCCAAATAATCCTGACATAGCCTGTGTATGTGCTTTAGGAAAAGAGTGGGGTCCAAACAAAGAACGTGGCGTATTTAAGACTACTAATGGCGGTAAAAGCTGGAAAAAGATTTTATATATCGACGAGGACACGGGTTGTGCAGACATTACAATGGAAATTAACAATCCTAGAATTATGTATGCAGGAATGTGGACTTTTAGGCGTAAACCTTGGCGTTTTGATGATGGAGGAAAAGAAACATCGTTATATAGAACAATGGATGGTGGTGAAACATGGGAAAAGGTTATGGATGGTCTTCCAGATGCCAACATGGCTAGACCTGGAATACATATAGCTCAAAGCGATCCTAGTATTTTATATTTAATGACAGAATTTGAAGGAGGTGGAACGGTTTTTAGATCTGAAGATAGAGGGGATAATTGGAAAATGGTTAATGATGATCCGAACATTAACTTCAGACCTTTTTACTATAGTGATGTTCGAGTCGACCCAAACAAACCGAATGTCCTTTTTTCAATATCTGGGAGGTTAAGTCGATCAGTTGATAGTGGTAAAACTTTTGAAAGAATAGCAACAACAGTACATGGAGATCACCAAGCCTTGTGGATAGATCCTTTGGATTCAAATTACATTCTTAATGGAAGTGATGGAGGATTTCAACGTTCTTTTGATGGCGGAGACTCTTGGGAGATAATTAATAATGTAGAGCTTTCTCAATTCTATCAAATAGCTATTGACAACAAACAACCTTATAATGTATATGGTGGACTTCAAGATAATGGAACATGGGTAGGGCCAAGTAATTCTTTATACGAAGCAGGAATACTTAAAAGACACTGGAAGGGATTAGCATATGGAGATGGTTACTTTGCAGAGCCTATCCCTGGTAATGAACACAAAGTATATACAAACCTTCAAGGTGGTGTTCCTTTCCTTGTTGATTCTCGATATGGTAATGTTCAAAATATTCATCCATATCCCAAAATTACAGGATCAGCTGGTGATGCTATTGAATTTCATAAATATCGTTTTAATTGGGATTCTCCAATACATATATCTCCTCATGATCCTGAGGTTGTTTATATGGCTGGAAATGTTGTTTTCAGATCTAACGATCGCGGAAATAGTTGGGAGGTTATAAGTCCTGACTTGACAACTAACGATAAGTCAAAACAAAAAACCTCTGGTGGAACAATTTATCAGGACAATACTGCTGCAGAATTTCATTGCACAGTTCTATATCTTGCAGAGTCACCTGTTCAAAAGGGTGTAATTTGGGCCGGAACAGACGATGGAAATGTTCAAGTCACACTAGATAGTGGAACGAATTGGACTAACGTTAACAAAAACATTAAAGGCCTTCCTGAATTTTCATGGGTATCAAAAATACATGCTTCAGAGCATGATGCAGGTACTGCTTTTGTTGTAGTTGATCAGCATCGAATGGATGATTTTAAACCCTATATATTTTACACAACAAACTTTGGTAAAACTTGGAAGTCTATTTCAGAAAAACTTCCGCAAGATGATTACGTAAAGGTGGTTCGCCAAGACCCTCATAATCCAAATGTATTATTTGCTGGAATGGAGCATGGGATTTATGCTAGCTGGGATTTTGGTAAAAACTGGGATAAAATAAACAACAACCTTCCAAATGTTTCGGTTAGGGATATCAAAATCCAAGCTAGAGATAGGGATATTATAGTTGGAACCCACGGAAGAGGAGCTTATGTGCTTGACGACATCCGTCCTATTGAGGAACTGTCTTCTGTTGGTTCAGAAGAATTAAAGCTTTTCAAAGTTCGAGATGCGTTTTTATGGAATATGTATTGGAGAATAGAAAATCTAGGAGACCGAACATATAAAGCTAAAAATCCTGAATATGGGGCTTATATAAACTATTTCATAAAAGAGTCATCAGACAAAAACATCACTGCTCAGATAGTGGATAAAAATGGGGAAACAGTAGCTATACTGTCAGACTCAAACGCTGCTCGAGGTGTAAATAGAATTGTATGGGATCTTGGATATGACTCTGCAACCCCATTAAAAAATTCAGTACAAGAAGGATTTGCATCTTCATTAATTCGGCCGAAAGTTGCTCCAGGTTCTTATAAAGTGATTTTAAAGGCCAACGGAATTGAACAAACTTCTCAAATAAATGTTTTGGCTGATCCAAGAATTGGAATGAGTCAGGAAGATCATGAAAAGAAAGTTAAGTCTTTATTAACCTTAAGAGATCTTCAAACTGCAACTCATAAAATTATTGATAATGTAGTCTCAATAAATTCTCAGTTAAAAGAATTAAAGTCAAAACTCAGCATGTTAAATGATAAAAAGTGGGAAGCATTGGTGACTAATGTAGATAATCTTAAAAAAGATAGTGAATCTTTTCTAGATGACATTCTTAAACGCCCACCACCATCAATGAATTATCGTCAAAAACCAAGATTAAGAGAAGAGATAAGATCATTAATGAGTGCAATAGACAATACTACAAACCCTCCTACAGTTCAACAGAATGAAAGAATATTAAGTCTTAGAGGAGAGCTTAGGGATGCTGAAAGTATGATGTCAAAACTAAAGAATGAAATAGAGTCTATTAATAATGATTCCGTTCAATTACCAACAATTGCTATGGAATAAACTGTTTAGCTTCTGACTTTAGATTAAAAAAAAACACCTCTAACTATTTAGTTAGAGGTGTTTTTTAATTATAAAATAAAATTAATCCATAATAAATGGAGTTTCCATTGCAGTTGGAACAGCATTTTCTTTAGATTTTTTAACCATTTTTTCAACTTCAAGCATAAGCTTATTGTTTTCAATTACTATCCCATCTTTAATTGTGTGAATAATACCTCCTTTTCTAATCATATTCCCATTTGAATCTTCAGTTAAAGCTCCAAATTGATACATGTTTCTAAGATTATACAATGGACTAGAGTCTATAATAAGAAGGTCTGCGGTATATCCGGGTCTTACCAAACCTAATTTTTCTTGACGTAGAGTTTTAGCACTATTTAGGGTAGCAGACTTCAAGACCTCTAAAGTGTGCATTCCAGTCTCTCTTAAAAGCTGTAGTTCTCTAACATTAGAAAATCCTGGAGTTGCAAAAATATAACTATCATCTGATCCGTAAGCTACTCTTCCTCCTCTCTTGTTAAATTCATAAATGAGTTCTCCCCAAAGACTAAATGCATTAGACCAATAATATTCATCGTCACTTGTCCAGTCATAGTGATAAGCACCATGGTAATTAGGGTCTGGGCCATTTCTTTCGATCAATAGCTGATGAGTGTATTTTTTGTGCCAAGGCAAGCTTTGAGCTCTTAAAATGTCTCTATTGGCCTCATAAACTACTCGTGTTGGAAGCATTGTTACACCATAATAAACCAAAGAATCTACTGTTTCAGTAAGAAGACGTTCTTTATTTGTTTGAGACCAAACTTTACCAGCCTGTCTAAACCTTTCGTTTTCGTCATTATAATTATATGTTGGTATAAAGTCTTGAACATTTCTATCCAAAGCAGATTCTGCATAGGCATAATGATGTTCAATCATTGTTACTCCTAATCTTGCAGCATCTATTGCTTTAGTAACCGCTGTTGTGTTGGGAGGGATATGATAAGTTGTAATTCCTCCATTCTCTGTAACAGCTTTACAAACAGCTTTAAGAAGCGCTTGGCTCCAACCTAAATTTCCAGCATTTACTACATGAGCGCCATTTTCAAACATTTTCTTTACAACAGCAGGGGCATTTTTTGGATCATCTAGTGCAACCTTATCGAATTTTGTAGTTGCTCCATAAGACCATATTGGAAATAATTTTGGAGCAAGAATTTTGTTTTCTTTACTCAATTTGGCTTGTTTCATTCCTGGCATTAGTCCTCTATCTGAACCCGGAACCATAGTTGTTATTCCATGTGCTAATTTTAAATAATAAACATATTCTAAAGGCATTGGCTCTGTTCTTAGGTGAGTATGTAGATCAATCATTCCCGGCATTACATATTTCCCTTTTGCATCGATTACCCGATCACCATCTTCTCTTTTTACAGCTCCTCTTCTTTTTGCTGTAACAGGATCAAAAAGAATCATATCTACAATTTTATCTCCTTTAATAACAATGTCATAAGGACCTACTGGCGGCCCACCGTGACCTGGAATTACCATTGCCTCTCTTATAACGAGTTTGTTGTAAGGACCAGCTGCAAGTCCATCAAATAACTCTTGAGAAGATAACGGCGAAATAATTAATAGTGTAAATAATAATAGTATATTTTTCATGTTAATAATTTTAAAAGTTAACCTTATTTAAGGTTCCAGTTTTTTAATCTGTTATTTGAAGGAGCTGTTTCTTTAAGCCGCTTTTGAATTTTATCCAAATACATGGTATTATATCTTAATCTTGATATGTAATTTGGGTTTTCTTGATCACCATTCCAACAATGCTCGGCATTATCTCCATAGTCAACTTCTCCTTCATAATAAGGATTCGATGTGTTTTCAAGAAACTTTTCGGTTAAAACAACTGCATTGTTAAGATAATAATTATCCATGTCTCCACAATAGATATTAATTTTACCAACCAAGTCTGATCCTATTTTATCCCAATCACGCTCCATTATGTATCTTAAATCATAATTTTCTTTCCAATAATTTGCTACATCAGAATCAATCTTTCCTGAAAGCTTATCCCAAATTGGTTTTGGATAACCATTGTCTCCAACAGGTGAATAAACTGCTTGCCAAATATCCCATTGGTCTCCTGACCTGCTGTTATTTCCAAGAATATACTCTTTTCTATTAACATCTTTTAAGGAAGACTTTATGAGACCT
>Ga0115003_10004528_pt1 | contig 10667 bp, 7 predicted proteins | sample ArcticOcean_MG_C_7_FD_88736 | JGI IMG/M metagenome (GOLD analysis project Ga0115003, IMG submission 88736) | Marine microbial communities from western Arctic Ocean - ArcticOcean_MG_CB11_88 | ecosystem: Environmental > Aquatic > Marine > Oceanic | place: Arctic Ocean: Canada Basin | collected... | reverse complement strand
GACTTTGATATGCTAAATGTTAAAACCCCGTTATCAACATGACTTGATTTACCTATTCTTTGATTATTTTTAATTTTAATCTTAGGACCTGAAGCTTTAGACCTTGTTATGCCGGATCCATATTGAAGTTTATAATGGTTTTCACCCGTTGAAAAGAAAAAAACCCAAACCCATTTTACACTCTCCTCTGAAGGGAGCCATCTTGAAACTTCTGTTATCTGAGATGGTATCTCATTCCCAACATTATCAACTAATCTAATATTATCTGGAGAAGACAATGCACCTATGGAAAATGGAACACCTACAGTAATTGGAGCTCCTTTTACACTATTTTTAATATTTATATTAAAAGATTCAGATGCATGTAAATTAAATGATATGCTTAAAAACATAAATATTATAAGAAAAGAAGTTATTTTATTAAGTTTCATAATTGATTTTTTTATTTTTTAACATAAAGCATTAGAACTTTTAACGGAGATATCTGGATCAGAAAATGAAATTATTTTAAGATTAGATGTTGATTTTTGGTAAGCAAACTGTTTTAAACTTAGTTGAATTCCGTATTTAGAATAAGTATATGCCTTAATAGCTGAATAATCTAGAATAACAGGTTCCGGATCAAAAGTATGTAAGACTAGAATTATTACGTTTTCTAGATGCTTCCCAAAAGTAGAATATAACGAAAGAGCTTCGGCATCCCCGACCATAGCATTAGATAATTTTTTTTCACCCTGAATTCCCTGTATTTTTTGAAAAAATTGACCACTACAATAGTCTTCAAAATTGGTGTCTAAATAACTGAACATTTCAAATTCTCCAGCATCAGAATTAGAGCCACTATAAAGTTTTTTATTAATAATAATTCCACCAGCAAATTCAGTTCCTATAGTTAATGCTAAGAATGAATCTAAATTCTCTCTGGCGCTAAAATATAATTCACCTAGTGAGAAACAATTTGTATCATTTTTAACGAATACAGAGATATTTAAATGATTTTCAAGAAAATCATTTAAATAAACTTTTTTCCAGGAGGGTGTGTTTTCAACATAACATAGAGTTCTTAATCTCCGATCAACAAAGCTCGATATAACGATTCCATTCGCCTCTACGTCTTTATCTATTGATTTTGAAATAGCATTTTTTATTAAATCTAAAATCTGATTTTCATACCCTTCATCTAAAATTAGTGAACGGGTAGCATTCTCACATGAATGACCTATAGTTTCAGCAACGCTTATTTTTGAACTGCCAACATTTACATCAGTATAGGGCATAAGAATTTTATTGTTAGTTCTTTTTTCGTGAGATACTCAAAAGTGTTTCATTATTAATTAATGGCTTAGACCAAAAACCAATAGACAAAATAAAAAAAAGTGTTATAAATAAGAAAAGCATTCCTGTTTTTAAGCCAAAGACATCTCCAAGTGCACCAACAATAAATGGAACTATGGCTCCTCCAGCAATTCCTGTGACCAAAATTCCCGAAAAGGAACCGTGCGCTTCAGCTACTGAATTTAGTGCTAAAGATATTATTATTGACCACATTGTTGAGATAAAGAAACCTATTAAAGGGAAAGCAATCAAAGCTTGTTCTGTAGATCCAAAAAGTGCAGAGATGAGAAAGAAAGTAGTTCCAACGGATGCCACAATTAAAACTTTCCTGCTATCTAAAAACTTTAACAGCAGAAGTCCTAGAAGAGTTCCTAAAGTCATCATCCCCCAAAAATTTGAAATAGTTTTAGCACCTTGAACTTGTGGGTCTATATCGTGATAAATTTCTAGGAATTGTGAAATCCAATTGGCTATACCTTGCTCCGTTCCAACATAACAAAAAATTGCTAAAAAATATAAAAGTACTATAGGCTTTTTGAGAAGCTTGAGATGAGTTTCTATTGCTCCTGATTTTTCATCTTCTTTCCTTTCTACTTTTGGGAAATTTGAAATCATAATTAAAAATACCATAGCCAATGAAATAATTGCAAAAATCCAATAAAGAGAGATCCATTCTAAATTTGGAATAGTAATATTTTTAATTAACCGCGTAATAAAACTTGTAGGTTGATTTGTGTTAATAACCAAATAAGTATAGACCAATGGACTAATAAATGAGGCTAATCCAAAAAATAATTGGCCTAAAACAGAATTAAAAGCAAACTCTTTTTCACCACCAGTAACCCTTAGTAATGGATTGATAGCTACTTGAAGCATAGCCATCCCAGAGCCAATTAAAAAAAGTGAAATGAGATAAAAAAGATAAGACGAATTTAAAGCAAATAAAAAAGCACCGGTAGATGAAACTAAGAAGGCGAGAAGCATTACTTTTTTTTCTCCATATAACTCTATCAATATACCTGATGGAATTGACATAACACCATACGCTACAAAAAATGAAAAAGGTAAAAAAGAAGCCATAGTAAGGCTCAACCCAAAGCTCTTAATAATGTCAGGGACAAGAGGCCCAATAATATTAGACAAAAAGGAAATTACAAAAAATACAAGAAAAATTAAGCCAACTAATAATGGATTTTTTTTCATTTGAAAATTGCTAGACTAGCTTATTTTTTTAACATTGGGAAGAACATCTTTAAATCTTCATCTGTTGGTTGCATTCCATATTCAGCAACTTCAAATGATTCAATATATTTGACTTTTTCAGCAATATCCTTTCCATACCATTTAACAAGAGAGGCCATTTTTTCAGAGCTTATTGCACTAGACCTATTTTTTGTTCTGTTAGATAGCCATTCGCGACGCTCTTTATTTGAATTTGGTATTTTAGATACGCTAGCATCTCCTCCGTTTGTCCAAGGAAGCCATTCATACATCTGGGAGGTATGTGCATGTAAGCCATCTATTTTCAATTCAATGGATTCATCGATAGCCACCACAATATCGGGTTGATGTTCATATGGTCTTTGGAATCGATCTTGCATGAATAGAAACAGAGGGTTTTTATTTAGTGGGGGGGTGTCTGGACATACATTAGGAACGATCACCATGTAAGAAGCATCAATAACAACCTTGCCTGCATTTCTGTGATCAGGATGGTAGTCATTTGGGCGAAGTCCCAGAACTATATCAGCATCCCATTCTCTAATAGCTCTTATTACTTGATGTCTTACGGATAGGGAGGGAAACAATTCTCCATCATGATTGTCTAGGGTTTGGTATTCCGCAATTCCTAGTGCTTTTCCTGCATTTTCAGCTTCTTCTCTACGCCGATTACCCAAAGCTCCACCTCCTTGAGATTGGTGTCCTGCATCACCACTTGTGAGCGCTAAAAACTTTACATTGTGACCCATTTTTGCAAACAAAGCTGCTGTTCCACCAAATTTACTATCACAATCGTCCGGATGAGCACCAATAGCGATTATATTTAATTTTTTTTCTTGAGCATTAACTATCGTAAAGAATACAAATACAAAAGCAAGTAATAATATATTTTTCATTATTAAATTATTAGATTATATTAACACAAGGGATTGTTTATTAAAACAAACAATCTCTTATGTAAAAAGCAAATTAGTGTCCTGGATTCTGAGTGAAATTCGAATTTAAATTCATCTCTCTCTGAGGAATTGGATAAAGTAATTTTCCTCTAGTTGGTTTTCCAATAGCTGTCATTTTTGCATCAGCTACATTAAATCTTATCAAGTCTGCCCATCTATGATTTTCAAAGGCAAGTTCCACCCTTCTTTCTTGAAGTAATTTCTCATTGAATGAGCCCGGTGTAGAAGCGTCAATTGCTGCTAGGCCCGCTCTTGACCTTACTTGGTTAATATAACCATACGCCTCAGCAGATTCTCCAGTAGCTTCAGCAAGCATCAAAAGAACATCAGCATATCTTAATACTGGAAAATTAGTACCTGCATCATTATCAGCAAAGCTATTAGTTTTTCCAAATTTAATAGTCCAACCTTCTACTTCAGATGTTGTTCCCTCAATAGAAGCAGATAACCTTTTATCACCTGTTTCATAAGCAGCTATTAAATCTCTTTCAGGATAATTTCTTAATCCACTTGTGACTGCTTCAGCTAAGATTCCATTAAATTGATTTGTAAAGGATTGGCCTTGATTTCCAAGACCACCTTTGTAGTCGACTTCAAAAATGGATTCAGAATTGTATTCATTTTCTTCACCCCAAAGATTATTATAATCACTCACAAGAGAATAACCACTTACATTTTCAAGAGCAGTTTTTGCCTTAGATTTATCTCCCATGGTTAAATAAATTTTCCCAAGTAAAGCAGACGCTGCTCCCTTTGTTGCACGTCCTAAATCACTGGAACTTGAATAGGAATTTGGAAGATATTGTTCAGCTAAAACTAAATCTTCAGAGATTTGTGCATAAATGACTGATGCACTAACTTGTGTGTGGTTTTGGCCTTCTTTAACTGAAGCTGTCTCAGTTAATACTAGTGGAACATTACCAAAAGCTACCGCTAGATTATAATAAAAAAGTGATCTAAGAAAAAGTGATTCTCCTAAGATTTGATTTTTAAAAGCAGGATCAACATCAATTTTTTCAATTCGATTGATTACTATGTTAGCCCTTGATACTCCCTGATATAAATCTATCCAAGCATCCGATACTATAGGACTAGTGGGTATTTCATTAAACACATCAAAAACAGTAATTTCTTCTGCTAATCCTGAGCCTGACCATTGTGTATTGTCAGATCTTAATTCTTGCAATATCCATAAACTTTGGCTGTAGCATCCATTACTTTTAAGAGAACTATATACTGCATTTAAACCAACTTGCATATCAGAAGTAGTTCCATAAAAGCTACCTGCATTTCTTTGAGAAATTGGAGAAAGTTCTGTAAATTCCTTTGAACAAGACAAGAATCCTAGTGTTATAAAAAATAAATATAATTTGTTAAGTTTCATCTTTGTGATTTTTTAAAATTTTGCATTAATTCCTAATGTAACTACCTTTTGAAGAGGGTATGCTCCATAGTCTTCACCTTGAGCTAATAAATTACCATTTTGATTATTTACCTCAGGATTAAATCCTATGTAATCGGTACTAGTAAATAAATTTGTACCAGAAACGTATAGTCTAAGGTCTTTTATTACATTCCCAAATGTATCCACTGGGAAATTATAAGATAAATTCACATTTCTCAGTCTTAAATAGCTTGCATCCTCAACTTGATAATTTGAAGGACGGTTATTAGTGTTTCCAGTTTGACGATTTGCTCTTGGAATTAAACCATTCCCGGGGCTTGCCTCTGATCTCCATCTATCAACAAGATCAACATAACTATTATAATTTGCCTCACCATTAAACATGTGTCTTCTGGTAAGGTTTAAAACCTCATTTCCCTGAGTTCCTTGTAATATAAAACTCAATTTAAAATTATCGTATTCAAATGAATTAGTAATACCATAAGTGAAATCAGGCAAATAATTCCCAAGAGCCATTCTGTCATTATCATCAATAACGTTGTTGCCATCTTTATCTACCCATTTGAAATCTCCAGGATGGGGTGTTTTGTTTAAGTTATCAACAACAACACTTGCGTCGATTTCAGCTTGATTTTGATATATTCCATCTGTTTTGTATCCAAAATAGCTGCCAATAGGGTCACCAATCTTGGTTATATGCCTTATTCCAGCACCACCTTTTGTGTAAATAGGATCTCCTGACTCACCAAGTTTTGTAACCTTATTGTCTATTGTAGAAAAATTAAAATTTGTTTCCCATTTAAGAACTCCAACAGTATTTCTACTTGTGAAACTTATTTCTATACCTGTGTTTTCTACTTCACCAATATTTGTAAGTGCATTCTCGAATCCTAAAGCACTTGGAACTTGCACTCCAAGAAGTAGATCTGAAGTAACACTCTTGAAATACTCGATTGAGCCATAAATTCTATCATCTAAGAATGCAAAGTCTAAACCAATATTTGTACTAGATGTTTTCTCCCAGCCTAAATCCTGATTGCTAATAGTAATTGGTGCTATTCCGTTAGTTTCAACTCCTCCAAAAGTGTAATTAGAAGGATTAAGTAGCCCTATTGAAGCATAGTTAGGAATTAAAAAATTACCAGTTTGTCCCCAGCTAGCTCTAATTTTAAGATCACTAAGTACATTTATACCCAGATCTTCAGAAAGGCGATACCCTGCTGACAAGGAAGGGAATATTCCTGTTTTATTTCCTGTTCCAAAACGAGATGATCTATCAGAACGAATTGAAGCAGTTGCCAAAAAACGATCATTAAACGAGTAATTTGCTCTTGCTAGAATTGAAACTAGAGACCATTCTTCAATGGATGAGGTTCCTTGCATAATTTGACCACCACTAATAGTTTGAACTAGATCATCAGGGTAATTGTCTGCAACAAGTTGATTTATATCAATTTTTTCTTTTTGTGAGGTATATCCAACTAGTGCATCTAGTTTGTGTTCACCGAAAGTTTTAACATAATTTAAAGTCTGCTCTGCTATCCAGCTTAAACTTTCAGAAGAGGAGGATTGTCCAAAAGTCTCTCCCACTTTGGCAGCTCGGTAAAGTAGGCTACTATTTCTATAAAAATTTCTTTTGTAATTATTGGCATCAACACCCATATAAGTTTTGAAGGTTAACCCGTCTAAAATGTCATATTCTAAAAAAACATTACCAAAAGTTCTATTTTGATTTAATTCATCGTCAACTCCTTGGATAATAGCCAATGGATTACTAGCAGAAGTCATAGATGAACCTCGTCCATTTTCCGTAAGCATATAACTTTGGTTATTAAGTTGGTTTATCGTTCCATCTGCGTTGTAAGATTTAACCATTGGCGCATGAACAATAGCAGAATAAACAATTCCAGGTGGTCTTGCAAAGTAAGGTGAAGAAGCCGGTAGTTTATCAGACGAAGTATATGAAGGTGCTAGCTTAATACCAAAGCGAGCTTTATCCGAGAGTTCGGTGTTTAAATTAACCCTTAAGCTGTATCGTTTGAAATTTGTTTTTTCAATTATACCATTTTGGTCAAAATAGTTTCCAGAAATATAATAGTTTGATTTTTCAGACCCTCCAGAGATAGACATATTGTGGTTTTGAACGAGCCTGCTGTCAAATACTTCATCCTGCCAATCTGTATCAGTTCCATCAGGAGACAATACTTCTTCGGGGATTCTCCATGCACCAGCAGTTCTGACACTATTAGGATCATTTATACTTGATCCAGGATTTCTTTCGAGATAAGCATTATTTGAGGCTTCCTTATTGTATTCAATAAGCTGAGTTGAGTTCATTAGATCAAGTTTATTTGCTACACTTTGCATCCCATAAAAACTATTATATGAAATAGAAGGGTCAGTTCCCTTTCTTCCTCTTTTAGTTGTAATTATTACAACACCATTAGATCCTCTAGAACCGTATTGAGATGCTGTTGAGGCATCTTTCAATACTTGAATCGATTCAATGTCACTTGGATTAATATTGGCTAAAGGATTTTGTGATGGTAATCCGAAGGCAGCTCTTCTTCTAAAAACATCTCCCTGAACTCCAAGGCCAACATTTTTTGAAATAGGAAATCCATCAACAACATATAGAGGCTCATTCCCAGCAGTAATAGATCCAACCCCCCTTACTCTTATGTTAGAGCCAGCGCCGGGTTCACCTGAGCTTTCGGTAACTTGAACACCGGCAAGTTGTCCTTGAATTGCATTTTCGAAACTTGCTAGGGGGAAGTTCTCAATTGATTCTGCAGAAATTGAGGCTACTGAACCCGTAATGTCTCTTTTTACTTGTCGGCCATAACCAGTTACTATAATTTCATCAAGTGATGAATCAGATTCAGAAAGAGAAATCACAATATTGTCAGTGTCGGAAACATTAACAACTAGTGATAAAAACCCTAAATATGAAACTTCAAGTGAAGCTTCGTTATTTTCTAATGTTAAAATAAAATTACCATCAAAATCAGTAGTTGTTCCATTTTCAGTTCCAACTTCAACAATTGTAGCTCCCGGTAATGGCGTGCCATTGGAATCAATAACATTTCCTGAAATAGATCTTTGAATTACTTCTTTTTCCTCTTCAATTTCAGTATGAGTAATTAAGGAATCAGTTTTCTTTTTTAGAATTACCTTATTTTCGGAAATAGCATAAGTCATTTGATCTTGAAAAACAGAGTTTAAAACAGATTTAATCGTTTGTTTTTTGACAGATAATGAGATTTTTTTATTAAAGTCATATTGATTTAGACTATAAATAAATTGATACTCTGAATTAGCCTCTATTTCATTTAAAACTTCAATAATATCTCCTTTTTCAATATCAATAGTTATTTTTTCCTGACCAAAAGAGTTCGCCAAAGCACTAAGTATAAATGCGAAAAATAAAATCAAAGAAAGTTTCATTTTGTTTTTTATGCAATTGAATGTTGTTTTTTCATTGGTAACTAGTTTATTTATCATAATTTTGCTCCTTTTATAAATCGTTTTGGTTAATGGTTTTAATTACTGGGAGGTACTCTAATACCTCCGTTTTAATTTCTATCCTGTCATATTTTAATTATTTAGTTAATTATTATTTTGTTATTTGAAATTTGATAATCAATATCATAAATTTGTTTAAAATTACTCAGAACATCATCAATAGATTCACTATTTATATCGATGCTTGCATTAAATGGTTCTCCAGAAATAATTTTATTGTTATTTATTATTGTAACATTATAAAGTCTTTCAAGTTTTTTAATTATTTGATCGAATTTTTCGTTTCTAAAAATTACTCGACCATTAACCCATGACGTGTAAAGTTTTGTGTTGACTTTAGATTTGCTGATTAGATTTGTCTTTTTAGATACACTTCCCATAAAACCTGGAGATAATTTTGTTAATTTATTGGTTACTATATTTTTAACTTGAACAGAACCCTCAACCAATACAACATTTAAATTATCATCTTCAATAAAATTCTTGAAATTAAATTTAGTGCCATAGACTTCAACACTAACTGCATTTGAATAAACTTCAAATATATTATTATTATTATTATTTTTAACTTCAAAAAATGCTTCCCCCTTTAAAAATACAGTCCTAGGAAGTCCTTCAATAAAGCTTACAGGATATTTTAACGAACTCCCTGAGTTTAGATAAACTTTGGTGCCATCAGATAAAATTAAATTCCACCTTTTGCCATAAGGCACATTTAAGGTATGATAGAATATTTCTTTTAACTTATTGTTTTTTTTGTAAATTATTTGATTAGAATTTTTGTGTAAACTTACATAGGACTTTTCCTTAAAAATGTTTTTTTCTTTTTCTATTAAAATTTGTTTACCACCTGGTATCTCCAGAGTAATTTCATTTTTTTTAGGGATGATTTCACTGGAAGAATCTTTTTTAATAGAATTTGAAAATTGATAATAACCTAATCCAAAAAACAAGAGTAAAACTGCAGCATATCTGTAGATTGTTATTATGGATTGTTTTATTTTTATTTTTTTAAAATCATTTTTTAGTTCTTTTCTTCTCTCTTCAACAAAATCATTTTCCTTATTCACTAAATAAATTGAATAAAAATTTAGCTTTACATAATTTTCAAACTCTTTCTGATTTTCTTTTTCATCTAACCAAATGGAAAGACTTTTAATGTCTTCTATTGAAGCATTTTGATTTAAAAAACGTATAATTTTATTTTCTGTTTCACTTTTCATTCTCCAGCAATTTCTTTCTATTATTACCTGGCCGATATACAAAACCCTCGCTTATTCAGAAATAATTTAAAAAGATTAATATAATTAATTGTAAATTACACTTTATATGGTGACTGAAGATTTTTTAAAAAAGTTAAGAAATGGAGACGAAAAGGCTTTTAATACCTTGTTTGAAAAGTATAAACAAAAACTTATTTCATATGCAATAAGCTTATCTGGAGACCCTTCTCTTGCTAAAGATATTGTCCAAGAAGTTTTCATGAAAATATTTGAGTATAGAAAAAAACTAAAGTCTGATTTATCAATACAGAGTTTTTTATATAAGTCAGTCTATAATCAGTTTATAACTATTTACCATAAGAATAAATCTTTAACTAAAGTACATGAGGAGTATTATAGAATTCTAAATCAATTAATGACTTCCGATGATGGGCTTAATGAAAATAGTGATTTGATTAAAATGAATATATGTATAAATAAACTACCTGCTAAATGTAAAAATGTTTTTATTTCTTCTAAAAAAGAAGGCTTGACAAACCAAGAAATTTCTGAAAAGTTTAATATATCCACAAAAACAGTTGAGGGCCAAATTACAAAGGCTTTTAAATTTTTAAAACGCTGTGTGGGAATTAAATTTTTTTAGAATACAGTTCGGGTTTTAATTAAAATAATAGAAGTTTTTAGCTCTGAGGTTATGCAATGATTGAAGGTTTTGCTTTCGGAAAACAATAAGAAAAGAGATCAAAAATTCATTTAAAAAAGGGGAGATCAAGTTGTTTTAATAAACGAGTTTGATCGCCGCAGGAATGAACCGTTTGATATAATAAAAGAGGAACACATAGATTTTATACAAAAGCTAGATGTTATAAGACATGAAAGAATAGCTTTAGATACTAATAAGGTTGCAGTAAAAATTATAGATGCATTAAATAAAAATACACAAAAGGCTATTGATGAATTAAAAGGCTAATCCCATGCCTTAAACATTTCTTGGTTTAATTT
>Ga0115003_10004526_pt1 | contig 10669 bp, 12 predicted proteins | sample ArcticOcean_MG_C_7_FD_88736 | JGI IMG/M metagenome (GOLD analysis project Ga0115003, IMG submission 88736) | Marine microbial communities from western Arctic Ocean - ArcticOcean_MG_CB11_88 | ecosystem: Environmental > Aquatic > Marine > Oceanic | place: Arctic Ocean: Canada Basin | collected... | reverse complement strand
TCCGACCACATTTTTTCAAGGTCATAAAACTCTCTTTTTTCAGGATGAAAAATATGTATTATTACATCTATTGCATCCACAAGCTTCCAATCACTACTTTCTCTTCCTTCTATTCTACAATTATAAACGCCTATTTTTTTAAGTTCTGAAACTAAATTTTCGGATAAAGATTGCAAGTGTCTAGATGAATTTCCCGAAGCTATAATCATATAGTCTGCGATATAAGATTTATTTTTAAGATTAATTGATACAATGTTCTTAGCTTTATTATTATCTAAAATTATTTCTATTTGATTTTTAATTTCTGATATTTCCATCAAGTTTTATGACAATTTCTTTCTAATTTGTGTAGAAGAAATATTTACAGGTTTATTATTAATGAAGGTTATTTTTTTCACTTGTTTCATTGTAACAGATTTTTTAGCTTTTTTATCGTAGTCCTTTCGAGAAAATACCACAATTTCGGTTAATTCTGTCAAAAGTTTCCAACTTTTCCATTTATGAAACTTAATTAAGTTATCAGAGCCAATAATAAAAAAAAATTTAGTTTTTGTATTTTTTCTTATTAAATATTTTATTAAATCTATAGAATTAATAGATTTTACTTTATCTTCAAAAAATTTAATTTTGATTTTATTTATTTTGTTAGTTGTAGCTTTACTCTTTTTAATTCTATCTGACAGAGAAAAAAAAGAATTTTTTTTTAGTGGGTTTTTTTTTGTTATACACCAATAAATTTGATTTAAATGTAATTTTTTTATTGCTAATTTTGATATTTCTAAGTGTCCTCGATGTGGAGGGTCAAAGCTCCCACCAAAAATTCCAATTCTTTTCTTCCTAGATTCAATCATTTTGATTAAGACCTAGTGATTCCTTTCCCAGTTACTATGTATTTATAAGATGTTAATTGATTAATTCCAACTGGCCCACGCGGAGGCAACTTATTTGTCGAAATTCCAATCTCTCCTCCAAAGCCAAACTCGCCACCATCAGCAAATTGAGTTGAAACATTGTGCATAGCAATTGCACTATTAACCCCGTTTAAAAATATTTTTGCTGTCTTCATGTTATTAGTTATAATACTATCTGTGTGCATCGTTCCATATTTCAATATATGATTTTTGGCTTCTTGTACTCCATTTACAGACTTAACAGAAATTTTTGCATCTAAATATTCGGTTTTCCAATCAATTTCTTTTGCTAATTTATATTTATTTTTAAATATTTGATTAATTTTTTTATCTACAAGAATTTCACAGCCTAATGAGGTTAATTTATCAATAATTGGACCGCCATGTTTTTTGATCGCTCTAGAATCTATCAGTAGAGTTTCTACTGCACCACATATGCTTGTTCTACGCATTTTAGCATTTGCAACTATTTTTATGGCCATGGCTGTATCCGCATCTTTGTCTACATAAACATGACACAAACCTTCCAAGTGTCCAATAACATGTATCCTTGAAAGTTGCTGAACTTTTTTTACAAGTTTTTTTCCTCCTCTTGGCACAATTACATCAATATATTCAGACATATTAGCTAAAAGGTAATTTACAACATTTCTATTTTTGTTTTCAATAAATTGAATACAATTTTTATCAATATAATGTTGTTTTAGAGATTCTCGAAAGAGATTAACCAATATCTTGTTTGAATTAAAAGCCTCAGAGCCTCCTCTTAGTATTCCGCAATTACCAGATTTTAAACATAGAGCGGAAACATCTGCAGTCACATTTGGCCTACTCTCATAAATTATCCCTATAATGCCTATTGACGTTGAAACTCTTTTTATTTTTAAACCATTTGGTCTTTTCCATACTTCTAAGATTTTATTTAAAGGATTATTAAACTTGAAAATTTCACTAATAGAGCTCCTTATGGCATCTATTTTTTTATCGGTTAATATTAGTCTATCTATAAGATGTTTTCTTTTTGCACTTTTTACATCTTTTGTATTTTCTTGAAGAATCTGTTTTTTATTTTTTAGTAAAAGTATGTTGTATGTTAAAAGTACATTGTTAATTTGTTTAGCTTTTAAATTATTAAGCACAGTTTGAGCTTTTTTTGCATTCATACCGATTTGCTTTAATTTTTTCATAATATTACAATATCATCTTTGTGTACTATTTCTGATTTACTTGCGTAACCAAGAATATTCTCTATTTGATTACTCTGTAAACCCTTAATCTTATTAATTTCTTCAGATGTAAAAGAAGACAACGCTCTTGCAATATGAATATTGTTGTTATCTACAATAACTATATTATCACCTTTTTTAAAATCTCCTGAAATTTTTATTATTCCTGCTGGTAGTAAACTTTTTCCAGATTTTAAAGCTTTAGATGCACCTTGATCAATATAAATTTTAGCAGATGAAGATAGCGAGCTTATTATCCATTTCTTTCTAGCATCTAAATTAGATATTTTGGGCTTGAACCATGTATATAGTTTTTTACTTATAATTTCTTGTATAGGGTTAAATTTTTTTCCATTAGCAATTAGCATATTACAACCAGCATTCATGCAAATTTTTGCAGCTTCTAACTTTGTAAGCATTCCGCCCGAGCCATAGGCATTAATTGTTATATCAACTAGAGAAAAAATTTTTTCATCAACAACATTAACTTCTTTGATTAAACTTTTCTTATTTGAGACCTTTTTATATAACCCATCAATATCTGATAAAATTATAAGTAAATCTGCACCCACTATTTGTGCCACTCTTGCTGCCAATCTATCATTATCTCCATATTTAATCTCAGAAGTAGCTGTAGTGTCGTTTTCATTAACAATAGGTATTGCTTTTAATTTGAAAAGATTTTCAAATGTTCTTCTAGCATTTAGGGCTCTTCTTCTCTGCTCAGTGTCATATGGTGTTATTAAGATTTGACCAATTTTAATTTTATTTTTTTCAAAAAGTTTTTGAAATTCATTAATTAAATGAATTTGTCCAACAGAAGCGACTGCCTGACTCATTTCAAGTTTAACTTTTTTATTTTTTATTTTTAAATAACTTTGTCCAAGAGCAATAGAGCCTGAAGAAACAATCACAACTTCTTGGTTATTTTTTCTTAATTTTTTAATATCTTGGATTAAACTTAAAAGCCATTTTTTTTTAAATTTGCCCTTACTATCAACAATTGTAGTTGAACCTAATTTTATAATTATTTTCTTTGCTTTATTTATTTGCATTTTTTAACAATATTTTTCTAAGATTTACTAAGTTTTTGTCTGCTACAACCGAAATTATTTCATATTTTTTCTTAATTTTTGCTTTAAATATTTTTAATTTTTTTTCTATTTCTTTTTTGTCAACTAAGTCAGATTTATTAAACACTATAATTTCTTTTTTTTTAATTAGAATTTTATCATATTTAGACAATTCACTTCTTACTTTTAGATAGTTATCAGCAAGTTTGTCTTCTGTTAGGTCAATTAAATGTAATAACATTTTACATCTTTCGATATGGCGTAAAAATTTATCACCTAGCCCGGTTCCTTCATGTGCTCCTTCAACCAAACCAGGTATGTCTGCTAGTGTAACTTCTTTATCATCATAATAAGAAACACCAAGATTTGGATCGATAGTAGTAAACGGATAATTTGCTATCTTAGGCCTCGCCCGAGTTATAGCCGCAAGTAAACTTGACTTCCCAGCATTAGGCATACCTATTATCCCTACATCTGCAATAACTTTTAATTGTAGCCAAACCCAAAACTCTTCACCTACTTTTCCATTTGTTTTTTTTGTTGGTGCTCTATTAGTAGAGCTTTTAAATCTAACATTTCCTAAACCATGATTTCCACCAGTAGCTACTAAGTATTTTTCTTTATTTTTCGTAAAATCATAAATTAAAGTATTGTTATCTTCTTCATAAATCTGAGTGCCTACTGGAACTTTAATTATTAAATCTTTTCCACCTGCTCCGGTTCTTTTTCTTTTAGTACCTATATAGCCATTTTCAGCTCTAAAATGTTGAGCATATCTAAAGTCAATTAATGTATTTAGATTTGTTTCAGCTTCAAAAATAACAGAACCGCCATTTCCGCCGTCTCCACCATCGGGACCTCCATATTCAACAAACTTTTCTCGCCGAAAGCTTGCAGAGCCAGAGCCACCATTGCCAGCTTTAATATAGATTTTAGCTTGATCTAAAAATTTCATTGTAGGTTTTAAAATAAATAACTAATATTATTTATATGCTTAATTGGGGACAACAGAAACAAAAGTTCTGTTTAATTTTGATTTTTTAAATTTAACTTTACCTTTTATTAAAGAAAACAAAGTGTGATCTGTACCCATGCCAACATTTTCGCCTGGATGTATACGTGTCCCTCTTTGTCTTACTATAATATTTCCTGGTATGACTACCTGATCACCATATTTTTTTACACCAAGTCTTCTACCCGCACTATCTCGTCCATTACGCGATGATCCACCTGCTTTTTTTGTTGCCATTTAGTTTCCTATTTCTTTAATTCTTTTTTAACAGTTATTTTTTTTTCTTTTTTTGTTTTTTTTGTCTCTATAACTTTTTTTTCTTTTAGTTCAATTGGTTTTGCTTCAGCTATAATTTTACCATCTTTTGAAAGTATCTTTGTAATTTGAATTTTTGAGTGTCTTTGTCTATGTCCATTAGTTTTTCTTGAATGTTTTCTTCTTCTTTTGTGAAAAATTAAAATGGTTCTATCTTTAACATTGTCAAGTAATTTTGCTTCAACGATAGCGCCAGTAACATTTGGACTTCCAATTTCGGTAGTTTTATTGTCATTTAATAATAGAACTTTTTTAAATTGAATTGTTTTACCAACCTCAATATCTAATTTTTCTATTTCTATAATTTTACTAGCAGATGCTTTGTATTGTTTTCCACCAGTTTCAAATATTGCAAATGACATAAATAATCTTTCTTTAAAATTAAAGCAATATAACTTGAAAGATCTTCAAGTCAAGGTGCTAGGTGTTAAAAAACATCCTTTAAATTACGAAGTTTCTTAAAAACTTCTAGTTCAGTAGAATCTTCCATATCAAGGGATTTTTTTACATTAGGATTATCACAACGTAGAAAAATATTTGTATACAACTCTTCTTCAACAGTTGTAGGAATAGTTGGTTGTTTTTGGTTTAGTCTTGATGTTATCCATTTTTTTTTTTTTTTCAGTCTATTATTGTCAATTTCATACTTAATACAAAATTCTAAATTTTTTTGCGTATATTCATGTCCGCAATAAATCTGAGTATCAATTGGTAATTTTTTTATAACGTTAAGAGAAGTCAGCATTTCTAGGTGTGTCCCCTCAAAAACTCTACCACAGCCCAGTGAAAATAAAGTATCACCAGTAAAAATAACTTTCTCTCTTTTTGCATAAAAACAAATATGACCAGTAGTATGTCCTGGTATGAGAAAAGTTTTAAAATCTACACTTCCTAATTTAAAATTTTCATTATTAGATAATTTTATATTTATACCCGGGATTCTTTTTTCATCTTTTTTGGAACCAATAATTTTAGCATTATATTTTTTTTGTAAATTTAAATTTCCTCCTATATGATCAAAATGGTGATGTGTATTAAAAATATAATCGATTTTTTTAAATTTTTTTTTTATAAAATTATCAACAGGATCAAATTCTGAAGGATCAACCACAGCAACAATATCTGTTTTTGTGTCATGAATTACAAAACTATAATTATCTTGAAGGCAAGGTATAATATTTACATTTAACATTTAGCTAATCAAAAATATACCAACCTCTGAGAGAAGGTTTTTCATTTCCAAGTTAATCCTATTTATAGAAGATATTTTTTGATTGTTAATTCCGATAATTTTATCCATCTTAATTTTTTTTTTTATACAAAAATGAAAAAAATCTTTTATAGAACACATGTGTAAGTTGGGTGTATCATACCAAGAATCTGGAAGAGATTTTGTGATAGGCATTTTTCCAAAAAATAATAAACTAGTCCTAACCTGCCAGTATCCAAAGTTAGGTATTGAAATTATTACTTTTTTTCCTATTCTTAATAATTGATTCAGAACATTTTCTGGTTGATGAAATGCTTGAAGCGTTTGACTTAAGATAACAAAATCAAAAGCTTTATCAGGAAATTGACCAAGTTCAGTTTCAGCATTTCCTTGAATTACGGATAAACCCTTAGATATACATTGCTTAACTTTATTTTCCTCAAGCTCTATACCTCTTGTATCAATATCTTTTTGCTCAATAAGAGCTTCTATTAATGTCCCGTCACCACAACCAACATCCAATACCCTTGATTGGAAAGGGAGTAAATCTGCAATTATTTTAAACTCATTTTTCATTTTTAAATACCTCAAAATTAGAATCCAAAAATCCTTTAAGAGTTTCTAAGAATTCTGGCTCGTTAACTAAAAAAGAGTCATGACCTTTGTCTGTTTTTATCTCAGCAAAAGCAACATTGGCACCAGATGCGTTTAAAGCAATTACAATGTCTTTACTATTTTTTGTAGGGTAAAGCCAATCTGAAGAAAAAGATATGATCAAAAATCTAGTCTTGTGATCTTGAAACGCTCCAACCAAACCATTTTTAAATTGCTTTGATAAATCAAAATAGTCCATAGCTCTTGAAATATACAAATATGAATTTGCGTCGAATCTATCTACAAAAACATTTCCCTGATGCCTTAAATAACTTTCTATTTGGAAGTCAGCATCAAATGTAAATTCATAGTCCTTTTTTTCTTGTAGCTTTCTTCCGAATCTTTCTTGAAGGCCTTTGTCTGACATATAAGTAATATGAGCAGCCATTCTTGCTACCGCTAAACCATTTTTTGGAGTCTTTTTATCTTTGTAGTAGTTTCCTTTATTCCATAATGGATCTGCCATTATTGCTTGTCTGGCTAATTCATTTAATGCTATTTGTTGAGCATTGTGACTTGCAGTTGATGCAATTGGTACTGCTGAAAAAGCTTTATCAGGATATAAGGCACAAAATTGCAGAAGTTGCATCCCACCCATTGAACCACCTAAAATGCTCAAGAGTTTTTTTATATTAAAGTGTTCTAGTAAAGACTCTTGAGCTCTAACCATATCTCTTATTGTAATTACTGGAAATTTTAAACCATATGGTTCATTATCGGCATCATTAAGATTTTTAGGTCCAAATGAACCCATGCATCCACCTAGAACATTTGCACAAATAATAAAATATTTTTCTGTATCAACAGCTTTTCCCGCACCTACAGCTGTATTCCACCAACCATCTTTATTAGTCACAGGATTAGTTCCTGCAACAAATTGATCACCAGAGAGAGCATGAAAAATTAGAATTGCATTATTTTTTTTTTCATTAAGTTTACCGTAGGTTTCATAGGCTATAGGAAAATCTTTTATAGTTTGACCACAATCTAGTTTAAGTGGTTTTGTTATAGTTATTTGTTTTATATTTTCAATTTTATAGTTCATATAAAAAAAAACCCAGCTAAGCTGGGCAGAACCCTATTTAGCGAATTTTATTGTGCGCCCGCAATTTGGTTAAATCAGCGCTATAAACTTGTACTAAATCGATGGAAAATTGTCAATTTTATAAGAAATTAAAATGAATATAGAAATAATAAAGCTTTTTATATAAGACTTAAATAAATTATGAAATTACCAAAAGCTAATATTCTTAAAGCTGAAAAATATGTTGCTGGATTAAGCTTATTCAAGCAAAAGTTTGCTAAAATAAAATTATCTGCAAACGAATCTGCATTAGGGCCAAGCCCAAAAGCAGTAAAAGAATATATTAAAGTTTCAAAAAATTTTAAAAGATATCCAGACTCAGATGGAACTTTTTTAAGAAAAATTATAGCAAAAAAATTTAAATTAGATCAAAGAAGAATAATTTTAGGTAATGGTTCAGATCAAATTTTTGAATTAATTTGTAAAGCTTTTCTTAATAAAAACGATGAAGTTATTGTTCCACAGTATAGTTTTATTATTTATAGAATCTATAGTAAACTAAATACCGCGAGGGTAATTTATGCACCAGAAGATAAATTTACTTCCTCAGTAAACAATATACTTTCATGTGTAACCAGTAAAACTAAAATTGTTTTTATTGCAAATCCCAATAATCCTACAGGTACATACATTGGCAAAAATGAAATTTTGAGATTAAGAAAAAAACTAAGAAGTGATATCTTATTAGTTGTTGATGATGCATACTTTGAATATATGAATTTTAAAGATTATGAATGTGGACTAAAACTATTTTCTAAATTTAAAAATGTTATTGTAACTAGAACATTTTCAAAAATATATGGTTTGGCAGGATTGAGAATTGGTTGGGGCTATGCATCAAAAAATATAATCGATTCATTATACATGATAAAACCTCCTTTCAATGTAAATCGCCCAGCATTATTCACAGCTGCAGTCGCAATAAAAGACACAGCTTGGTTGAATAAAGAAATACAGCACGTGAGAAAGTGGTCCAAAAAATTTTATGAAATTTTTAAAGAATTAAACATTCACACTAACAAAACTAATGTGAATTTTGCACTGATCAATTTTGATAGAGTCAAAAAAACATCAAAACAAGTCTTTTATGCATTAGCTAAAGTAGGAATTTTATTGAGACAAATGGACGTGTACTCAATTAAAAACTCTCTAAGAGTTACAGTTGGTAGTAGTAAAGAAAATTTAAAGCTAATAATTGAGTTAAAAAAAATTCTTAATGTTTGATACTGTCTCCATAATTGGTTGTGGCTTGATAGGATCTTCAATATTAAGAGCTATTAAAAGCAGGAATCTAGCAAAAGAAATTAAGGTTTTTGATCACTCGAAAGAAGTCACTGCATATTTAAAAAAAGAAAACATATCTACAAATGTATTCAATGATATCCGTCAGTGTGTTGTTGATTCTGATTTAATAATTATTGCAACCCCGTTAAGCAGTTATAAAGAAATTATTTTATCAATAAAAGATAGTTTGAAAAAAAATGTTATTCTAACAGATACAGGATCTGTCAAAAAAGAAGTTATGAAGATAATTCATAATATTAATTTAAAAGATGTCCACTGGATACCTTCTCACCCAATAGCAGGGACAGAAGAAAGTGGCCCAAAAGCAGGACAGGTTGAAATGTTTAAAAATCGTTGGTGTGTCATTTCTCCACCAAAAGATTGTGCAGAAAAACCAGTAAAAAGTTTAAAAGCTTTGTGGGAAGCTATAGGAAGTAAGGTTAAAATTATGACACCAGAAGAACATGATAAAATTTTATCTTTGACTAGTCATTTACCGCATGCGATTGCCTATAACATTGTCAGAACAGTAACGAGTGTCGAAGATAAATTAAAACAAGAAGTAATACAGTACAGTGCCGGCGGTTTAAGAGATTTTACAAGAATAGCTGCGTCCAACCCTTTAATGTGGAGAGATATTTTTTTAGATAATAGTGAAAATGTATCTAAAGGTATTGATAGTTTCATTGAAAAGCTAAATGAATTAAAGAAAGCTGTAAATGATAAAAATGGAGACAAGCTTTATCAAATTTTTAACTCAACTAAAGAAGTAAGAAAAGAAATCATCAAAGCTGGGCAGGATACGAGTAAGCCAGACTTTGGAAGAAAAAAAGATTAAGAATAATTCTCAGTTTCAGAATAAATTTTTTCTTCTAAAATTTTGAGAAAAACACTCTTTTCTAAACCAGGTTTGATTGGTTCCAAAAAAGAAATATGAATATTACCAGGGTACTTTATAAAACTACTTTTTGGCCATATTTTTCCAGAGTTTAATGCAACAGGTATACATGGTAGTTTAAGAGAGTCATAAATTCTACTCACACCTTTTTTAAAAGGACTTCTATCATCAAATTTAACCCTCGTGCCTTGTGGAAATATTAAAAGAGGGCGGTTATGTTTTTGAACGATATTTTTTATTTTGTCGAAAAAATTTAAATTTTCTTTTGTTGTTGTTTCTCTAATTATTTCAATTGATCCAATTTTTTTTAAATACCAACCAAACAAAGGTATTCTCAACAGTTCTTTCTTCAGAACAAAAATAGGAAAGCTCAATGGGGCCTGAAGAACAAATGTTTCAAACATAGATTGATGAGCAGAGGCTACAAAGAATTTATCTACTTTTTTTAAATTTTCCAGTCCATGAAATATAACTTTAGTATTTAAGAATAATCTCAATATTAAAATTATGTAATAAGCTAAAAACTTTCCACAGTATAAAGTGAACTTAGCAGGCAAAATTAAAGTTGGTATAGCTAAAACAAAAACTATAATTATACCAGCATATAAAAAAATATTAAAAACTAAAGATTTTATTAATTGCATTAAGAATTTATCAGTTTTAATAAATCTTGCTTCCTTCTAATAATTTTAAAACTATTTTTACTGGCTAAAATTTCAGCTATAAGAGGTTTAGTATTGTAATTAGAAGATAAAGAAGACCCGTAAGCACCCACATCTGTTATAGCCACAAAATCACCTTCCTTTATTTTCTGATAATGTTTATATTTTACAAATTTACAAGTAGTCTCACAAATTGGGCCAACAAATTCTATCGGAATTTTATTCATTTGATTTTTCTTAATAATGGGCACAATATTGTGATTAACATCGTACAAGGCAGTCCTCATAAAATCATTCATACCTGCATCTATAATTATAAAATTTTTATTAGAGCCTTTTT
>Ga0115003_10004525_pt1 | contig 10673 bp, 5 predicted proteins | sample ArcticOcean_MG_C_7_FD_88736 | JGI IMG/M metagenome (GOLD analysis project Ga0115003, IMG submission 88736) | Marine microbial communities from western Arctic Ocean - ArcticOcean_MG_CB11_88 | ecosystem: Environmental > Aquatic > Marine > Oceanic | place: Arctic Ocean: Canada Basin | collected... | reverse complement strand
GGCGGGGGTGCGGGAGGGGGCCGAGGGGGCTGTACGGGAGGTGGCGAGGGGGGGGGCGGGGGCGCGGCGGCCGGGGGAGGCGACGGCGGCGGCGGCGAGGGCGGTGGATGCTGTGGCTGCGGCGCATTCGGCGGCTCGCCTGGAGGCGGCGGGTGGGTTGGCGGAGGAGGGTCCGCTGGTGGTTGTGGCGGAGGCGGAGGAGGCGGGAGGGGCGATGGACTTGCAGGCGGCTGCGCCTCCAGCACGAGCACTGCCGCGATACCACCACCCGTCGCGAGGGTCAGCGCCGACAAGGTGACAATGGTCGTCGTGGACACGCTTGCCACCGCGGCAGCTCCGCTTGAGGCTGCTGCACCGCCACCCGCAGCGCTTACCATGGCTAGGCCAAAGATGGCTCCGGTGGCGGCCCCTGCATTCCGGCCCTTGTGTGGATCTTTGAGTAGGGGTTGTTTAGAGCCCCCTCTTACTCCTGCAAAACTCCAAGGGTTGGACGAAGAGGGCATTACACAATGCCCACACCCGGCCTTACTATACAAAGGACCAGAATAGTTTATCAACGACACACTGTGGCGAACAAGGTTAAAGCACGCTGGCCATGGGACTCTGCTGCCTGCGCTTGCTCACTCAGAGGAAGATTGAAGCCATTCGCAAGCGAGTTGGAGTCCTGAGTGGTGAGCATGCCATCTTCAGTGCACCGGGTGCCGAGGGCTTGGAAGAGCGAAGGCAACGGCACCGCGACACCCGGTGTCAGCCTGGCGGAAAGGATCAGGCGCGGGCGCATGGAGCCGGCGCTGCTGGACAAACTACCATTGCCATCTGGCTTCTTGTAGGAAAGTGCCCAGCTTTCTACGGCCTTCTCTTGCTGCGCCCCTCGCAAGCGGGTAAGCAGGGATAGCAAAGCCTGCTTCGCCTCGGTGATCATTGCGTCTGTCACCTCATCCGCCGCGGTTAGCCCCCGCTTCACCCTCTCGGCAGCCGCGTCGATGGCTTCCTCGGTGGTGTCTCGTCCACGTTTTTTACCGATGCCTGGCCTGGGCGGCACGGGCGGAGGGCGGTAATTGAAGTTCACGCTAAGCGTGATCTTGCCGTCGACGGTGCCAACGAAGCACCGCTGTTCATTCCCGGAGGCGGAGGCCATGACCGCGCGCAGCGACCCAAAGGTTACGCTCTGTGGCATGCGGTGGATGCTCACGCCGTTGCGGAATGAAGACTGTTCAACCCGGTGCTGACTGGCCACCTTAGAAATGGTCTCATGCTGCGCCTGGCGTGAAGGTGGCTCTGCGGCAGGCGCGGCTTCCGTCATTGTTCTCCGCTACCTTTTCACATTCGTCCGCGACCACCCGCCTAGCGAGCCGATGATCTTTGAAGCCGGAGGCCTGGGCACAGCTCGTTTCGATGCGTTCTCTCGCATCGGCGAACCAGACGCCATACTCATTGTACGCACCCGATGGCTAGAAGAGCACGACGCCAAGCGGCTTGCGAAAGCGCTTCTCGAGGCAACCACGTCGCTTTGGGCTGACAAAGCGGCCGTCGTTCGCATGCAGATCTACGGCGACCAAACCGCGGAGTCCCTGTCAATGCTGGTGTTTAACATGGAATATTCTTTAGACTTCGCTACGCGCGCGCTTCAGTCATACCGCACTACACTGTGCACGCACCGGTCTGTCGGCCCACAACCACCCATCACCCACGAAGTGTGCTTCCTGCCCGCCGGAAAGACTGTCACGTACCAGGGTCGTGATTAGTGTGTGCTGTCCCGTTCTCACGGTCCGTCTGTGTCAAGAGTCACGATTACGAAATCTGCGCCTGCCGAGTCGCGACCAGCTTTTTGCCCTTTTGCCGCAGCGTCAGTAGAAGGCCACGCTGCTCTGGCGTGCTCTCTGTCCATGCCTGCTCAATACGACTCTGTGAAGCAGAGCCAAGGGTAAGCGCCAGCGTCTGCTCGGAATTCGGGGCCCCCAGCTCCACCTCTCCCAGCACAATCCAGTGCAGGGATTCGAGGGACGCACCGAACGGGTTCTCTGACTCCGAGTCGTCGGAGCCAAAGAGGTTCTCCACATCGTCGTCCTCGTCCTCCGAGGGAGGGCGGTCGGATGAGATAATCTCGTCAAGCGAGCGCTTCTGCCCGGTGATAGGCGTGCTGCTCGCGGCGGCGGCCTCAGAAGCCAGACGCTGCGACTCGGCAAGTGCCGCCGCTTCCGCCGCCTTCTGGGCATCCTGTGCTGCTTTCTTCTCCCGCAGCCGCTGCTTTGTGGCCTCGCGCTTTGCGAGCTGCTCCGCCAGCACACGTTTCTTCTCGCAGTACTGCGGGCGCTCCTTGCGTGCGCGGCCGGCGTTGTTGTGCCAGGCGTCACGTCGACGGATGAAGGAGCCTGCCGGCTCACGGGCACGGTCGCCAACGAGTTCCACCGCCACCTGCGCAAGCTGCCCCGAGTACTTGGCGTAGAGCCGGTAGCGCGCCTCGTGCCGCTCCGGTATCCATGGCAGTTTCTTCATGAGGTCCTGCTCGGCAGTCCAGTCATCAAACCGAGCCTGGTACTGATGCATCGGCTCGAAGCGGACACCATCCTCCTCGTTGAGGGCCAACGAGGCAGCGGGGTTGGGACGAGGCGGGTGCTCCACCTCACACTTGATGTACAAGTCCCACCAGGTGTTGTCGGAGAGGTCACGCAGACGCTGGCCGTCGGGAGCCAGCTCCCGGTCGTATGGGTACTCGGCGTCCACCGTCACACCGGCACGGTAGGTGAACACACTGGCTCGCTCACTGGTGTTCTTGGCCAATGCGTCAGCAAGGGCTTGAGCTTGCGCGGCCGCCTGCTGCGCTGCGCTGGCGGCGGCTGTGGCGGCGGCTGTGGCGCGCTGATCGACCGCCTGGGCCCGAGTGGCCTCCCGGGCCCGCGTTGCGTCCTGTGCATCCTCGGCCGCTTGCACCACCTCACGGTGCTTCTCCAAGCGCTTGACACCGAGCGCGTCTTCCGCCTGGGCCTCATCAAACTCCTTGGCGTCGTAGAGCGCGTAGAAGACGACATACGCGTTGTTGTGCTTAATCCCGCCACCGCCCGTCACAGGGATGGCCGAGGGGTTGATGTGCCGGTGGGCTGTAGTAATGCCGGGGTCGGGGACGCCGCTGTCCCAGCCCATGGGCGTGATGTGCGACCACGCGTGCTTGAACTGAGAGTCGGTGAAGACATCTGCGGAGACGCCACGCGACCAGTACTGGTCGTTGGACTGGCCGGCACCCATCTTGAACTTGCCAGTGGGGACCACGTACGGCGTCTCGGGGCGGGGCGGGGGGTCTGGCATCTGCGGCTCGTCACGGAGACGGCCGCTCGGGTTTGGCAAGTAGACAAACCCGTCGTCCGGTGAGGCAGGGAAGACCGGCGCCGCCGCGGCGGAGGAGCTGCCGCCGCCACCCGCGCCACCCGGAGCGGGCACATACACCGACGGGTTGGCCGTGCGGAAGGCCTGCTCCTCGGGCGAGTAGTAGCGGTCGAGCACCCACTGCTCGGGTGCAGGGATGTGCAGGATGTCGTACTCCACGAGCCCCATGGGAGGAAGCAGGGCAAAGTTTCCGAGCTGGTTGGCACGGTAACGCTTGCGGCCTGGCGTCATCGCGGCGTCCTCCTGCGACTGGTACCACTCGTCGTACCGCTGCCACGCGTCTTGCTCATCCTCCCACTGGTCCAGCTCGGTGTCGTAGTCAAAGTCCCGCGCATCCTGGACCTCCTGCTGCCACGCGGGAATCTTGTTGGTCACAAAGTCCGCCATCTCCGCACGGAACTGCGGCGAGTTGACGAGGGGCGCGATGCCGGGAGACAGGCCCGCGCCCCCCGCCACCTGCGTCTTCGGGTCGACATTGGAGAAGTTTGCGAGTTTCCACACCACCGGAACACCGAGCTTGTTGGGCCCCGCCTCGGTCACCGGCGTTGCCCAGGCACGGTTGAGGACGTCCAGGCGCGAGCCGTCGACGCGCTCAGCCCACAGGTGCTGAGCGTTCACGTGGGGCTCATCATTCGCGTCCTGGTCCGGGATGAAAGACTGCAGCGTGGCGAAGAAGACCACCTTGATGTTCGCGGGGTTGACGTCCTCCTCAGCTAGCAGGGTGTTGCCGGCAATCGTCCGGATGTCGCCCTCTGTGCGCAGAAGCGGCCACTGCGCGGCGGTCGCGGCTTTCTCGCGCTTGTTGCCCCACGCCGCCTCCTGCACACGGCCTGCTGCGCTGGGTTTGCCATAGAACGTGCCCGCATCGATCTTCTGCTGGCGCCAGAGCTCGCCAGCCTGCTCCTCCTCGTCGGAGCGGTACAGGCTGGTCCCCTCACCGACAAAGGTCGTCATGAAGTTCTTGGGACGCCAGGCAAGGTCCTCGAGGCTCTGCGGCTTCGCAACGACGTAGTCGTCAAAGGCCTTCTTCTCAGCAGCAGCGATGAGCGCCGCCGCCTGCTCATCGGTGTAGGGACGGCCCTGCCGAGCCCGCAAGGCGATGGCCGCACGCGCACGGTCGTAGGCCTGCTTCCGTCCCGCCGCACGCGCCTCGGCCCGCCGCTTCCGCCCCGCCTCGTCGGCGGCTCCCATGAGTTCTCCAGCGCCCGGTGCTGGGGCGTCCGGGTCGGCGGCGGCGGCGGCAGCGGCGGGAGTCCGTCTCGCCAGGAATTCCGTGCGGTCCTCAGTCGACATCTGGTCGAGGTCGATGCCACCGATGAGCTTGTGGATCTGCAGCTTGCGCCGCTCCGGCTGCTTGTACTTGGCCTGGATCCCGGGAGCACCGCTGGCACGGCGGTTGAAGAGGACCGGTGCGTTGGCGCCCAGGTCCATGAGGCACACCATGGTGTCAGGCACGGTAGGGCTGGGAATCTGCGTGCCCGCCTCCATGCCGCCACGGTTGGCCAGGCGGTACTCCCACCGGCCGTGGAGGATGTGGAGATTCTGGGGCTGGCCCTGGCCAACGTAGACATTGGCGACCCCGCCACCCGCGATGACCTGGCTGAGCTTGAGCTGGCCTTGCGCCGTGCGGCGCACCGGGTCCTTCTTACGGTCGCCACGCTGGTAGTACCGCTGCGACTTCTGGCGCACGTACACGTACTTGCGCTGCTGGCCAGCCGTCGCGCCTGTCGGGTCGAGGTGCCACTCCATCTCCTCACGGTGGGTGCGGGGAGTGCGCGCGCCGGTGACCAGCCGACGCCGGATCTCCTCGTTCTCAGCCTTCAGCGCCGGCACATTCTTGACCTTGAGTGGCTGGATCTCAAAGACCAAGTTGTCACCCGACGCGGCATCCTCACCCGCAAAGGTGACCAGCTGGTCGTCCGTCGCAGTGAACTGGCCGGTGCCCTGCAAGTACGAGTCGGCAAGCAGGTACTGATACGCCGCCGCCGGCTGCTCCATGTGGACACGCACGCCTTCCCCCTCCTCCGTAGCCCCATACCCACCGTCCGCTGCGCGCTTCAGCCCCGTGATGCCAGTAAGCTCCTCGACGCGCACCGGCGGCAGCCCAATCTCGCGGTCGAGCCACTGGTAGATGAGCCGCCGGAATGCACCAACAATCGTCGGGTGGGGCCTCCACACCCCTGCTGCATGCGACATGCGTGCTTCCCACCGAGGCAGGACACGCGTCCAGTTGTACCGAATCTCACGCCATGGCTTGGCACGATCAATCCACCACGGCACGACCTCCGTGCGCCGCTCCGCCCGCGCCTTGCCGTACGCCCTACGGATAGCCTTACGGCGTTCGTTCTCGTCGGCGTAAAAGGGTATGTCGAGCAACGGAGAGACGCCCTCGGGGTGCCGCTCACTCACAACTGGATTGCGCGAAAACCAGTAGTCCACGGTGAGCCTGGCGTTGGCGTCCTGGACGATTTGAGCTGTAGGCTTAAACTTTTCATTCTCCAGGATGCCACGGGGTCCTGCCTCTGGGGGCGGAGCCGCCGGGTCCACCGCATTCACCTGGGCCTGGTTGGCGGTGTCTAACCCACGCAGCCGGTTGATCTCCAGCTCCGCTGCGTCCATGCGCGCCTGCTCTATTGCCATCTCCGCAAGCAACTCAGGGTCATTCGGGTCAATGCCAGGCGTTTCCAAGAGCAACTTCTGCATCTGGTAAGTATCATTGGCGTCCCGAAGTATGTCCACCTGCTCCTGGATTCGACGGTTGATCTCGTCGAGGTCCATGCCTGATCCAGAGTTTGCGTCGCCGTTCACTCCCACCGGGGCTGGGGAGGGCGGGTACGCGTCCACCGTAGCTGTGGCAACGGCGGGGAAAGTAGGCAGCCGCCCCGTCACTAATGGACTAGCCGTTTCGGCCACCCGAGCAGTCGGAGGGGAGTGCTGAGGCGCTTGCATTTGGGCCGTTACGGCTGTAGGAGCCACTGGCCGCGAAACCGTACGGAAGGCAGCCAAAGAGGGCGAAGGTTTAGGCGTGCGAGCAATCTCGGGCTGGCGCCTTTGTGTCGATTGTGCAGCGGGGGCAGAGGGTGCGGTGATCTTGAGATCTTTTATCGAAAGTCCCGACAGCGCCGGTAGCAGGTTGATCATACCGGCCGCGCCAGGGCGACGCAGGCCGCCATCCACTGGTCGTCCAGACATAGGATCAACTCCTTTAACCCCTACTTCACAAGACACCCGGTCCAACTTATGCTGTGCTCTACCCGGCTCCACTGCGCCTCTGCGCTTTCACCACCCCCATTAGTCTTCAGTCGTCCACCGGACCAGCACCCAGGCCAATCGGCTGCGGCCTGCCCCGCTGCACATCCACGGGCGCCGGCTCATCGTCGTCCGAGAGCCCAGCGACAAGGTCGTCGTTGGTGTGCGTGTGCTTGTTGACCTCACGACGCCGGCCCTGGCGGGAGCCATTGCCAACGGCGGTCTCCTCATCCTTCGCGCGGTTCTCCTTCGCAGTGTAGGTCTGCGGCGTGGCCTTCTGAAGGCCAAGCTTGATGTACCGCGCGTCCTGCCTCACACACGCATGCTCCACGACGCGCGCTTGGATGCACTGCTCCATATCCATGAACGCGCGCGCTGCCGGCTCCTTGCCAATATTGCCGGTGATCAGACCGCGCTGCTTGAGCGTCGCGAGCGAGTGGTTGAACCACGTGGACGACGCGAATAGATCACCGGTGACGCCTCCCATCGAACGCGCGCCCTGCCGACGACTGATGTACTGCGCCACGTCGTCGTCGGTGACAGGGCGCGCCAGGGAGCGCTCCACGTGCTCACGGTCAATGCGCGAGTCGGACACGTCAGGGTCGCCTGCCTGTACGATAAGCTGTCCCTTGGGCCGCGTCGAGCCGATTTTGAGCGAAAGCGTCTGGCGGTTGTACTCGTCGTAGCCGATGAAGCGCGTGGAGAGGTGCGGAAGCTCATTGAACGTCATGAAGAAGCCGTACTTGTCACCATACTTCTTGATGGTGTTGGCCAGGCACTTCTCGCCCATGTCATCGTAGAGCATCGCGGCCGTGTCCATCGCAAGCCCGATTCCGACAATGTCGTACGAATAGGGAAGCGTGTGCAGGCCCTGTACCTCTGGCTCCTTGGGCACGTCGTCGCGGCCACGCTTCTGCCCCGACGACGCAAGCGACGAGGCACCCTCACCCTCCTCACCCTCATCACGCTCCTCATCCTGCCCGGTTACGTCCACCACCGCCACGGCCCTCTTCTGGACCTTGGGCGCGCTGAGGCCCTCGGGGCCGGACTGCTGGTTGCAGAAGGCCTCTTGCATGTTCTTCAGGCCTGGCACGCATGCACACGCCTTGATCATCTCCGCAACGAGCGAGACGTGGTTGAAGATGCCACCGATGTTGACCTCGAGCCCATCGTGGTGCATACGGATGGGCGCAACCGACGTGACGCGCGTGGACATGAGCACGTTGAGTGCTGACAGGCGGCCACCGTGGAGCATCGAGTCCACACGCCGCTGGAACTTGGTGTCCTTGACGCCCGAGTCCGGGTGCCGCGGCTTGTGCACGTGCTCCTTGCCCGTCTGCTTGTCGCTGCCAGGGATCTTGTAACCGGCCACCTTGACCACCACGGTGTGTTCGGTCACGGGGCCGTTCTGGCTGTTGACCAGGCACTTCTCCGGGCGCATGTTTGCCGGGAGCCGAGGCTCCTCGGGGCAACGGCGTGCGTTGTCGCGCGTGGAGCACATGTACAGGCAGTCGCGCAGTCCATCCGGATGGAAGTCAAACTCCATGCAGGTCAGGTTGCCACGGTTGCGGATGTAGTCGGCGGCCTTGTTCCACGACTTCCACTGTTCACCCTTGGCCTGCAGCCACGCCGTGTCCACCCGCGACGCACCCGTCACACCGTTGGTCTTGTTCTTGTAGGTGAACGTGGAGCCAATCGCGCGTGTCCCAAGTACATTGCACCCCTCGACAAAGGCCGAGCGCCCAGCAGCCCACTGCACAATGGTCTGCGGCTTGTAGAACATGCCCAGCTCAAGCAGCGTCGGCCACAACACGCTGCTGGACTGTGAGAGGTACTCAGCGACGCCGGCCGCGTCGCCCACTGGCGTCTCCTCTTCGATGTCGGTGCAGCAATAGGGGCACTTTTGCATCTCGTCGACGATCTTCGCGTGAGGGATGCAGCAGTTCGCGCTGCCGGGGTGGTCAATGGACCGCGCCGAGTGGTAGCCAAACCACACGGAGCGGTCGCCAGGCGACAGCTCACCCGGCTCCTTGCCATGCACATTCCAGAAGCGCGCGCCGAGATCCTCGCCGTTGAACTCAGCATCCACCTCCGAGGGCGTCTTCTCGAACTCGTCGAGGCCCGGAGGTCCTTCCCCGGGCGTGCGCCGGGTGGCTTCTGCATCCATTGGCTCGCCATCCTCGCTGCCGTTCTCCTCGACGGGCCCCGCCTGGGGCATCGGTGCCTCGACCGCTGGCGCCGGCTTTCTCACGTGGCGTGGCGAGAGGCTCATCTGGCCAACGCAGTCCGAGAGGCAGTCGTCCGCCAGCGAAGCAATGTCCTTCATGGACGTCGTGCCTAGGGCGTTGCGGCTGCAGCGGTACTGGTACTTGATGCGAGCCTCACGGCGGATGCGGTCAATCTCACGGGAGCGCTCCAACTCATCAGGTTTGAGCAGACTGTCCTCGGTAGAGAAGAACGGCGTGAACCCCTCGATGGCCTCCTTTGTCGTGTCGGGTGGCACAAACGGCACGGCGCCGCCGCTCCCCGGGTCCTTGCGCGATGCCTCATGCGAGGCCTGGATCTGTGTCACATCCTTGTCGTCCAGCATGTGGCCAGAGTAGTCGGAAGGCGGCATGGCGAACAGCGAGCCCACCGACATGCCGATGGTCTCGGCCACCACGGTCAGGGTGTTGAGGCCCATGGAGGAGGTGCCGATGGAGTACTCAAGACCCATGCACCAGCCCTGGTGGATCATCTCGCGCGTCGGCTGCAGCATCTGAATGCACTCGTAGAGCATGCTGAGCTTGAAGGGCTTGCCCTTGGGGTACTCCGCATCCGTCTTGCCGGCGTCGAACATGCACGCGGTCTGGCGGTAGACAAAGACGTGCGCCACCGCATTGAGCGTGCACATGGTGATCAGGTTCTCCAGCCGTTTGATGTTCTTGCGCGGCGAGGGCTTTGGGAGCCCATACTTCAAATCGACGATGTTGTCCCACTCGTCCCAGAGCTTCTGGGCGAGCGCGAGGTCCGGCTTGAGGAACGGCAGGCGGAAGATGAGCAACTTCACCATGCCCATGAGGCAGGTCATGAGGCGGAAGGCCTGGATCTTCTGGCGCGTGACCGGCTTGCTCAGGTGCTTCTCAAACTCCTGGTCGTCGTGCGTCTTCTGACCGAGCGTGCGCACAAAGTGCACCGTCGAGCGGTCGATCAGCGCCGACTTGACCTCCGAGGGCTCTTCGTTGCCCTTGGTAAAAGCTGGGCCCCTATTTGTACAAACACAATGCTGCGAACGTGGGGCAAAAGCATGGTCAGGCGATTGACAGGGTATTGTTTACAAGGATGTAGCGCGCACCGTTTCTTGGTGGGGCGTCTTCAACTTGAAGGTGCGGTGCATCTCGCGGCCGTCGGCGCCCTTGACCACGACTGGCTTGTTGTAGACGTACTCGCGCTGCGACATGACATGAACATGGTCAGTGACAAAGACACATCGGAGTGCAAGGGGTGCGTTCAAAGGGAGTGCGCACCTTCAATAGGATCATTTTCCAGTACTCGGTCCTGTGAGCGAGAAGAAGCGAAGCAAGTGTGAGAAAGAGAATGCTGCAAGAAGGAATTGCAGAGGTATGCTCACCTGTTGCTGCCGTCGCCGTCCGTCAGCTCGTCGATCATCTGTGAGCGGCGAGGCACAAAACGAATGGTCAGCGTGATGTCAACGGCATAGCTCGTGGCAGGCGGGGTGCGCAAATGGGACGTACCTCGTCGTAGATGCAGTTGGACCCGTTGCAGCTGTCCGAATTGCCTGCGAGCATAGCACAGAAAAATGTCAGCAATGCCCGCTAGCCCTTATCGAGAAGGAAAATTGGTAGAAGTGTAGGCAAGTGGCGACCGAGGCCACCAGGCATGCTGCACTTGGACCAACCACCAGATCACAAGAAATGCAACTATTGTCGGAAGTGTCTTCCGCTCAGTTGCTTTAAGAAGCGGTTGGTGAAAAGCGTAGAGAAGACAGCCACCGTCTGCTTCACGTGTCGGCCAAAGTGCACGGCAAACATGAAGAAGTTTCG
>Ga0115003_10004523_pt1 | contig 10674 bp, 8 predicted proteins | sample ArcticOcean_MG_C_7_FD_88736 | JGI IMG/M metagenome (GOLD analysis project Ga0115003, IMG submission 88736) | Marine microbial communities from western Arctic Ocean - ArcticOcean_MG_CB11_88 | ecosystem: Environmental > Aquatic > Marine > Oceanic | place: Arctic Ocean: Canada Basin | collected... | reverse complement strand
ATTGAAGATGTCCACATCATTTCGATCGAAGGCGCTGTCGACGTGATGGTGCTGCTCGGCCTGGTTGACGCCATCGTGGAGATCGTCGAAACCGCGAACAGCTTGCTCGAAAATGATCTGGTTGAATTGTGGCCTGTGCAAACTGCCGAGGCGGTGCTGATCGGTAACGCGACTCCCCGAGACACGGCCGGGCGCGACCGCTTTCTGCGCCGAGTCGAAGGGGTACTCGCCGCCCGACGCTATTCGCTTCTGGAATACAACTGCCCCGCAGACAAGCTCGAAGAGGCGACACAGATCACGCCGGGTTTCAGCTCGCCAACGGTGCAGCCCCTTGTCGACACCAACTGGTTGGCGGTCCGCGTGCTCGTCGAACGCAGCGAAATCCATTCCATTCTAGACGGTCTCGAAGAGGTGGGGTGCGTCGCAATTCTCGAGTCGGAAGTACGCCAAACCCGGCTGTGATGGCGCAGCGGCTCCGCTCGCACGTTGCGGATTCACGCCCAGACTTTGTCGCTAAAGTTCTTCGCAACGCGCCCGCAGGAGCCATGACACCCTGACTGCATTCGAACCGAAATCTGCGTCCTACCAAGCGACCCCGTCGGCCACGACGGGCATAGGCACCGGGGTAGGGCTCGTGCTCGAGGGCAGCCGTGTCCTGATCCGGGACCGCAGTCTGTGGTCTTTGGCTGCGGTTCCGGTCGTATTTTGCACCCTCGCCCTCGGAGTCGCGGGTTCGTTGGTCTACTTCAACGCCGCCGACCTGTATGCGGCGTTGACGAGCTGGCTTCCCATCTTGGAAGTCACGGCCTGGTATCAGTGGCTTTGGCTCGGGCCGGCGAAGCTCGCCATCGGCGCACTTGGCGCGGCGATATTTGCTGTCGTAAGTGGGCTGTCCGTACTCGTTGCGCTGCTGATCGCCAACCTGGCTTCTGCGCCTTTTCTCGACCTACTTTCACAGCGCGTCGAGCAGAACGTCCTGGGGGGTGTGGTTGACTCGGGGGAGTCCGGGTTTGCTGCGATCGCTGCCGAAGTACGCCGAACGATGGCAGGCGAACTGCAGCGCATTGTGTTCTTTGTCGCGGTATGGGGCGCGATCTCGCTTTTCGGGATCTTGATTCCCGGCGCGCAGCTGGTCGCGCCTCTGCTGTTGGTCCTGTTTACCGCGGCATTCTTACCGCTCGACTACGCGGGCTACCACTTGGATCGGCGCCAAGTCTCATTTCGCGCACGACGAGATTGGTTGCAGAAGCACCTCTCCACGATGCTCGGCTTTGGTGGAACCGCGATGGCGACGGCTCTTGTACCCGGGCTCAACCTGCTGTTACTCCCGGCGCTCGTGGTGGCGGGAACACTTCTCGCGATCCGGTATCCGGTACCGGACTCAGCGCAGCCGTAAGCGATTAACTCCGCGCGACGTGTTGCCGGAAAAAGTCGAGAACGACTTTCACCGATTCGTTGTCGAGGGCTGGCCCCGCGCCGGTAGCGTTGTGACGCACTTTGAGCTCTGTACAGGCGTCGAAGATCGAGGGTCCGTTCGCCGCCTCGATCGCGAGAATTGGACGCGGTGCGATTTCATTCGCAAACGCCCGAGCATCAAGCTCGTCGATATCGATCGGCTGTGCAAAAGCTGAAACGGTTGCATTGACGCGCGAGTCGATGCTTGCCGCGATCGTCGCAACCGATGCGCCATCGACAAGGCCAAGGATCGCGATGCGGCTTTCATCGACTGCGGATCGTGTGGACAGGGCTTCGACCGTGCGCGTGACGTCACGAACGGCTTGCCGCATGAATTCCGTCAGCAGCGCGATCGCATTCGGGTCGAGTTCGCTTGCGCTCCCCGCGCGCGCGATGGCACCGGCCAGTCGCTCGCTGAATTTCGCGCTTCGCCGTTCACCGTAAAGAGGGAGGTCGATGGTCGCGACAGCGAAATCGTCGCCGGTGAGGCCCGCCAAGAAATCGAAATCAGCAGAAAGGCAGCCGCCGGAGGCCCCGAACGCGAGAATCACCGGACAGGGACCGGAGCGCGGGGCGGGCAGGACGAGTCTGCCAGGCACGCGATCCCCACGACTCGAAACTTCAAAGCGATGGGCGGTCGCACCCGCGAACGCCGCCGAGGGCGCATGCGAGGCAAGGCTCAGCCCCAAATGTTCGTGGGGAGGCGGCGTGCAAAAGTCGAACGGCATGCCGCTTGCGCTGCGAATCGTCGGGGTTGTCATAGTGGGGGCGAGCTTAGCCCGGACCACGCCAACCAGCTCGGCCTATCTTGGTGATTCGCCTCGTTCTGCTCAGTATGCGAGCAGGATCTTCCGTGCGCGGTACAGGTTCGACTTGATGGCGTTTTCGCTGCGATTCAGGGTCTGTGCGATCTCGTGGATCGGCCGGTCCTGCACGTGGTGCATGTCGAAGAGAACCCGCTGCTCGGGCGTCAAGCGATTTTTCATAAGACGGTTGATTGTGTGGATCCGTTCTTTGTATTCGATCGTCTCGATCGCCGACGGCGAAGCGCCTTGATCGAATGAAATGTTGTCAGAATCGCCGTCGTCCAGAGGAACGGTTGGGTGCCGCTTCTTCTTAAAACGCGAAGCGATCGTCCGACGCGTCACACCGAAGATCCACGCTCCGAAGGGCGCTTCGCGACGATACGAATCGACCGACGAAAACACGTTGATAAAGACTTCTTGAACCGTCTCTTCTACGTCAGCCGTGTTGTTCAGGCGGCGGTTTACAAAGTGGTAAACCCGCTTGAAATAGCGGTCATATAGATTTGAAAAAGCGTCGTGATCGCCACTAGCAATTATTTCGACGAGGTCCTCGTCGCTCAACGAGTTCACATCATTCATATCAGGAGCGGCCACAGTCTCTCCTCTCTTCCCAGATCCAGCCTTTTCACCATCACGAGGGGCGGCTCGGAGTAACCCCCTGTTAAGGAGTGGCCAAATGTTTTCGTTGGTGTCAAAAAATGTCAGCTGGGACGAAAATTGTCACCAGAAAGTCACAGCGGGAGCTGTGGGCTGGACGGCGCGCAGGGAAAAACCTGTTCTTCTACAAAGAGATGGCAGTGGGTTGGGTACCGCAGCGCAAGCGAGCGGTGGCTAGACGAATCTTGCTGGATTCAGCTGACTTCGACTTTGCGGGCCCGTTCGAAGACGAGTTTTGCCGCTTCGCGAACCCCGCCCGCCGCAAGCGACTGGGGGTTTGCCTGGCCGAGTGCGCGTCCGGTGAGGATCGCCCGGTAGACGTCGAGGTCCTCGATAATCAGGCCGTAGCTCGCCACGCTGAGCCCGAGTCGCTGTTCCACACTCTGGGCCAGGGCTCCAAACGCCTCTTCGGCCTCCCGCTGACCGGGGGCACCGTAGATCGTGACCCCGATTTCGGCTCCGGGGTTTTCACCCAAGAGCCATGCCGCCAGGGCGTAGGTATCGGCGAGACTGCGGGAATCGGTGGCGCTGAAAAGCAGTAACCAATCGAGGAGTTTACTGGCGACTTCTGCGCCGCGCAGCCATGCCGGCGGGATCCGCACGAGAACCACACCTCCAGCTTCAGCGTCGTCAGCGCGGGTCTCCGACAGCTCGACCGCGGCGCTAAATAGGGATGAAAGGCTGTCCGCTCGGGAAGTCTGCACCCGCGCACCTTGGGACGGAACAGAGGAACGTAGAAAGAGGCGCTTCGAGTTAGGGGTCGACGGGGTCAGGATTGTGGCGTCGCCACCGAGCGAGGCAATGTGATCGGCGATGCCCGAAACAAGGGACGCACAAACGATCTGTTGATCCGAAATCGGAACCGCAACGATGGGAAGCGCGTTCGGTCGTGCTTCCGACACGCGGTGAGGATGGGGCGCGTCAACTTCGGCGGAGCTCGGCCCAAGGACGGACGTCGGAGTGGCGGCGTCCGGGGTGAGTTCTGGCATGAAGTAGTGAAGCACGTCGGCTAGGTCGCGAGGCACGGTGCTTGTTGGTCTCCCAGCCGGTCTATCGAACGACCAGTACCGAATTCTCTTGGCCGGTCGAAGTCGGGACCCAGTCAGCGTTGTTGGGATCGCGCGACCATTCGCCATCTACCACATAGCGGTAGTGATAGGTGCCGGGCGGCAGCTGTAGAATTTTGGTCCAGATGCGGGTTTGGCCCTCGGACTCGATGATCGATCGCACGCCCTTGTCCGGGATCCAGCCGTTGAAATCGCCTGCGATACGAACTTCGCCCGCCTCGGCATCTCGGTAGCGGACGACGACTTCGCGTGCGGAGATTTGCTGCATTTCTTTGTTCGGGATGTTGTTGTGAAGCGTCGTGGACGGGCTGGCACCCAACTCGATTGCGAGCGCCGCATAGTCGCGGGCTCCATTCGCCGAAGGCGCATACTTCGAAATGGGCACTCCGCTGTGTGCGGCCTCGCGCAGTTTGACGTTGAACCGAATCACACTGTCGAAACAGAGATCCTTATACAGCTCCCGCACCTCGCCGAGGGTCTGACGGGCGTAGCGGGTACGTCCGTCGTAGAGCGTGGGAAGGATACGTACGGAGAGGTCGTGGCCGATACGCTCCGAGAGAAGGGCCACAGTTTCCAGTAGTTTCTGCACGCCGTCGACGGCGAAGAAACTCATCTCGAGGGGGATCACGACCTCGCTCGCAGCGCGCAGGGCGTTAAATGTGAGCAGGCCGACGTTTGGGGGGCAATCGATCAGCACGTAGTCGTAGTGCGAGGTCAGGCCATCCAGGGCGGCTGCTAGGCGTTCGGTTCGTTCTTCATGCCGCTCGCTCGCGAGTTTTTGTTCGAGTGCGGAAAGGACGATGCTAGATGGGGCGAGGTCGAGGTTTGAAGAAACGTTGAGGATGACATCTTCAATTCGTCTTGTGCCGGGAGGTTCTACGAGAATTTCGTAGAGGTTTTGATCGAGTTCTTCCGGGTTGATCCCCAACGCGAGTGTTGCGTGGGCTTGCGGGTCGAGGTCGACCACCAAAACACTAGAGCCGTCCTCCGCAAGAGCACCCCCCAAGTTGACGGTGCTCGTAGTTTTCCCGCAACCACCCTTCTGGTTTACGATCGCAATGACTCGCATGGCGTTACCCCCCCCCCCGGTGCGGCGATACCTTCATTCGCCGACTGATACCACGCTCTGAACTGAGACCGGCGGATGCGGTACGCACCTTGTAGGTCTCTGTCCCTTCCGTCTCGCGTATCCCCGTATGTCGGGACGTTGGAGACGGGTTCTCACTATTCAGTTTTGGCCCTAAGTCGGCTGCGCTGATGGCATCAGTCGCTCTAGGGACTTCGTCGTCGCGTTACGCTGTCTGGGTCCAACTCTTAGCAGGCCGTGCAGGTCGGGCGCGGCGAACGGGTTCAACGCGGGTCTCGATCTTCCAGTTGTCGACTTCGCGCTTGAACTGGGAAACTTCGAAAATCCATTCTTGGCCTGTTACGGCCTCAAACGCGGTGTTTTCGAGGAATACAAGGACAACCTCGCCGGTCGCAACTAGGACGAGTTCGGACAGCGGGCGCTCAATATTCGGCAGGATGTCGCGAAGGGCGCGAATACTCGATCGAATGCGTTGAACCGAGACACCGGCGTCGATCAAGCGCTTGGTGGCTTTTAGCGCGACCAAGTCTTCGAAGGTGTATCGGTGATGTCCGCCGCGGGTCTTCACGGACGGAATCACGAGGTTGGTCTGTGCCCAATACTGGAGCTGCCGCCGCGAGATACCAAGAATCTGGACGACTTCTTTGGTGCGAAACAGATCGTCGGGCCTGCTTTCTGTTGCGGCGTCGGCTGTGGTCACTAGGGAGGTGGTTTGGGCGCTGGGGTTGTCCATCAAGTTTTCCTCTGTCACTGGTTTGTTTCAGTTTTCAGCTTGGTTGTCTTGCACTCTGCTTGCGTTGGCTTGTGTTGATTGAAGGTTTATTTGGGCCTTTTGGGTTCTTCTCACGTAGCCCGTAATTTTGTGGGGTCGATCTTTAGGTGACTTAACTGTGTGTTGATCGTTCGTTTCGTTGTCTCCGCTACGTGGTCGAAAAAACACCTGCGATTCCGCCAGGAAGTTTCAAATGCCGTTTGTTTTGCCCGATGAGTCGAGTTTTGCTCTCCAATTTGCGCCTGAGAAACCGTGCTCTCGAACTCAAACTCTAATTTGAACACCAAGCAAAGCCGAGTGCGGTTCGAGACCGAGCCCATCTATGATGTGAAATGTAGCGGTTGCTGGAAACCAATCGATCAATTTCAGGGTTTTTCACCAGTAGTTGTCGGTTTAACTTCGAATTCTTTCGCGCGGATCATCCTTGCTTGGAACGACCCTCGTATTGTACTCATAAACGCGCAAAACATGGGTTGAAAAGGTGAGAAGGCCCGGGAAAATCAACACAGAGAAGCGGTGAGCGGTTTGAGGTAACGTGATCCTCTATGACAGAGAGCAACCAGAAAACCGTTACCCCGGGGGACTCTCGGGGAGACCGCATTTGGGTTGAAGATGACAGCGGCCGGCGACCGTTCATGCGCGGAATCATGGTTCATTCCCTGATGTCTCGTGGTGTCAGCTTCGACGAAGCCTTTGGGACCGCAAACATCGTCAAGGAGCGCGCCCAGGCGCGGGGTGTCGTGCCGCGTACCGAATTGGCGAAGTGGATCGGTGAAATCCTTTCCAGCGACGTACTCAGCGAGCATCAGCCGCCCATTCCTCTGCCTGCCGGTGTCATCGTGGGTGGGGCCGACGAAACAAATCCGTTTTCGAAGGGTCAGCTCGCCCAGTCATTGCTGGCTGCGTCGGTTGACCCCAGCGACGCGTTCGATGTGGCGCGTGAGATTGAGATCGACCTACTTCGGCAAGGTCGCCGCCGCGTTGGGCGCCAAGAACTTCGCCGCGCTGCGTATGAAAAGATGTTGGGTCGTTTTGGGGACCGGACTGCTTCGCGATATCTGATCTGGCGCGAATTTCAGGAGCCAGAAAAACCAGTCATCATCTTGCTCGGCGGAAGCAGTGGCGTTGGCAAAACATCCTTGGCCCTCGAAGTCGCTCGACGCCTCGGCATTAGCCGTGTGCTCTCGACGGACTCCATTCGGCAGGTCATGCGCCTGACACTTTCTCCTGAACTCATGCCCTCGATCCACGCTTCGTCCTTCGAGGCCCACCGATCCATTGCCAACGCGACCGGGCAAACTGAAGCCGCGGAGAGCGATGTCGTCGACGGATTCATGAACCAGGCCTCGCTAGTTTCGGTCGGTGTTCGCGCCATGATTGAAAGGGCGATCGAAGAGAGTACGAGCATGGTCCTCGACGGTGTTTCGCTAGTTCCCGGCTTGATCGACCTGAACACCTTTGCCGAAGACGCCCATGTCATCTATCTCGTCGTGGCGCGCCTCGACGAAGACAGCTTTCGCAACCACTTCATTGCGCGCGGTAAGCGTCAGCTACACCGAAATGCGAGCCGCTATGTCGAGAACCTGGACGGTATTCTGAAAATCCAGGAGCAATTTCTCGAACTCGCCGACCACTACGACATCCCGATTGTGGACAACGTGACGATCGATACATCGGTCATGCTCGTGATCCGTCACGTCGTGGAAACACTGCGCAAGTCCGGTAACTTCGACGAGGTAGACCAAATCTAGCGCCACTCCTCCGGGGTGAGCGTCTCGCACCTTCTGCCTCGGAGAATCCCTCATGTCCCAAAGTACGCCCCCCACCATCACGCGGTTGGGCGCGCTCCGCGACGCCGGTTTCGGCCAGCGGACCCTGCGCGAAGAACTTCGAGCGAACCTCGAAAGTTTTATGCGTGAAGGTCGTCCGATTTTTTCTGGCATCGTGGGCTACGAAGAAACGGTGATCCCGGCGCTCGAGAATGCGCTGCTGTGTGGCCACGACATGATCTTTTTGGGCGAACGCGGTCAGGCCAAGACGCGGATGATTCGCTCGATTATCGGGCTGTTAGATGAATGGATCCCCGAGATCGCAGGAAGCGAGATCCACGACGATCCCTTCGACCCCGTTTCCGCCTTCGGCCGCGAAGTTTTCGCGCGCGATGGAGATGACACGGTAATCAACTGGTTGCACCGCGAAGATCGCTACGGTGAAAAGTTGGCGACGCCAGACACCGCAATCGCTGACTTGATCGGTGACGTGGATCCGATCAAGGTCGCCGAAGGGCATCACCTCAGCGACGAGTACACGCTGCACTTTGGTCTCTTGCCCCGGACGCATCGTGGGATCTTCTGCATCAACGAACTGCCGGACCTCACCGAAAAGGTGCAAGTCGGTTTGTTTAACGTCATGGAAGAACGGGACATTCAGGTAAAGGGGTATCGGGTTCGATTGCCCATCGACGTGCTCGTCGTTGCCAGCGCGAACCCTGAGGACTACACGAGTCGCGGCCGAATTATTACGCCGCTGAAGGATCGCTACGCGGCGCAGATTCGCACGCATTATCCGCGCTATCGCGACCTCGAAATTGAAGTCGCGAATCAAGAGGCCAAGCTTCCAACGCTCGAAGGCACGACGGTGTACGTCCCGGAATACATGCAGGAGATCGTCGCCGAGCTGACCTTTCAGGCGCGCAGCAGTGCAGACATCAGCCAAGCTTCGGGGGTGTCGGTGCGCATGACGATCGCCAACTTCGAAACCCTGGTCGCCAACGCGCAACGCCGAGCGCTGGCGCAAAAGGAGAGCGAAGCCGTCCCGCGCATTACTGACCTGCCGGCACTCTTGGCATCCAGCCGCGGCAAAATCGAACTCGAATACGCCGGCGCGGAACGCACTGAAGACGAAGTCATCCACGACTTGATTCAGCGCGCCGTTCGCGTGGTTTATGAAGAGCAGGTGGGTGAAGAAGACGTGAAGAGTGTCGTCGAAGCCTTTGATCAGGGTTGGCAGGTCGAAGTCGCGGCGTCATTGCCCTCGAATGGCTACCTCGACGGCTTGGATGAGATCACCGGCCTTCGCGATTTGGCCGTAAAACTATCTGGCGGCAAATCGGACGCGCAGTTGGCTTCTGCGATCGAGTTTGTCCTCGAAGGTCTTCACCTCGCAAATCGACTCAACAAGGACGAGATCGAAGGCGCCACCCGCTACGGCAAATTGCGGTCCACAGCTTGAAGTCGTTTCGCTACAGCCGCTGGGACGGAACCCGCAAGGAGTTCAGTCTCGACACCAAGAGTGCGCTCGATGCGTTGAGCGAACTCATGATGGAAGGGCTGAGTGCGCAAGAAGCGCTGGAATGGATGCAGCGTATGGGGTTCGAGCTTGCAGGTCTCAACATACGTGTGATGGGTCTCGACGAACTCATGCACGAGTTTCGCGAGACACTGCGCGGCCTGTATAACCAATATTCTCTCGATGAAGCGCTCCCCGAAATGGAAGCGCGCTTTGAAGAGATCTTGAATCGCGAACAGCAAACGCTTCAAAACAGACACGGCTTTGAGTCCACCGCGATGAACGGCTTCATGGAACGCCGGCACGACGAATCCACGAAGCGAAGTGATCGCATCGAACGCTTTCGGGACTATGGTTTTGAAGACGAGCAAGCCGCCCAGGACTTCGCGGAGCTCTTGGCCGAACTCGACGCGCTCAAGCAACTCGAAGACTTCATGGAAGAGCGGGGCGAACGCTTTCGTGGGACCGAATTTGCGGACTATGACGAAGCCCAAGACATCCGTGAACAAATCCAAGCCCTGGAAAAAATGATGCAGCAACTGGAATCGGGAGACCTAGAAGGAATCTCGGGTGAGGAGCTGGCGGAACTTCTGGGCGACAAAGCCGCCGAGTCCTTCATCATGATTCGTGGCCTCGAATCGCAAATGCGTGATGCCGGTTTAATGAGAGGGGAGGGGGACGACCTCGAACTCACGCCGCGGGCGATTCGGCAGATGGGCGCGAGCGCATTGGCCGACGTGTACGGCATGTTGAAGCGCGACCGCGCTGGCGAACACGATTCGAAAGACCGAGGCATCGCGCTCCCACGTCCCGACGAGACCCGCCCTTGGGAATACGGCGACTCCCTCGACATCGACATCGTAAAAACCGTGATGAATGGCGTAAAACGACGCGCGAAAGAGGGCGGTGCCACGGCGCAGTCCAGAGTTTCCCTTGCCGTGGACGACTTCGAAGTTCGCGAGACGGACTGCATCACCCAGACCACAACTATCTTGCTGCTCGACCTGAGCTGGTCGATGTCTTGGGCGGGCCGCTTCCCGGCGGCAAAGCGCGTGGCGATGGCGCTCGATCATCTGATTCGGACGCGATATCCCCGGGACCATTTTGCCGTGGTGGGTTTCTCGACGACGGCACGCGAGATCCCGATCGGTGACCTCCCGGAAGTCTGCTGGGACATGGGCGACCCCTTCACCAACCTCCAGCAGGGGCTCATGGTCGCCGAAGACTTGATCCGCAAGAAGCCGTGTTCTTCCCCGCAGATCCTGGTGATCACCGACGGCCAGCCTACGGCCTACTTGCACGAGGGCGAGTTGCGCGTCGAATGGCCCAACGGCATGGGTGGCGTCTCTCCCCATGCGGTCGCAGAAACGCTAAACCAAGTGCGCCGGGTCACCCGGCGTGGCATCACCATTAATACGTTTATGCTCGACGACGCTCCTGAACTGGTCGGCTTCGTAGAGCGAATGACCCAGATCAATCACGGCAGGGCGTTCTATACTGCGCCGAGCCAGCTCGGGTCGTTCATGATGGTCGACTACGTTT
>Ga0115003_10004519_pt1 | contig 10687 bp, 6 predicted proteins | sample ArcticOcean_MG_C_7_FD_88736 | JGI IMG/M metagenome (GOLD analysis project Ga0115003, IMG submission 88736) | Marine microbial communities from western Arctic Ocean - ArcticOcean_MG_CB11_88 | ecosystem: Environmental > Aquatic > Marine > Oceanic | place: Arctic Ocean: Canada Basin | collected... | reverse complement strand
TACATTGAATACTACTGAACCAATGTATGTATTGAGTTCTTCATCTGCTGTGTTTAACGATATAGCATATCCTTCTCTTAACTGATAAGCCTGTTTAATTTCTCTGCCATTAAATATCTCAGATTCTACTAAAGGTATATAACTATCTAGCAATACACAACCGCCGCCTGTGCCACCCCCACCACCTGGAATATTAGGTGGTACAGTAGGTGGACCTACAACACCGTCTACTGTATTATCTACTACTGCTTCACCGCCTGGTATTACAACTTCTTCGTCTGTTACAACTGAGTAAGTATTTAAACCGTCATCAAATATTGGATTAAATGTATCTGTTAGGTCTACTAGTTGTGTTAATTCTGGCGCCGCATTAGAATTACTTTCATTGTTTAGTGCGTTTGATGCTTCATTTTCTGCTGTTGTTGTTATAAGTTCTTCTAGTTTGCTGAATTGATTACTCGGTGTTGCTACTTGTACAGCAGGCTCTATGCCTTTACCAATCGCTTCTGTGACTGCTTTGGCTTCTAAGATAGCATTTTTATATGCTGGTGAATTCACTGCTGATTCATATTCTTGTTTTGCTTTTTCAATTTCTGGAGAACCTGCTGGCAACGTAGATAAGAGTTCTGCATATTTCGCTTGTTTCCCTGCTATTTTCTTTTCTTCAGATGCGACTGTTTTAGTTTTTTCTGCTAAACTGGCTTTTAAAGATTTTAAAGATTTAAAAGCACTAAGAGCATCATCAGGTATAATGCCTAATAAATTTGGTCTAGGTATTAGTGGATTTCCTAATACATTATCTACTAAACCCGACAAACTTTCTCTTGTCCCAAATGTGTTTAATGCTACTGTAGGCAGTTTAAGTACTGCCCCACCACCTGATGTTAGTGATGCTAAGGCGCTTACTAATGCCGCCGCCGCTCCAGGACTTAATGCTCCTGACAACTTACTTGATAGTCCGCCAAGTTTTGAACCTGCGTCTCCTAACAAATCTTTAATTCCTGCACTCGGGTCTTTGCCAGAAAATGCCGCCGCCGCTATTCCACCAACTTGATCTGTTACTGATGATAACCCATCAGCCACTGCGTTTGAAACACCTTTTGCATTATCAACTACGCTACCAGCAATTTTTTGTCCGCCTGGTAGATTGCTTACACCAGATGCCGCTACTGCCGCAGTTGTTGCTGAAGCACCTTTAGATACAATTTTTGCCGCAGTTGCTAATTTTCCAGTGTTTGCTAAACTGGTAGCTGAACCAGCTAAACTTGCAACTTTATCTTTGGCACCGGCAATGGCGTTTTCTGCCAATCCAGTATTCACACTCAACGATGCCAAGTCTCCACCAGTTACGCCTTCAGCCGCGGCTGTCACATCTCCTGCGATTTTTTCTGCTATTGCTCCTAAATCTTGTGGCACTCCAACTTTGAGAGGTTTAAATGTTGCTGTAATTGATCTAAAGGATGATGCCGCCGCACCAAGATCAGCATCAAATTTACCAGCAAGATTAATATCAGGCAAACCAGGAAGACTAGGCATTTCTACTTTACCTAATGTGTCTAGTGCTTTAGTAATTCCACCAGTTCCGCCTGACAACGTACTCGCTAATGCTGATTTTGCTCCTTGCCCTATAGAATTTAAGGTATCTTTTGAAGCAGTTGTAATTGGATTAGCCACCTCCACCTCCTGTTAATGAGTTTAACGTGTTTGTTGTTGAAGTAACTGTAGAACTAAGACTACCACCACCTACTGATGATGTACCTGTCCCTGCTACTACACCTGCAATCGCAGTAGATGTTTCTTTACCTGATATTACACCAATCGTTGTTAATGCTGTTTGTCCTTTTTGTAAATTTGTTACTACGGATTTTGCTTGAGTTGAAGGATTCTGAATTAATGACGTTAAACTATTTGTACCATTTTTCCCAGTAAACACTGATGCCGGCATTGAATCTTTAATGCTTTTGCCTGAACTTACTAATGTATTAACCATCGTGTCTGCTCCTGGCTTAAGAACTCCGCCAGATGCTAACTGTGATGCTGTTTGACCGAAACTACCAATTGACGCACTTAGTCCGCCTGCCGCGTCAGTTACAATTTGAGTTCCTGTAGCAACTGCCTCGTTAACTGAACCTGCCGCTGAAGTAGCAATTCCACCGAGCATTGATGTTGTTGCGTTTTTATCAAGTGACCCACTAATTGCTCCAACTTCTGGCACTGATGCTGATGTTGCTCCAGTAACTCCAGGTTGATCAGTTGTTGCCGCTAATGCGTTAACTGCTGATACTCCTGCTGACGGTGGTGGAGGCAGTGCTTCATCTGCTCCTGACTCAACTATTACATCAACTCCTTGATTAGCACTCATCCAAGGCATATGGGCTGGTGCTCTACTTGTAATACTGCTTAGTTTGGCTAAAGCCGCGGCCCAACCAACAGTTTTATCAAATAAGGTATCTGGGTGTTGAGTTATTTCTATTGGTTCAACTTTATCTGCTTTTAGCGATGCGGCAGTACCATTTAACTGTATCTCTAATCCAGTTTGACATATTTCTGCGGCGGCTGTTAAGCCTATTTGTCCAGCCGCCCCTAATCCGATAGCGGCATCTGATTTAAATGTCATATCTTTAAGAGAATATAAGGCATACTCTTCGCCAACTCTTTGTGAGTATTTTTTATCTGAGTTGACTGACAGGTTTTCACTTGCGTTGATATTAACATTTCTACCAGCATGAAGATTTAAATCGTTGTCTGCATGTAAGTTAAGATCACCTTGTGTACGTACATTAACTGAGTTAGTAGCAAAGATATCAACTGTACCTTCTTTACCTAATTCAATGTATGATTGTCCGTTTGAGTGTAAGATAGATAACATCTGTCCGTCATCGCTCATTAGAATCTGATGCCCTAATGCTGTACGCAATCTAATTAATTGATCACGTCCAATAATATCTCCATCATCCATAACAAGTGAATGTCCACCTCGTCTTGCTATAACGTTATAATCTTGTGGATCAGCATCGAGTTCAGATGCAAGAGTTTCATCTGTGTAACCACCTTGATAGATTGGTCTGCCGGGAGTACTTACACCCCAACCTACTCTACTTGATGCTTCTCTTGTTGCACTACTTGAAATTGGGCCTCTATATTTGTCTCTTAGAATGCCTTGCTGTTGCATGATAGAAGCAACATAACTATGTACTGGTTTAGCCGCAGTCAAAAAGTCTACTGTGTCTGCTAACTCTGAATTATTTGTGTTGATATTAGTAACAGGAAGTCTTGTAGCACCGCCATATGATGCGCCTTCTCCAGCATTGAGTGTTACATTTTCAGAACCAGCTATAGCTGGTACTGGTCCAAGATTAGGATTAATCGTGTTTACTACTGAGCCAATATAATAACCTTGATTAGGATCACCGTTAACAAAGATACAGATAACTTGTGAGCCTACATCTGGCGGAGAATTCCATTGACCATATGAACTTGGATTAGTAGTATAATCTCCCCAGCCAGTTTCTGGTCCGTTTCCACGTGTCTCACCAAAAGAACTAAACAATTTTTTAACAGTGTAAGTTACTGGATTAGTAGTAGATGTCATTAAACTTTCAGAATAATACACTTGTATTTGTCCCATCCGTTGAGGATCGATAGTCTTATACACCGTGCAAAGTATAGGGTGCGGACCAGGAGTTCTTTTTAATTTTCCTTTTAGTTTATCTACGTTTCTTGGCATATTCTAAAATACTCCTATAATAGGTGGTGGTATATACGGTGGCTCTCTTCCTTCACCATTATCCTCTTCTTGTATAGGACCAACAAAGCCTGCGCCAGAAGCTCCGGATGCGGCTACTTTTTTATTTGGATCGTTTTCAGGGAAAGAGTTTAGAACGCAATCTAGTATTTGGGTAAATTTTCCGTCAACAAACTTTGATTTGACATCAACAACTATATAAGATACCCCTTTAATTTCTTTTGCTATCCAGGCTGGATATTTAAAAAACAAAATACTATCATTGATCTTCATTACGCCCGAGGGCTCCCCCGTTTCAGTGATGTAGTCTTCTGCTTCTTTAAAGTCAATCTCAATAAACACCGTCCCACCGTTTGCGTTAATTCTAAATCCATCATCACCATAAAACCTATCATACGGGGCTTCCGGACCACCTCGAAAATCTGAAATAAGGTAATCTGGATCTCCGAGTATTGTAATTTTTGCTTGAGCATATGAATCTGGTGAATAAAGACTAGTTATAAATGCGTTTTGTATTGACTGAGATTCTCCGACAGAGCCGTCTTTGTTTTCGGCGGAACTTTGTAAGATGGTGCCTACATTTACTCCCTTCATCGCATTATTACCGTTCCCGCTTATGTTTCCTATAGTTTCGTTATAAAATAAAAAATCAAGGTTTTGTTTGTAGTCTAAAATTTCTTTGTTTTGACCAGTCCACCAATAGTCATATCTTTTATGAGGACCATAATAATTTGCTCCAGGATTTGTATTTCCTACATTGACGATTGGAGTTTGGTATGTCTCTACTCGATATGTCATCGTATATGACCAGTCATCTTTTAGCCCGTCCCACTTAACATCAGAAATAATAGGAGTTATACGATACCAAGCAATGCGTTGTTGACTAGATCCTTCAGTAGACTCTATCTTTCCTGTCGTTGGATCAGGTGTCGGGCTATTTTTATATAACACTGTTAAAGCATTTAACATATATGAACTAACTTTGATTATTGTATCAAAGGTTGATAAAATAGCAGTGTCTATTTCAAACTCAAATTTTCTTTTACTATCATTAGGAGTTGATGCTTCATCTTTTCCACTGCTAGGACTTTCAGCAGAAACTAATTTTGACGCCGCCCAAGTTGATTTGTCTAGGTTTGAATCATTTATCATATTTGCTTGGCTTAAAGAATCTGCATCATCGCCAATAAATTCAATTACATATTTATTTGCATAGTGTTGTGTCTGGCCGGGGCCTTCTTCTGCTTGTGTTATTTCAAATTGATTTAGTTGGGTAAACAGACCGTCTTCGCCATCATACATTTCTTTAATGTTTTTACCAGTTACTGTATAGGGCCCCTTTAATCTTCCAGCCTTTGTACCAAATTGCATTGTCGGGGCAGGTGACTTGGCTTCAATCTTGTAATTTGTTGCGTTACCATCTATACTAAATTTGATTGCAGTAATTATAATATCATAATAAGTTTCAAACAGATGGTTGCCTTGAGCGGCGCCATCGATGGGTTGACCGTCATCCATAAACACTTCTTGTCCGTTTGCTATATTTCCATTCTCATCATAACCTAAAAATTTTATACCTAATATAAAAAATTGCCGACTACCGTTATTAAACCCTTCAGGGTTAGAATATCTATCGCTATCTGCGGCAATGATGGCGTCACTTGCTTTTCTTAAATTGTTAGTAAATGAAAATGAATATGGCTCAGTAATATCGAATCTAACATTATATGTTCCCGTTGCTGTCTGTGTTGCTGGAGCTCCGACTTTATGCTCTATTAGAAGGTTATCAATATAAACATCTTTAGTAAATCCTGTCGCACGAAACTCTGGGTTTTCACCTTCAGTACGGACACCGCCTGATTGTGCGATTAAATATGCGGCACCAGCTCCTTGAACAGCACCTCCTGCTTGTAGTGAGTTTATTGTTCTTCTACCACTGGCAGTAAATGCATCATAGCCTGTCGGACTAATCATATAAAGAGAGATTTGGTATGTGGAAGAACTTAATGCCCCTAATGGATTGTCATACCGCCTTCCTGGATTGCCTGTTTTAGCCATTATATACCCAATGAAGATGTAATAGTGCTTTGTGTTGGTATTTTAATTGTAATACCTGACACTAAGTTAAAGTATGGATCTGGTCCTAATGTGTCAGGATTTCTGGCGGCAAATACCCACCATAATCTAGGATCGTTGTATAAGTGCTGTGCTAGTAAATCTGGTCTAAACTCATACTGTGCTGTAACTGTGAAGTCAGCATCTGACTGTAAATGTGGTATCGGAGTGTCTACTTGCATCACATCTAAGAAGTTACTATTTACAATTTGTGAATTGTAATAAGGGCTTGTTTTTGGATATATGTTATTATTAGTACTAGCCATTACCACATACCTGGAAAGTCATTTTGAGAACCGCGATTAAGTTTACCAGTTGCATAATCTTTAAGACTAAATTTATTACTAATCGTGTTTCTACTAATGATCGGAATGCATGTCAGCGTCATTGTCATTTTTGTCGGAATATAAGTGATACCAGTATCTTCAGTAACTTTGAAGTTGGTAGGTGGTTTAGCACCACCAGGAGATAACTGCCCGCCAATGAGAGTAGTGTCTGCACCAGCAGTTGCTGTATCAGTATTAGTTGCTCTAATATAGTCAACGTCTTTAGGCAATGCGTATGCAAAATTAGTAATGCCTACAGGGTGTTGATTAAATTGAAATGTTCCTAATCCATGAAAAAATCCTAGAGGGGGAGGAGTTCCGCCTTTCGGATTTTCATCTTGACCATAAAACATTTTAGTCATTGATCTAAAAAAATGAATACATGCTAAAACATAATTTGCTTCTATAGTATCTTGTGCTGTAAATTCAGCAGTTACAGTAATATCACCAACAGCACTGTTTACATACTGATTTATTCTATAGTTGGAATGTGTTGGTAGCGTTCCGTCATAATTAGCATTGTAACTAATATTGATCGTAGGAGTATATGGGAATACAACACCGTCTGTAGCTACCAACGGCTCAAGGATTCCTGGCGTGTCAGCGTTATAAAGATACTTAGACTCTGGTGCCAATGACAATTTGACACGCCAATCGCCTTGCTTCGCTGTGTCGTCTGTCTTTTCAACTGTTTCTGCCATTATTTTATTCCTAAATTAAATGGATATACCTATTTGTATAAATAGTATTCTCACATGATATATTTATCTTTACAAAAACCCCCGGAAATTTACCCGTATTAGTTGTAATTGGATACAACTTACTGTACAATAAGTACACATCGACCTATAGACATAACACAACATAAAAGGAAAATCAATGCCAGCACCAAGAAAAACAGTCAATTACTTAAACAATAAAGACATTTTAAAAGAAATTCATAAAAGCAAAACTTCGTATTGCTCTTATACAAAAAAAGATCATCATCAGTATGACTTAATTGCTGACATGTTTGACGAGGGCTTAGAAAAAAGTTTAGCATGGTGCGTCAAGCCTACCCAAATCAAAGAAGCAAAATTATTAAAGTCTCTCAGATTATCAGCGGAGCAAGGGTTAACAGGCAAAAATAAACTTGACCCAAACACAATTGAAACAGATGGTTTAATGTTTAGGGTAATGACTTGGGATCACATTCCAATGTCTCAAAAACAACCTCGTAAAATTGTTAAGAAAAAGAAAGCAGTGGACATCATTGATTTTGATGATGATAAGTCATCTGAAGATTCATTTGCTGATTTAGAAGATAAAAAAACAAAAGCAGTTGTTGATGACATGGTTCATTCTAAAGTTAACTTTCCCCCATTTCAACATTATCTTTTAGATGCTAATACCATGACTTTAACTCTAGTTGGTAAATCTCATTGGAAAGGTGGCATGAAGACTGGTTCTTTTACTGCTACTAATGGTGCTTTAACTGACAAACTAGCACGTATGTACATTATGCTATGCGAAAAGTATGCTATGAAGTACAACTGGCGTGGATACACTTACAACGATGAGATGCGTAACTCTGCTATCTTACAGTTAACTTATGTAGGCTTACGATTCAACGAAGCAAAGTCTGCTAACCCTTTCGCATATTATACTGCGGCAATCACTAACAGTTTCTGTAGAGTTCTGAACACTGAGAAACGTAATCAAAATATCAGAGATGATATCTTAGAAATGAACGGACTAAACCCATCTTTCTCTCGTCAGATGAAGGATTACACTGGGTTAGGTGCAGAAAAACCAATAGAAACATACACTGAATAGTATCATTAATGATATTGGGCAAACAAGGCGTCCAAATGTCTTGCTTTGCCTACCTTTGTCGTGTATAATAGATAGTGAATACTGGGAAAACTAATTATGTCAAATCTTTTTAAGAAAGCAGCCGTATTCACAGACATACATTTTGGGTTAAAGAGTAATAGTATACAACATAACCAAGATTGTAGTGATTTTGTGGATTGGTTCATCGAAAAATCGAAAGCAGAAGGCTGTGAGACATGTTTCTTCTTGGGCGATTGGAATCATCATCGTGCAAGTATTAACATGCACACATTACAATTCGGACTCAACGCACTAGAGAAACTCAACAATGCGTTTGAGAAAGTCTATTTTATTACAGGCAACCATGATCTTTATTATAGAGACAAACGAGACATTCATTCAGTCGAATGGGCTAAACATCTTAAGAATGTTGTGATTGTTGATGAGTTCTTAGAAGAAGGCAACTGTGTCGTTGCTCCATGGTTATGTGGTGATGATTATAAACTGCTCAGACAAAAGAAAGGCAAATATCTTTTTGCTCACTTAGAACTCCCATACTTTTATATGAATGCGATGATTGAAATGCCAGATCATGGCGGTGCAAACACTGATCATTTAGGACATTTTGACAAAGTATTCACTGGTCACTTTCACAAACGTCAAGCAAGAAAAAATGTTTGGTATATGGGTAATGCATTCCCTCATAATTATGCAGATGCTGGTGATGATGCTAGAGGCATGATGGTGTTAGAATGGGACGAAGAACCTGTCTTTCATTCATGGCCTAATCAACCTGTGTATAGAGTCTACAAGTTAAGTGAAGTATTAGAAAACCCAGATGGATTACTTCTTAAGAATGCTCACGTTAGAGTACACTTAGATATCGATATCTCGTATGAAGAATCTAATTTTATCAGGGAGCAACTAATACCGAAACACGAATTAAGAGAAATGTCGTTGATTCCCATAAAGAACGATGAACATTCACACGACTTAGCACCAGGAGAGATATCATTTGAGAGTGTTGACTCAATTATTATTGATCAAATTAAAAACATTGAAAGCGATTTTTATGACAAAGGTATATTATTGGAGATTTATCAGTCCTTATGATTAAGTTAAAGAATGTAACCTTACGAAACTTTTTAAGTGTGGGGTCTGTTACTCAAGCAGTTAATTTAGATAACCAAGAACTAACTCTCATCTTAGGTGATAACTTAGACTTGGGTGGTGACGGTGCTAGAAATGGTACAGGCAAGACTACTCTTATTCAAGCAGTTAGTTATGCATTGTACGGCACCGCTCTAAACAATATCAAACAAAACAACCTTATTAATAGAACAAACTCTAAAGGCATGTTGGTCACATTAGACTTTGAAGCCAATGGCGTTGAGTATCGCATTGAAAGAGGACGTAAAACTAATCTATTGCGATTCTTTGTTGATGGTGTAAACGAAGAAGACAACGAAGCCCAAGGTGAGAACAAAGAAACTCAACTAGTCATTGAAAAGATTATTGGCATGTCATCTACAATGTTTAGAAATGTTGTAGCACTGAATACATACACTCAGCCTTTCTTAAGTATGTCTCAGAGTCAACAACGAGACATCATAGAACAACTGCTAGGGATAACGCTGTTATCAGAAAAAGCAGAGAAGATAAAAATAGTTATTAAACAGAACAAAGAAGATATCCAACACGAACAACTTAAAGTTCAAGCAATTGAAGAGGCTAACAAGCGAATAGAAGAGCAGATAAACAGTCTTAAGAGTAGAGCAAGACTATGGGATGCCAAGACTAACGAAGACATTACCAAGTTAAAAGATAACATTGAGAGATTAAAAAAACTCGATATTGATGCTGAGTTACTTGGACACAAACAGTTAATTGTATACAATGAACGACTGAAAGAACACAAAGATATCGACAGAATACTCGTCAGAACTCAGGCTGACATTGACAGAGAAGCCAAGTCAATTGCTAAGATAGAAAAAGAATTAGAGATACTAGAAACGAACAAATGTCACACTTGTGGACAAGACTTCCACGATGATGCTCATACGCAAGTCTTTGAAAGTAAACAAGAAACTCTTAAAGAGGCTAATAACCATATCGGAGAATTAGCAGAAGTCTATGTAGAATTAGAAAAAGAAAAAGATAAGATTGGAGAAGTAGGAGAAGAACCTAATACATTCTACACATCTGAAGCAGAAGCAATCGAACACAAAAATAGAATCAAAGACTTAAGTGGTCAAGTTGAACGCAAAGAACAAGAAGAGAATCCATACACTGATCAAATTAGTGACATGGAGAAGAATGCATTACAAGAGTTTGATTTCAATAGAGTTAATGAATTGTCACGTATAGGAGATCATCAGAAGTTCTTGCTTGACTTATTAACAAGTAAAGACTCATTCGTGCGTAAAAAGATTATTGATCAAAACTTATCGTATCTAAATTCAAGGTTAACATCTTACTTAGATAAGATGGGTCTACCACATCAAGTTGTATTCCAAAATGATTTAACTGTAGAAATTACAGAATTGGGTAGAGAACTAGACTTTGATAACTTGTCTAGGGGAGAACGTAACAGATTAATCTTGGGATTATCATTTGCATTCAGAGATGTATGGGAAAACTTATACTTCCCTATCAATACATTGTTTATTGATGAGTTAATAGACTC
>Ga0115003_10004518_pt1 | contig 10690 bp, 8 predicted proteins | sample ArcticOcean_MG_C_7_FD_88736 | JGI IMG/M metagenome (GOLD analysis project Ga0115003, IMG submission 88736) | Marine microbial communities from western Arctic Ocean - ArcticOcean_MG_CB11_88 | ecosystem: Environmental > Aquatic > Marine > Oceanic | place: Arctic Ocean: Canada Basin | collected... | reverse complement strand
TGAATTCGATCGAGATTCGCGCCCCGCGGATCCTTCATGGCAGTCACTAAGAATCCAGGCGTCTTCCCTACCCCGCTCTTCAGATCGCCGCCCATAGGAACGCCGTTCCGATAGCCGTGCCGCACGGCATCCGGGCGGTCCAGATCCTCAGCATCGAAACCCCATCCGCCGAAGAGGCGAACTGCGATTCGGGAGCCGGTTGTCGCATAGACTTCTTTACGCTGCATCGCCGCGAAGATCGCCTCGCGCGTATTCTCCGTGGCCCAAACAGCCGCGTAGCCCGAAGCGACGAAATCCCAGGTATCGAAGAGCACGCGGCCGGGTGTATCGCCGAGCGACATACTCGCGTTCTTTGAACGTGGACCCGGTTCAACATTCGTGGTCTTACCCCAAAAATCATCCTCGGCAGCGGTCGCCAGCGACGTATGGGCGTCAGTGCTCCCAATCATTCCAAACTTGAAAGGGTTCGTTCCTGTTCGCGCCGCTTCCCTTAAGCCTAACTTCAGCGCCGATCGCGCGTATTCGAATTCAAGCTGGCCTGCCTCCTTAGGCACCGTATTCAGGACATGCAAATTGCCGAAATCCCAAGTTTCAAAATCTGCGAATTCGTCATCCGGCGAAAGCAATGGATGGGCTTCCGCGTCGCCCTTGATCTGGGTCACTTCTACGAGCGGTTCGAGCCGCGCCCTTCGCTTTGCATAATCAGAGTCGAAAGCTGCCCCACGCGAATCCTCGACCGCGAACATTCGACCATTGCTCACGTTCGCGTTATGCGGGATCGCGAGAATCTGCCCCTGCGCTTCTCGTTCATAGGACTCCATGAAATCCCATAGATCTTCCGGCTCTGGACCATCGAAGGCCGATACTGGAATTAGCTGGCGTGCTTGATCGGCATCGTCTCCGTAGACCACGACACGATGCAAATTGTCGCCCCCTGGCATCGATGTCCATTCAAAGCCAATGAGTGCGGTAAACCGCCCTGGCTCGTTGGCCGCGTCAGCCAAGCTGGTGATCTCGTTCCAAATGCTCCGCTTAAACTCGGTGTTGTTGATCAAGGGATCGTTCTTCATGAGAGACTCGATCAGGCGGGCGATCGTGAGCATCCCGCCTTCGGCGCTTCCGGTGAGCTGCTCATAGAGCGACGCACCCGCTGGCTCCGCAAGAATTCGAGCGTCTGCGTCGCGAAGCGCCGGCAACAGGCCCATATATTCTGCGTGGTCGGAAACAACGAGGAAATCAATCGGCTGGTCTAGCTTTGCCGTCATTCCGCTATTCGCGACGACGGCCTCGCCTTTCGCAAAGCGATAAGCATCCGCCGGTGACAATCGCGTATTGCCGACAGCGTTCGCGTCCATGCTGAACGAACTGTGCACGTGCGTATCGCCGAAATAGAGCTCCATCGGAAAGTCTTCGACGGCGTGCTGCGAATACGGCGAATCCTCCGCCCCTGCTGTGGCGCTCTGCAGCACGCTCACCAGCAGAACAAAAACAAGCCACCGACTCAGTCTTCGTGCCACGTATGTTTCCTTATCCAAGCAATAGTTTCCTCTCAATCACGATAGGTATTCGAGCGGTAGAGGCCTAGCTGGAGGCCAAGCCATCTGCGATGCGCCTCGTATCAAGGTGCCTCACCGCATGAGAAAAAGCCCCAGTCGCTCGCCCCTACGGCACCTAATAAATGCCCTCAAAAGAGCGGGGACGAGGAAAAGTTCAGCTCATCCCCAGTGCGTGGGTGCTGAAAGCCTAACTCGGCTGCGTGGAGCTTCATCTGCGCAGGACCGGTGCCGTGACCGTAGAGAGGGTCGCCAACGATCGGCACTCCAAGCCCGCGCTCGTGGGCCGAGTGCACGCGGAGCTGGTGTGTTCGGCCCGTTATGGGAATAAACGCGACTCGTGTGAGGCCGGATTCGACGGAGACCTTTTCCCAATGAGTGATGCCCACCTTGCCGTGAACAGGGTCGTAGATCTGGTAGGGGCGGTTGTCGATATCGAGCCGAAACGGGAGTTCGATCGTGCCGCTGTCCTCATCAATTTCTCCGTCGAGCAGCGCGAAATAGCGTTTTCGTGTCTCCCGCTTCTGGAACTGAATCGACAGCGCTCTATGCGCTTCGGTGTTCCGCGCCACGACCAACAGACCCGAAGTATCCATATCCAGTCGATGTACCGAAGGCTGCTCAGGGCAGCCGGGATACATTTCGCGAACCCGCTCCGCGACGCAATCCCGCTTCTCAGGACCACGTCCCGGAACGGAAAGCATCCCGCTTACCTTGTTCACGACTACGAACTCATCGTCCTCATGAACGATATCTAGAAAAGCAACTTCACTCACAATTTCCCTCACGACTAGGTTACGCACGACTAGAACCGAACATTCTCAGAATCAGCAGAAGCAAAGTGCATCGACGAAGTCACTACGTCATCTGATCAATCGGCGATCGCTTCGTAGGCCGCCGCTTGGAAGTCCCATCGTGCGCGCTTCGCATCTCCGCCAGGCACCATGAAAACCAAAATCATGTCTTCAGCCGGATCCGCTTCCCACCAGGTTCCAAAAACCCCTGGCCAACCGAAGGCCCCGGGTGAAGCCACCCCGAGCTCTGAAGCTGTGACGCTCGCGCTCAGCTTGATCGCCACGCCTAAACCAAAGCCCTGCCCCGGCCAAAAATCTTCCACCCCACCGAAAGGACGGCCCAGCCTTTGTTCCTCGGTCAAATAGTCGGTCGTCATCCCGCTGACCGTCTCACGCTCCAAAATACGCACATCACCCAACTCACCTGCCCCGAGCAGCATTCGTGCGAACTTCAGGTAGTCGTCGACTGTCGAATAGAGTCCACCCGCCCCGGCCGGATAGTTTGGAATCTTCGTCTCAGACGGAATCCACGAAGCCGGCACGCGTCCGAGCGATTGCAAACTTGCGAAGCGCTCAATCTTTGCAGGTGGAATCCAGAAATCAGTGTCCGTCATTCCTAGCGGCTCAAAAATGCGTTGCCGTACGAAGTCTGGATATTTCATCCCCGATGCTCGTTCGACAAGAATGCCTAACACGTCAAAGGAGTTTCCGTAGATATAGGTGCTGCCCGGTTCGTGAGCGAGGGGCAGCGCTCCAATCCATTTAATCCAGCCGTCGTACCCGACATCGTTGTTGGCATCCGCTCGTGTAAGCGCTTCGCGTAAGGGCCCCGGGGCCGTTCGCGGCGTCGCGATGCCGGCGCGATGTGTAAGCAGGTCTATGATCCGGATGGAGCGCGCCGCGGGTACGGCGGTATCGAGCGGCGCGGTCGGATCTCTCAGTACTTTGGGCGCTGCCAGTTCGGGGAGCCAACGATCGACTGGATCATCGAGCGCGAAGACGCCTTCGTCGATAAGAATCAACGTAGCAACGGCTGTGATCGGTTTCGTCATCGATGCGATTCGGAAGATCGAGTCCCGAGCCATTGTCACTCCGGCGGCCGGATTCTGAAAGCCGATCGCATTCACCTGAGCCACTTCGCCGTTCCGATAGAGTAAGGTCACGACGCCGCCCACGTCTTCGCGATCAACGGCTGCCTGCATTGTCTCCCTAACGCGCTCCAGACCGGCCGCTGAGAACCCACCGGGCGTTCCCTGATCTCGTTCGGCCGTCGACAACGCACAACCAACGAAATGCAGCCCTATCAACAACGAGATCGTTATGCGGCCGACCCTGCTCGTTCGCCTCGAATTGCGTCCTATCGAAAATGACGATCGCATGTAATCACTCCCTACTATTCAGGCCCGTTCGAGCGTGACCGTGAGGCCGCCCACGTGGCAGTCGAGCTTGCGGCCCGCGTTTTTCAGGTTTGGCATGATGGCCGCTGAACGCGCCACCGCTTCGTCTACTCCGATTGGACCGACGTCATAGAGCGTCAGGTATTGCGTGCCCCAGGCACCCAGCGGGCTGCGCCTCCACCGGCTCACCCCCGCGAAACCGTCGGAGCTGAGCATATCCGGCATATGAACCTCATCGTTCCAGCGGTCCCACTCAGCATAGCGCTGCGGGTCATTGCACATTACATACGCGAGAATATGACCGACCAATGCCTCTGTAGGCTCGGGTTTCTCGGCCCATCGGCCATGGGCTTCCAAGACGTCGACATTCATGAGACAGTGATTTCTGTCGATCCGGCCCGCTTCCTGAAGCTCGAGATAGTGCTCTGCTAGGCGCGCTGCGCCTGCTTTCACTGATCCCGACAACTCGTAGAGCGACACATGCGAGAATCCCACCGAAGGCATCCCAGGCGTGGGTTGCTGGGTCAGCGCCCAATGCGTCGCAGCGCGAACGCCCTGCACCTCCGCCATCGACGAAAGATGCTCGTCACGAACCCAACCGGACCATTCGGCATTTCGTGCCGGTGAGTTGCAGCGCGAAAAGTGAATAACGAGTCCGGTGGCCGCGCTCATTCCTTCTCCACCAAGGTCATCCTCTAACTCCCCAACTGCGTTTGCGCCATTCGAACACGAACGCGCCGACAAATACTAACCATTTCAAGAGAGCGCTGGACTAGCTCTCTCGGAGCGTTCGCCCGAAGGCTCTCAAATCTTCCACGAAGAATTCTGGATTCTCGAATGCCGCGAAATGCCCGCCACGATCTGACTCGGTCCAGTGGACGATATTCGAATAGCGTTTGTCCGCCCAAACACGCGGCGTCTGCATTAGCTCGCGGGGATAGCTGCAATAGCCGACTGGAATCTCAACTTGCCCGCTCCACGGATCGGCCGCGTAGGTTCCGGCGCGCTTCGATTCACAATAGAGGCGCGACGCCGAGTTCGCAGTGTTCGTGAACCAGTAGAGCGCAACGTTCGCCAGGACCTGGTCCTTCGAATACGCCTTATCGAGACCCGCATGACTCCATGCCTCAAACTTCTCGAGCTGCCAAGAAAGCAGCGCGACTGGAGAGTCGTGCATTCCGTAGGCGAGGGTTTGCGGCTTCGAACCCTGGATATCGCTATAGCCCGTGCCATCCGTGATTCGGCTTGTTGCGGAGGTAAATGCCTCGAGTTCTTTGGGGGTCACGCCCTCCCATGCGTCCCCCGCCGTCATGTCTTCAGGAAACGCGAAGAGCATATTAAAGTGGGCACCGATCACATGATCTGCGTGAGCCTCCGCCAATCGACGAGTAATCACCGCGCCCCAGTCACCACCCTGCGCCACATAACGGGCATATCCCAGCTCAACCATCAGATCATCGATCGCAGCCGCGGCAGAGTGGGCGTGAAAGCCTGGATTCCGCGTCGGTCCAGAAAATCCGTAGCCAGGGATATGCGGACAGACGACATGGAACGCATCCGCCGGGTCTCCCCCGAATGCGGCGGGGTTCCTGAGCGGTTCGATCACGTCCAAAAACTCAACGACACTTCCCGGCCAGCCATGGGTGATGACGAGAGGCGTCGCATTAGGCTCGGGTGAGCGCGCATGAACGAAATGAATTTGCTCTCCCTGCGCTTGGGTAGTGCCTTGCTCATATGCGTTGAAGCGCGCTTCGACCGCCCGCCAATCGAAGGTCTCGCGCCAATACGTCACCCACTCCTTCACCGTCGCGAGATCGGCGCCGTAGCTCCAGTCCGTACCGGGCAATTCATCGGGCCACCTGACGTTCGCGAGTCGCATCGCGACATCTTCGAGATCGGCTTCAGGGACGGATACAGAGAAAGGCTCGATGGGCACGGAAGCTCCTGATAATGGCGCGACAACGGGCGCGCGGGTGAGCCTTCAGCATAGTGCGTCGATCCTGCTCTGGGCATACACAGCTCGACGATGGGACCTCGTGAGATTTCGCGAGAATGGTGTTCGGCATTGCCATTTTCCGTTATACCCACGCGGGAATTGGAGCTGCAAATTCATTGCAGCCGAGGTTCCGAGGAAACTCCGTTGGTTCAGTCTCAACTCCGCAAAGCGCTTTCGTTTCTAGCCGTCATCGCGATCGCCGTTCTTGCGGCCAGTGTCTCCGCGGCGAACAAGGCGGACTCTGGCACACCTGAACCGTGGCGGATCGATAGCGCCCTCCCCGACTGGATCTCGGTCACGGCTAAGCATCGAACGCGATATGAGTTTCTCGACAACGAATTTCGTGCGGGCACGCAAGGCGATCGCGAAATTCTAGTCCTGCGCACTTTGCTCAATACGCGGCTCAAGCTCCACGACGGGCTCTGGCTAGGGGCGGAAGTCCAGGATTCCCGTGCCGAAATCAATGGCGACACACCACTCACCACGGGGAGCGTCAACGCCGTCGAACTTTTGCGCGCCTACCTAGAGTTCAAGCATGACAACGTGCTCGGAGGGAAAATTGCGGCACAGGCGGGTCGCCTAACAATTGATATCGGCAGTCGCCGCTTCATGAACCGAAATCGCTACCGCAACACGATCAACAGCTTCACCGGAATTGACATCGACTGGAAAAGCAAAAGTGGAACGGAGCTTCGTGTATTCTGGACGCTTCCAGTCCGGCGCCAACCAACAAGTCTAGGTCAGCTGCGGGACAACAAGATCCAGGACGACGAGGAAGATTTCGACCTCCAGTTTTGGGGCGTATACGCGGCCACAAACCTGACGAAAGTCGACCGCGGCGAACTATTCCTCTTCGGCCTGCACGAGAAAGATGAGCCGAGCCGCTTGACCCGCAAACGCGACCTATTTACCCCGGGCTTTCGTGTCTTCCGAAAGCCGGCGTCCGACAGGCTCGACTATACGATCGAGACCGCCTTTCAGGTGGGTCGGTCGCGCACGACTTCAGCGGGCCCGCGCCTCGATCATTTCGCGCACTTCCATCACCTCGAAGTCGGGTACACCTTCGATGTCCCCTGGTCGCCTCGTCTCGTCGCCGAGTATGATTTCGCAAGTGGTGACTCGGATCCCACGGACGGAGTTAATAACCAATTCGGCACTCTCTTCGGCGCACGTCGATTCGACTTCGGACCCGCTGGAATCTACGGCCCCTTCGCACGCAACAACCTAAACACTCCCGGCGTACGGCTCCAGCTTAAACCCAAACGAAGCGTCAGTACGTTACTCGGCTTCCGATCATTCTGGCTCGCAGACCGAAGCGACACATGGGCAGCGTCCTCCGGCGTTCGAGATATAACCGGAAAGTCAGGCAACTACCTCGGGTCCCAATTCGAAGTACGCGTTCGATGGGACGTCCTACCGGGCAACCTCCGACTTGAATCCGGCTATGCCCATCTCTTTACAGGAGAATTCGTAGAAGACGCTCCGAACTCAAACCGCCCCGGCGACCTCAATTATTTCTACTTACAGGCGGCGATCAGTCTCTAGATTGCAGGCCCTCCTCAGGCTGACGCAGTGCCTCAGCTAATACTCCCGGGAGGTATTAGTCGAACGTCATGATGCAGTCGATGCTGATTGCCACGCTCGGGCCCTTGCGTCGCATATTCGTTTACCCGCCAGCTGCCCGGGCCCCGCCTGGCGTTAGTCCGCCTCGGCCGCCTCCGCCGGCTTGGACAAGCGCCTCCGGAGCGCTTCGTTCATACGATCAAAGCTCTCCCGCGTTTTCCCTACGCGGACTGCTCGGTCCGGAAGAACCCTTGCCAGAAACCCGCGAAACTCTTCGTAGTGAAGAAGATGAGTTGTCCCGTCCCCTTCGTCTCGCAAGCGAAAGCCGTGACGCGTGTCATGTACGCCTCGCATAAGCAGTGTACCCACCCAATTGAAATGTTCGTTCGGTACGATCGTTTCGAGTGTCGATTCAAGGTCGAGCGGCGCTTCGAAATTCTCATCCACAATCGTAAACGAGAGCTTCTCTCCAACTCGAAACTCGCCCTCGACTCTCGTCGCATAGGGGTTCCATTCGGGATATCGAGCGAAGTCGGTGAGCACCGCCCAGCACTGCTCTACCGGTGCTGGTAAAACGATCTCACTTTCGATCGTATACAGCGGCTCGCCACCTGTATGTATTCGCGAGGCTGCGACCACCATTAGAACGAGCAATGAAATGAACGCGAGAATCTTTCTGAAAGTCATCGACTGAGTTCCTACAAATGAAACTAAAACGGGTCGTCAGTCGACCTCGTCCCTGTTCACGAAATACGCGGTGGCCCGGGAAAGAAGATGTTCGTCTCCTTTTGATACTCAGCGTATTCGGGCCTCTTTTGCAGGGAGTAAAACTCTGCGGGCTTCGCGCCCGTGTGCCGTACCAAAGTCACGTACATGATTCGCGACACAAAAAGGAGACCGGCCGTGATAAGCCCTGCCACCAAGAAATTTTCAGCCTCAAAGAGACGAAGGATCGACGGAAGAGCCATCACGATCAGCCCGTTCCAAACCATCCACTCACCGAAATAATTTGGATGGCGGCTATACCGCCAAAGCCCATTCTTGCAGACACGATTGCGCTCCCCAGCAGCTTTCGTGCGAATGATAAACCGCACCTTCTGAACATCGGCGAGGGACTCGAAGAGGAAAGCGGCGCAGGCAATCGCAAAGCCAATGACTTCGATGACCGAAATCGAAGAAGCAGGATTTGCAGCAATGATCATCGCCGGAAATGCGAGGAAGGACGCGTTGGCTAGCCCCTGCGCTGACACCTCAGCCTGACGCGCGATCGCCAGATTCGATTCGCCCGCGCGTTCCCACCGGATCACTTGGTACTGATATCGCGGTAGCTCTCGGCGCAAGGCGCCGAGCCGCCAAAGCTTCAAAGCGAAGATCCCCATTCGACCGCCCATAAAGATGTAAACACCAGCGACTAACGCGATCCTTGTGGTGTCTCCCTGCCCCATGATGGCGGTGACAATCCCGATCACCACTAGGCCCCACGGCCAGCCAATATCGACATAGGACATTCGCTCAGTTCGCCAGGTCGGAATGCATACGACGAAAACAAAAAGCAGCACCTGCAGAAAACCGTTGACCGTTGCGATCTGCCAAAAGCTCACGCTCGCGAGCAGGAGCGCCCAGCCAGCTAGGAACGGGATGAGCTGCTTGAGTTGGGTCACAAAAATCTCCGACGTGACCTCCATAGGTCACGGGTCCGAGTGGTTGACGGGGAAGCATGGGCCACCGCGCGTACTAATGCTTCTCGCGCACGCTTCCAAAAGGCAGTGAAGATTCGAACGGAGCGTGGCATCCTCGTTCTTCGCTCTCGAAAGGACGACATGCCGATTCCCCGACCGACTCAGCCCGCGACACCCGACAAAGATGCTTTCACGATCCACAAAGCGCCCGTGGACGGAGATCTCGAACTCGCTTTTATCCGCGAAGGAGTCGGCGGCTATCCCCTCCTGCTCGTCCACGGATATCCCGAGACCAAACGGATCTGGTGGCGCAATATTGCGCCGCTCGTGGACGCCGGGTACGAAGTGATCGTGCCGGACCTCCGGGGTTATGGTGATTCCGATCTCTCTGCCACTGACGCGTATGATCTCGTGCTCTACAGCAAGGATCTCTACACCCTTGTGCATGACGTCCTCGGACACGATCGATGCGGAGCGATCGCCGGTGACGTAGGCGGTGCCGTGATCTGTGAAATGGCAAACCGTTACACGGACTTCTTCGACCGCATGATCTTCTTCAACACGGCCGCGCCAATCGATCCCGAGCGGCCCGAATGGTATGCGGAGCGCGGCATCACCATGATGCCGCTCGAGGACGGCCCAACGGGTGACTACCGGATTCGCCAGGGTCGAGACTCGGAGGAGTTGATCGCCGAACTCGACACGCCTGCGCGCTGCCGACGTTATGTCCGAGACTTCTACGAACACAGGCTTTGGGCCGCGCAATACACCTTCGAAGAGTCGGACTATGACTTCATGGTGGAGCCCTTCGAAGACATTCGGCGCCTCGCTGCCAGCTGGGCGCCGTACCAGCTTCAATATGGGCGTCCTATGAGCGAGATTCCTAAGATGGGTCCGGTCGAGACGAAAACCTTGATTCTCTACGGCCCCGAAGACCAAGTCGTGTCTAAGGATTTTCCGAAGCAATGCGAGCTGGGGTTTCGCGACCGAGTCGGCCCACTCTATGTACCGGAGTCAGGACATTTCCTGCAGTGGGAACGCGCGGACATCCTGAATGAAGTCGCCGCGTTCTTCTTCGCAGACTTGAAGTAGCCCCGCCGCGAAGCCCACTCGGATGCTCGGCGTACCGGCTGTATAGTGGTGCCCGCGAACAACGAAGCGGCGGCCGACACCGAGAACACGCTGAAATCATTGAGCGCCTGTGCACGAAACAGTTCGCTAGGACGGCAGCTCGCCACGAATTGCGTGAGCCGATCGAATTAACGCATCGACGCTCTTGCCCGTCGCTCCTTCCCTAGTTGGTGGTACTGAGTGGCGGCGCCACCTCAGACTCTTTTGCAACAGGCAAAGGATTTAGGCCCCGAATCGCGTCGGCTGCGCGCTCTGCAATCATCATGACGGGGGCGTAGATATTCGCGTTGGTAATCTTCGGCATCACCGAGGCATCAACGACGCGAAGACCCTGTACACCGTGGACCCGCATACTGACTGGATCAACGACGGAGTCTTCTCCGGTCCCCATGCGACACGTGCACGAGGGATGTAGTGCGGTCTCGCCTTCTCGTCCGACCCATTCAAGAATTTGGCGATCCGTTCGGACGTCCTTTCCGGGCGACAGTTCGCCCCCATCGATGTCCTTGAAGGACGACTGCGCGAAAATCTCTCGCGCACATTCGACGGCCGCAATCCATTCTCGACGATCCTGCTC
>Ga0115003_10004515_pt1 | contig 10691 bp, 24 predicted proteins | sample ArcticOcean_MG_C_7_FD_88736 | JGI IMG/M metagenome (GOLD analysis project Ga0115003, IMG submission 88736) | Marine microbial communities from western Arctic Ocean - ArcticOcean_MG_CB11_88 | ecosystem: Environmental > Aquatic > Marine > Oceanic | place: Arctic Ocean: Canada Basin | collected... | reverse complement strand
TACAATATGATTAAAAATATAAAAATATGAAAGTAAGTTTTTTTAATGGTGGTAGTGGTGGTGGTAGTTCATCTCCTAATCCTAAAATATATCGTTCTGTTGTTACTAATCCATCATCTCCATCAGAAATAGTTTTAAGAAATGATTTTGGTAGTGCTATGTCTTTTACTTGGACTAATCTTAGTACAGGTGTATTTAGGGCAACAGGAATTTATAACTTCCTTGACCCAAATGTTTTAGATAAAGTAATAGTATTTACATCAAATTCAACAAAAAATGCAGACCTTTTTTGTAGCGTTGCTTATATACAGGCTTCTTTTACACCTCCAATTTCAAATACTTTTGAAGTTCGTGTATCAAAAGCAGGTGGTAGTCCTCAAAATGAAATGTTACAAATGTGGTTTGAAATTAGACAATATGATTAAATTATGAAAATAGAATTTATAAGTGGAGCAGGTGGTAGTGGTGGTGGGTCAGCCTTACCATATACTATATTTACTTGTACTTTAACTTATTCAGGTGGTGGGCAACCCCCTAATCATTCTGTATTTGAAAATACTCTTGGAATTACAATGTCTATTGTAAGAAATAGTGCAGGTATTTATACTTGTACTTTAAGCCAAGCATTAGATTTGAGTAAGGCAACTTTTTATGTTGGTAATATGTGGTCTTCAAATACTATTATTTATTGTAATCTTAAAGTATTAAATACTACATCTTTTCAATTAAATGTGCAAGAAAATAATACTCCAATTAAACAAGATGGTCTTTTTAGTAGGACACTATTAGAAATTAAACAATTTAGCTAAAAATAATAATATGAAATTAAGAGACAAAGTAATACTTACAACATTTGGACTATTTATGGTGGAAGCAATTTTGCATTATAATCAGGGTAAAAATGATTGCGATTGCAATAAACCTGATAAACAAAAAAAAGGCTTTTTACCACCAACAAAGAGTTTAATTAAATTAGGACTTATTGTAGGTGCTTTTTCTATTGTAAATGGACTTGTAATAAAAGAAATAAGAGGTAATTAACCCCTTATTTCTACATTTTCCAATTAGACCTCATTTTATCTACTCTTTTTTTTTTGAATTAAACAAATCATCTAATTCCTTATCTTTAATATCATCTTTAATCTTAGGTTTAATAGAGTAGTCTTGTTTAAAAACCATTTGCTCTTCTTCTGTGATTTTATTTGCTTCTAAATTCATCATATCATCTAATTGTTTGTCAGACATATCCATAGGTACTATTTTTTCATCTTTAACAGGCTCTAATTCATTATCTATAAAAAGAGTAGGTTGTTCCTTTATATCGTCTTCTAAATCAATAAAACCTGTCATAAGGTTTCTTTTATTTGTTTTAGTAAAAGAGTTAGTTAATTGGTTATTGTCATTTTCAATCTGTAAAGCAGTATGTAAGGCTTCGGTTGTATCGGTAGATATTAGAAGTTTAAAGTGTCTTTTTATTACACTTTTCTTAATCATCTCATCTTTCCAAGTATTCCAAGCAGAATATTTACTACCACTTCCTACACTCATACTTTTAACTTTTTCAATTTCCCACATAGGCATAAACTCATAAGAAACATCTCCTGTTGGTAGTGTTGCTCTACTATAACAACCTATTACTTTTCTTTTGTTATGTTCCTGCTCACTATTAGCGTAAGTAGGAATATGAGTAATTTTATTTTCTGCTATATTATGTTCAAATTTTTCATCTTCAAATACAATATGAGCAGACAAAGTTCTAATACAACCATTATCTCTTAACATAGCGACAAGACCCATATAACTAAATTCCAATATACATTGACCCTTACGAGGTATCAGATAAGCTAATTTCATCACAGGATTAAGTGTAATACTTGTCCTTGCAACAGATACAACAGAGTTAAGAATACTTTGAGGGTTACACTTTTGTAATTGTTCGTTTGATTGAAACAAAGACATAGCAAAACCTAACTCGGCTTTTGCTCTATCAGGGTTTAAAGCCTGAAACTTTGGATAACTTTCGGTTAGTGCTTTTTTCCAAGCAGGTAGATTTTGATTTTCCATTTTTAATTATTTATTGGTTTGTTTTAATTTTTAGTTGAGCCGATTACTATTTCTATTCGGTTCATTGTATTTATTATACATATACTTTTTGAATTTTAGGAACTTCTAATTGATATAAGCAAGTATCATTCATAGGACACTTACTACATCTCATCAATTCAGGTTTTGCTTCCCAACCTGTTTTTATTATTTGGTCTAAATACTTTTTAATGTTTTCTAAATTTTGGTAGTGCTGAAACTTTGTTGCTTCATCTATTATTATTTCAAAAATTTTACATTCAACTTCATTCTTATTACTAAATACCATAAAATAGAAAGGTATATCCTCAATACCCCATTCATACTTAGCTAACATCTTATAATGGACGGCTTGTATCAATAAGTCCCATTTTTCCTCTATGCTTTCATTTGCCCAACCATAAGGAGACCACTTATCATTTATAAGACCACTTGTTTTAATATCTATAATAACCCTTTGCTTATTTTTATCTTTACTCTTAATATTTTTATCTAATGCAATAATATCAGCAATTCCACTATACTTAGGGTTAGTAAACACAAAACCTTTTTTCTCAACTTTTAAATTATAAGACTTCATTATATTAAGGTAGTTTTCTTTTTGCTTATCCATTCTTAAATAAGAAGTAGTAGGCTTACCTGTTTTAAGTAGTTTAGCGACAGGTATGTGTCCGTCTCTTGCTTTTGCTCCTGTGCAAATATATTCAAAGTAATTACCTAATTCCTGTACTTCATTAGAAGCAAAATTTACACCATTAATATAGGACGCTTCTATCTTTAGTCCACACTCTTCTCCTTGCTTATAGTTATAAAGAGCCTTAACTAAACTTTGGCTTAGTTTAGGAATTTTAGGTAAAGCAAGTTCAGTTTGTTTTTTCTTTGCTTCATTCTTTTTCTCCTTATCCTTATACTGCTTTTTATTTAGCTTTTTCTTTGCCATTTAATTTTTCTTTCAGTTCGTTTAAGTTAATACCTTGCGATTTAAAAATATCCCCTAAAGTATTTGAGTTTGATTTTTGATTTTGTTTTTTTCCCTTAGTTTTATGCCTGTTTCTTTTCATATAATTTTTTATTTAGTTTTCCACTTTTTCCATATAATTTTTTATTTAGTTTTCTTATTATTTTTGCATTGAACTTCAATCTTTGTGATGTAATCGTCATTCTATATTTTCCTTTTTCTCTTAATTCTTTAATTATTTTTTTTTGATATACTGAAATATCTACTAAAGCTACTATTTCTGCAAGACTTATACTCATCTTCTGTTAGATTTATTTGCTAAAAAAGTTGTTTTTGTTTTTCTGATTGTGGTTTATTCCAATTATCTATTTGCAGAGTTGCATAGTCATAGGTGTTGGTCATAGCGTTTATCCTGCCTTTTAAAGTAGTTTGCCAATCCAATAACTCCTGTAATGATGTAGCGACCCAATACCCTTTACTTGTAGCGATAAGTCGGGGTACAAGATTTCTTTGTCTAATAAAGTGAATACACTTACGAACTCTTGGCTCGGTTATCTTTTTAATTTTATAATATTCTGAAAGGTGCTTACATATAGTAGGGTTGGTTATTGCCTTGTTTTTACCCACTCTTTTATTGAGACCCTCTACTAATACAGGAACAATGTTACTCAGTTCGTATTCGGTTAGTTCGTGTGTTTGTTCTTCAAATCCTTTTAGCATTTTCTTTGATTTTTTGATTAATTATTTTCCCTTTTGATTTCCTTGTCAAAACTACATAATTTATTTTAGAATACAAAATTATTTATACATAAAAATAATTATAGGTAATTTTTAAAAGAATTATCAAACCAACTTATAAACCTTTTGTGAAACTCTATCTTGTATCTAAAAGGTCTATTGTTAAGGTTAGCCTTAAAGCTATGCTTTATTCTTTCGTATGGATATGAAATAATTATTACTATTAAAATAAATAATTGTAGTAAAGTCCAAAACGAGTAAAGCCCTATCTTTATTAAAGTTCTCATAAGTATCTATTGTCTATTGATTTTATCCCAACATCTTGTTGTAGATTTTCTTCTATTATTTTTTTGTTCCCAAACTCTAACTCTATAATAAACATATTGCCTACTATATCATTATCTATACTCTTAATATCTACACCATTATCCTTTCTTAATGTATTGTTAAGTTCTTGTAGAAGTAGGCTACCTGAAAAATGGTCGGTTATATAAATATATACTAAGTCATTACTTGGACTATAAGTATAATTAATTATAGATTTCGTATTAACATCATTTCCTATCGTAAATATGTTTAAAAGCAGGTTTTCACAAACACTTTTTACCTGAACTAATAAACTTTGTATTCTCTTCTTAGCGTCAGTAGTCATATTATTTATTTTTAGATTTATAATTTTGTCTTTGCCATAATCTATGATAAGCTAAAGATTTCTGTTTTGGATATTCTCCACCTAACTTATTTTTTACATCTTTAATTTTGCTCTGTTCAGCCCATTTGCTTCCTAATCCTTTAAAGTACCTCAATATCTCTTTGTCTATTTTAAAGTCTGTATATTTTAATTTGTTTTTTTTAGCCTTTAACTTTTTCTTAGTCTTCTTATTAGGCTTTAGTTCTACCTCTTCCTTACAACCATACTGATTAAAAAATTCCTTTAAGTTAAATTCTCCACCTTTCCACTTAGGATTATCACTAAATATAATTTTGTCTTTCCAATCAGCCTTATTTAATTCATCAATTTCTTCCTTTAGTTCAGATAGGCTTTTAGCAGTAAATACTTTGTGAGCGTCTAAATCGTCCTTAGTACACTTTATTTGTTCCTTATACATTGAGTGAAGTTCTAAAAACTTTTCTTTGTGTAACACTTCATTAGCGTATAAGTCATTCTTAACAATGTTTATTTGTTCCTTATACATTGAGTGAAGTTTTATTAACCTTTCTTTATATACTCCCCCATTATCTTTTTTTAAAACCTTTAATGATTGTTTTAATAATTCTATATCTTCTAAAACAGGTAATAATTCGTAGCTATTTTTTGTGGTAAAAATATCTATTTTATTTTTTTGAGTAAAATTTTTCAAGTGTATTAGCACAAGTATAGTCAGTAAAATGTTTGTAATAATCATAATTATTGGTTTGTTTAGTTATTATTTATTCGCATTTGTCTCGCATATCATATTTATAGGTATCAACACAATCCTTTGAGCAAAAGTCTCCGTCTTCATCTACTTCCTCATTACAAGACCTACAATGTACTATTCTATTGTCATAACAATCATAACACATATAAGCGTCATCATATTCAAGGTCAATCATATTTGTTTTAGCAAACGCTACATCACATTCTATGCAGTATTCCCCCTCTACTTTAGCAGTAGCTATTTTTCCAAGTTTTGCACTCATAACTTATGTTTTAATTCTTTGGGTATTTTCATTTCTACCATTCTCATAGACTTAGTTTGTTTAGGGTGTCTTTGAAATAAGAACTCTACATTTTGTCCGTCTTCTAATATCATTCCAACAGGAAAGTAGCCTTTTTCTTTAAACATTTTAAAGTGCTTAAACACTTCCTTACCTATATTGGCTCTCATTACAAGACCTCTCTCTACATCTGTTTTATCTATTGCGTCCTTTAGAGTTTCTTCTACATCATCATTAGGAACTCTTATCATTAAGATTTTATCTGATTTATTCATATCTAACTAATTCTTGGTAAAAAGTGGGGGTCGTTTTGGTATAAACCTACTATATCGTGGCATAAAGAAGTTATAAAAGAATGTACCTCAAACATTTGCTCGTTATAATAACTTACTAAGTCCTTGCAATAATCAGGGTTTTCAATTAAAGTAGATATTATCATTTGACGCTGACCTTTGTTTATACTATGCAAAGAATAATCTTCTTTACATAGTGGGTGGTATTTTTCGCAAATCATTATTGCACTACCTACTATCATACTTTTTTTTTGATTTTTCATTTTTGATTTTTTTGATTTAATTTCCCTTTATTTTGACACCAAAATAACAAATAACTTTTTACATAAACTAATTTTTTTATACTTTTTTTATTTTAGAGTATAAATAAAATATATTATCCTATATATAATATGTATATTAATTATTGTATCTTTGCATTTGAAATTTTGTATTTAAGACCATTCGTAATCTTTGATTTGATTTCCCAAGCGATTGGTCTACAACTTAAACTAAAATTTCTTAAAGGGGTAGTTTCTTTGATTTGACTACCCCTTTTTCTTATAATACAATTTAATTTATATCTTTGCATAAATGAAATTATTAAATAATATAGAAAACCTTGCTTACGGCAATCTTAATCATACTAACTTAAACTATTTATACGCAGAAAGTTTTTTTAATGATTATACAGATATATTTGAAAATAATAAATACCCTACACTAAAGGAAGCAGAAGAAGAAATATCTTATCTTATAAAAATTCAAAAAGAATATATAAGAAAGCCTAATTGGAATAAATATGAAAAATTTTTAAAAGCCTGTGATGATGATATTAAGAATGTTATATATACAAGGCTTAATAAAATAGGATTAAATTTTACAAGAGAAAACTCTGATAAATTAGAAGAAATACAAGACTTAATAGGTGCTTTCGTTATGAGGTTAAAAGTTCATTATAATAGAGCAAGACCATTTCAAATGGCTCATTATACAGGACAAAGATTACACCCAATAAATACAATAAGTGGTCAGTCTCCTGCTTATCCAAGTGGACACGCTTTACAGAGTAGGTTTTTATTAAAAATAGTTGCCTTTAACTTTCCTCAATACAAAGATGAAATAAAGAAGTTAGCAGAAGAAATAGCCTTTACTCGTATTGTTATGAATGTTCATTTTCCCTCTGATAATAAGTTTGGTTTTGAAATAGCTGATAAATTAGCTACCTATCCTAAAATAAGAGACTTATATTTTTCACGCAAAATTTTTTAATAGGTGCATAGTAATATAGATAAGGTAGTAGAAATTTGTAATAACCTTATAGGAACTATAAATCGTATGCCAACACAAAAAAGAGTTCCAAAGTTTGAAAATGATATTTTTAATCCACCATTAGTAGAACGAAAAAAACTAATTACTAAATTAAAGTATTTTATTAAAAAGTATGATATTAGTAATATACAATTAAGAGAATTAACTAAGTAATTCTATTTTACTCTGAATACCAAACTCATCAAGTCTTTTTCTAACTAAGTTTATATTTTCTTTATTATCTTTAAAAAATATACAATCAGTTTTCCAAGAGTGAAAGTCGTCTCCTAACTCATTAGCAATTTCTAAAAGAACTCCATAAGTAGAGTATCTTATATCAAGGTAAAAGTTTTCTAACTCTTTATTTGCTTTTGCTATCTCATCAAACTTATATTTTCCGTTTTTATATACCTTATAGGTTTTACCCTTACCAAGTGTACTTAAAGCAGAAAGCCTTATAGGTTTGAACTCTTTTTTTTCTAAACCTTTATTATAGGTGTTTTCAGATATATAACCCTTTAAGTATGCAATAGTCCAATAAGCATTGTCCATATCTATTCCTACTACTTTATTTTCCAAATTAAATATATCACTTACATAATTTACAGGAAGCTCGTCAGAGGGTGTTATATATCCGTTTTCAGCTATATATCTTTCTATATCACGCTTTACCATAGCAAATAAATATAAACCCTTTACAAACTGATTATTCTTAGTTGAGACTATTTTTTCTCCGTCTGACCTTACTATTTCTGCATAGTTTACACTTTCTCTAATTTTAAAGTCTTTTTTTAGCCTTATTAAGTGATTTAAGTATTCTTTATGATTTTCCTTTACTTTCATTATTTGGTTTGTTGGTTTTTATTTTTGTTTGTTTTAGTTCATAGAATAAAGAGGGTATAGCAAGGTATTGACCCATAAGGCTTGTTTTAAATTCCTTATCAATCATAACTTGTATTTGTTTAAGATACTCTGCTACCATTTCGGCATTATCAAAATATCCACAAAATTCTAATTTATCGTCTATCAACTTAAATACTACTAATCTTTGCATTTGGTTTGTTTTTGTGAGGATAGAGAGACTTGAACTCCCAATCTACGCTTTAGAAGAGCGTTGCTTTATCCAATTAAGCTATACCCCCAAATTATTATTTATATTTTAATCTTTCGTTTTCTTTTTCTAAGTATTCTACTTTTGTTTTAATAGAAGCAAGTTCAGTAGATATTTTTAAAAGACTGCTCATACATTCCTCTTTGTCTTTTTCTAATTTATCAACCCTTGTTATAAGGTCGTCTCTAAATATATTACTTTCGCTTTTATCGTCTTTTTCTTTTTCTCTTTTATTTCTTATAAGAAACTCATAAAATTTCCAAGACCCTGCTCCTAATCCACAGGAAACAATAGTTATTATTATAGTTGTTATGTTTTCACTCATTATTTCCAAAATTGTATTGTTATTATTATAAACGCTAAAAATATACTTAATAAAGTTTTTAGGTTTATTCCCTCGCCCATCATTAAAAAATTAAGAGTAGCATTAGCTATTATACCTAAAGAAAAACCAACAAATTGTATAGACCATAAAGAGCCATTAAGGGATATATAACCAAACTTAATAGCATTAATCATTATATAGGATATAGTCGTACCAAAAATCAAAGATAGTAAAAGTGGGTTTTTAGCAAAAGAAGTCCATAGAAATTGTCCGTTTGTTTGAAACCAAATTAACAAACTACCTAACATATACAATCCTATAAAAGCAAATAATTTATTCATTTTTTAATTGTTTATGTAAATTTTCATTTTTTATTTTAAACGCTATCCATATCCACATCATAGAGTACCATATTGTAATAAATATATTTTTATAGTCTATTACTTCTAATCCAACTAACCAATCAATGTTTACTAAATATCTAATTGTACTAAACAAATAAAGAATAAGATATAGGTTTACTATTATAGATAATCTTTTATAATTATGTATAAACAATAACATTAAAAGACTTAGTATTAGATACGACAGGTATAAAAAATAAGTGTTTCCTTGTCCTTGCTCAACCCAAATAGAATGAGTAGACCAAAGCACCATATTATTAAATACATCACTTAAAACCCAAAAGAATAGTAAAGGCTGAAAGTCAAAGTATATAAGTATATCCTTAATTCTTTTAAAATAATTACCTATCATAATCCTTTATTGTTTGAATAGATAAAAATAGGTTTACCCTCTCCCTCATATTTGTTTCTTATATTATTATCAAATTCTTCTGTTGCTTCTAAGAAACTCATATTATTATATTGTATACATTGTAGTTTATTTATAATATGATTAACTGAATAAGCAACTCTTGTTTCTCTTCTGCCTATTTCATAACCTAATATAGCACAATCAAAACCATTTAATAATTTAGTTTTTGTATCTAATTTTCTTATCAATTCTATCATATCATTCATAGTATTTATTCCTTTTGTACTCATATCTTACCACCTTTACTAAACATATTCTCAATCTTTTTAACTTCTTTTCTGTACTCTGATTTAGTTTTAAGACCAAGTTTAAACTCTTCTAATAAAAGTTCTTTTGCTTTGTTTTTATCAGCAAGTGGAGTTGAAGTAGTTTTAGTTTTTTCAGTAGGTTTAACAGGTTTCTTTTTAAGTGTTGTCTTTTTACCTTTTTTAAGGTCTACTACGCTTTTCTTTTTCCTTTTCTTTTCTGCTTTCTTTTCTAATTTAATTCTTTTGTTTTCTTGTTCTTCTGTCTCAATTCTTTTTTCAACTTCCTTTTTTATAACCTTATCAATTCTTTTAGGGAACTTAACTTTCTTTTTGATTAACTTATCCAATTCAGTATTAGATAAGTCTTCAGGTGTTATTAAAAGATATGGGAGTTTGTTTTTCTCTTGTATTGCAACCGAACTTTCAAATATACTATCATATTTTTCTTTACTTCCATACTCATCTCTTAATTTACTATTTACAAAATCAGATAACTCACTACCCCCATAACTACCAATGTTTCCATTTATCTTTATTTCATTATTAGGAGTTTTAATTAAGATAGGTATTTCAGGGAACTTATTATTAAAGTCTTCTATACCCTCTAATTCAAAAAATCTCCAACCCCCAACCTTTTCTATTTCTGATTTAGGTATATCAGTAGCTAATATCCTTATTGTACTGACTTTCAGAGACTTTTGAGGTTTACCTAAAGTAGCCTTAACTTTGTTTACTTTCTTTTGTGATAATTTTGAAAGGGGAATAGACTTAAAGGACTTATATATTTCAGACGCTTCCTTACGAACATCTTTAATATCATAATCTATTTTATTTTTCTTATTGGCTTTAACAAGAGCCGAAACTATCTTATTCCACTTCTTTAAACCTAAAACTCTTTTATACCCTTTCTTTTTCATTGTCTAAGGGTTTTAAAAATTAAAAAGGATAAAGGATAAGTGATAAAGGAAATAATCTCTTTAGAGTGTCTTAAAATAACAAAGGATAAGGTATTGATACTCTTATTAGATTGAGTTGTATAGATTGTCATTGGTTATTGTTACTTTGATTTGATTTGATTGATTTGGATTGCAAAGATATAATAATAATTTTAATTACATTACATTTCATT
>Ga0115003_10004514_pt1 | contig 10693 bp, 9 predicted proteins | sample ArcticOcean_MG_C_7_FD_88736 | JGI IMG/M metagenome (GOLD analysis project Ga0115003, IMG submission 88736) | Marine microbial communities from western Arctic Ocean - ArcticOcean_MG_CB11_88 | ecosystem: Environmental > Aquatic > Marine > Oceanic | place: Arctic Ocean: Canada Basin | collected... | reverse complement strand
CAGATACAGAATACCACGATAGTTTAGAGAAACCTATTTGTACAAAAAAAGATATGGATTATCTTTTGAATGCTGCTAATGCAATGTTTTCAAAACTAAATCTCATTTCTAAAGATGTAGAATCTTCTTGGGCTGGTTTGAGACCTTTAATTCACGAAAAAGGAAAATTACCTTCGGAAGTATCACGGAAGGATGAAGTTTTTGAAGCGAATAATGGATTGATTTCAATAGCAGGAGGGAAGCTTACTGCTTTTAGAAAGATGGCTCAAAAGATTGTCGATAGAATAGAGAAAAATGAAAAGCGATTTGGGGAATGCAAGACAGCCTCCATTTTATTGGCGGGTACGAGTTCCAAAGGGGGACACGCTTACGAGTCGATGCGGAATCGTTTGAAGAAATATGAAACTAAGTTCAATTCAGATAAATACCTCGTTAAACTACTCCATACTTATGGCGAAGCTTGTTTTACAATGCTAGATAATTCTGAAGATTCAATGTCACTTGTGTTTTCCGAAATTGATTATTGCATCGAAAACGAAAGTTTAGAACATTTAGCAGATTATTACGCTCGTAGATCTGGTAAAGTGTTGTTTGACATTGATGAGATGAAGGACAGGCAGGATGTTATTTTGGAATATTATGCCAAGAAAAGAAACTTGACTGAAGATGAAGTTCAAATAGAGAAAGCTATGGTTGAGCAGATAAAAAACGAAGCTTTGGTCAAGCCTTAATTTGAGTATATTTGAAGGGCTAAGTCCAATTATTAAAAATAATCAACCTACAACAAAATGATATTTGAATTCAACGGCTACAAACCAGTAATACACAAAAGTTCTTTTGTACACCCACAAGCCAATGTTACCGGAAATGTAATTATTGGGAAGGATGTATATATAGGACCTGGAGCTGCCATAAGGGGCGATTGGGGCGAAATTATTATTGAGGACGGATGTAATGTTCAAGAGAATTGTACTATTCATATGTTTCCCGGTACAACTGTAACTCTAAAAAAAGGAGCACATATTGGTCATGGAGCCATTATTCATGGTGGCACAATTGGGGCGAATACCCTAATCGGGATGAATGCTGTTGTGATGGACGACTGCGAGATTGGTGCCAACTGTATTGTTGGTGCTTTGTGTTTTGTTCCTGCCAAAACCACCATTCCCGAAAGAAAAGTCGTGGTTGGAAATCCTGCTAAAATAGTGAAGGACGTGAGCGATAAGATGATTGAATGGAAAACCAAAGGAACTGCTCTTTACCAACAATTACCAAGTGATTGTATGAATACATTAAAAGAGTGTAGCCCTTTAAGAGAAATACCAGCAGACAGAACTAAACAACAGGATATTTATAAAACCTGGAATAAAACGATATAATTGTGAAATCGGTAACTAAACTATTTAAAGGAGTCCTAATACTTGCAGCTTGTTTTGGAGTATATGTTGTAGGTGTTATTGTATTTGGTACTATAGTCGAACATAATTTTGAAGATAAAACAAGCCTTTCTCAAAATTCAAAGAACATTCAATCTATAAGTGATAGTACCTTCGAGTTCGTTAGTTGGAATGTAGGTTTTTTTGGTTTAGGAGAAGAGTCAGATTTCTTTTACGATGGTGGAGTGGATGTGTTTCAGTCTAAAGAAACCGTTCAAAAGAATATGAAAGGTGTCCTTAATTTAATTAAGGAACAGTCAAGTGTAGATTTTTTCTTATTGCAAGAGGTTGATAGTTTTTCATGGCGTTCACACAAGGTTAATTTTTTAGACTCTATTGCAGAAATCAAAAACTCATTTACTACACATTTAGCCTTAAATTACGCATCCTTTTTTGTGCCTATACCTCTATATAACCCTATGGGTCCAACTTTTAGTGGTCTATTCTCGATGTCTAATTTCAAGGTTAAAGAGGCTATTCGTTATGATTTAGGAACTTCTAGTAACTGGCCTAAGCGTTTGTTTTATCTTAAAAGATGTTTTTTAACTCAAAGAATTCAACTTGAGAAAAAAGAGTTAGTTGTCGTAAATATTCACAATTCTGCTTACGACCAGTATGGAGAGAAAAAGCAAAAGGAAATGAAGAAATTACTCCAATTTGTGGATGCAGAATACAAAAAAGGGAATTATGTTGTGGTAGGTGGAGATTGGAATCAAAGTCCGCCAAATTACAAACACAAAGAAATGCCTGCGTATTTTTTAAACACTCATTTATCTAACGAAGATATTCCTGATGGGTGGGAATGGGTGGCTGATGTAAATACACCTACCAATAGAAAACTAGACAAGCCTTATTCTAAAGAGTATAGTTTTCAAACAGTTATCGATCATTTTTTAGTTTCACCTAATGTACAAGTAGACTCTGTGTCGGTTGTAAATATGGATTTTAAGTACTCCGACCATCAGCCTGTTTACTTAAAGGTGAGTTTAAGATAGATCGTTTTACTGCTTACTTTTTAACATAGGAACAAACCTGAAGTTGGTTTCGTTAAAATTATCAAACTCTACTTTTTTATAAGTAGATGTAGCAGTTTTAATAATCAAGGTCATTATTTGACTTCCTTTTCCAATCGGAATAATCATCATTCCACCAATGGCTAGTTGTGCGAATAATTTTTCAGGTAAACTTGGTGCACCAGCAGTTACAATAATCTTATCGAACGGAGCCTTTTCTGGTAAGCCTTCGTAGCCATCACCATAATGTAGAAAAGCTTTTATTTTCATTGTAGCAAGGAGCTGCTTTGTTTTGTCAAACAATAAATGTTGACGTTCTATAGAGAAAACCTGTGCTCCTAAATGAAATAATACAGCAGTTTGATAGCCTGATCCAGTACCAATTTCAAGTACCTTATCTCCTTTTTTTAGTGTTAAAACTTCCGTTTGAAAAGCCACAGTATACGGGTGAGATATGGTTTGGTCGGTGCCAATAGGAAATGCTTTGTTTTGGTAAGCATGCTCTTCGAACGAGGAGTCTAAAAAAAAATGACGGGGCACTTTTAATAGTGCATCTAGTACTTGTGGAGATTCAATCCCCATTTCTTGAAGTTCTAAAACGAGTCTTTTCCTACTCCCCTGATGTTTGGCCTTATCAACTAATTGCATAGACTGCGAAGCTATTAAAATGCCTTATTATCACAAAAAAATATCGTACGAATACTAAAGTTATTTGTATTTTTACCAAAGCTTAAAACACAATAATATTGCTATTACGATCGTTAAACGTAGATTTAAAAGCATTTTTCTTTAAGTAATTGAAAATAGGTATTCAAAAATTGAAAACAATTGTACTCAATGTGTAGCCGTTTATTAATAGTTGTAGTTGCTTTATCCTTAGTTAGTTCTTGTACAAAAGAACAGTTTAAAGCAGAAATACCATCGTATTTACAAATCAATGCAATTGATTTAGAAACAGAGAGTTCTGAAGGTTCAGATTCTCAAAAAATCACCGATGCATGGGTAACTATGGACGGTATTTTTTTAGGTGCTTTCGAAATACCTTGTACAGTACCAATTCTAGCAGATGGAGAACACGAGTTTTCAATTCGCGCAGGAATTAAAGCGAATGGGATTTCTGCAACTAGAATTAGATATCCTTTTTATAAGGTATGTGATTTGTATTATGGGAATTCATCTGATACTGTAATTGAACGTAAGTTAAGTCTTTATAGAGATAGTACAGTTGTAGTTACTGCTACGACGAGCTATATTGACAATACAAATTTCCTGTTTGTAGAGAGCTTTGAAGATGCAGGAATAGTTATGGAGCCCTCTTCCGATAGCGATACTACTTTGCAAAAAACGTATTCCGACAGTTTAGTGTTTGAAGGCTATGGAAGTGGTTTGGTGGAATTAGACTCGGTAAATGATTTTTTTGAATTGATGAGTTCAGAGTTTGTTAGTATAAATTCAATATACAACCCAACCATGTTAGAGTTGAATTATAAATGTGATCACTCTTTTAAAATTGGAATTGCTATGAAATCTGCAGAAACAGGTGAGATTAGTCGTTTTGAAGCCCTACATATTGATTCCAGTTATGTTTGGAATAAAATTTACGTTCACATGACTAATCAAGTAAATCTGGGTAGCTCAGCCGATGAATATGGAGTGTTTATAGGAATGCAAAAAAGCGTTAATTACGAAACAGCTACTTTCTACTTTGATAATATCAAATGGTTGCACGAAGACTAATGAATAAAAAATTACAGCAATTTAAGTATATTTTACTCGATGTATTTTCGGCTTCATTCTCTTGGTTTTTGTTTTTTATTTACAGAAAGCAAGTAGTAGAACCCCAATTGTTTGGAGTAGAAAGTCCTGTGTTGTACAATGCTAAATTCTTAACTGGAATTGTATCAATCAGTCTTTTTTGGCTTTTACTCTATACTATATTCGGTTATTATCGAAATGTGTATAGAAAGTCAAGACTCATTGAATTAGGGCAAACACTCATCCAATGTTTTTTTGGTGTATTGGTTATCTTTTTTGTTGCCTTATTAGATGATTTAATCCCGAGTTATAAAAATTATTACACTTCTATAGCAACCTTATTTTTCATTCATTTTTCTATTACCTATATTTTCCGATTCCTATTTACTTCTGTGACTGTTTATAAAATTCACAACCGAAAAATGGGCTTTAAAACCCTTATTGTGGGTGGAGCAGAAAGTGCCGTTGACATGTATAAAAGCTTAACAGAAACCTCTAAGTCTGGAGGTAATTTTATTGTCGGTTTTGTAAATGGTATGGATGAAAAGGGATATCAACTTAAAGAATTTGTTCCTTATTTCGGTTCGTATAAGGATTTGAAAAGCATTATAAATTCAGAAGAAATTGAAGAGGTTCTTATTGCGATTGAACGCTCTGAGCAACATCATATTCTTGAAGAAATAATTAACGCCCTTGAGGGAATTGATGTATTGATAAAAGTTAAGCCTAATAACTACGATATTCTTGCAGGTAAGGTGAAAATGAAATCAATGTTTGATGTTCCTCTCATCGAAATTAAACATGATTTAATGCCAGTTTGGCAATTTGTTTTAAAACGTATAATGGATATTGTTGTATCGGTTATAGCAATGATAGTACTCTCGCCTCTCTACATTTTAACAACATTCCTTGTAAAAACTGGTTCTAAAGGACCTGTGTTTTATCACCAGGAGCGTATTGGAATTCATGGTGATCTGTTTCAAATTATTAAGTTCCGTTCCATGTATGTGGATGCCGAGAAATTTGGACCTCAACTTTCTAAAGATAACGACACTCGTATAACCAAGTGGGGTAGTATTATGCGTCAGTACCGAATTGATGAATTGCCACAGTTTTGGAATGTACTTATTGGAGATATGTCGATGGTAGGTCCCAGACCTGAACGTAAGTTTTATGCCGATCAGATAGTTTTAAAAGCACCGCATTATAAACACATACATAAAGTAAAACCAGGTATTACATCTTGGGGAATGGTTAAGTTTGGATATGCAAGTACCGTTGATGAGATGGTTGCTCGTTTGAGATACGATGTTATTTACATTGAAAATATGTCGATATTTAACGACTTAAAAGTTTTGATTTATACCTTTAAAATTGTCTTCCAAGGAAGAGGAAAATAAACAACAAAAATGAAAAAAGTAGCAGTTATTGGTGCAGGTACAATGGGGAATGGTATTGCACATACCTTTGCCCAATGTGGTTTTGAAGTTTCTTTAATCGATATTTCTCAAGATTCTCTCGATAAGGGTTTACAAACCATTGGTAAGAACCTTGATAGAATGGTAAAGAAAGAGAAAATTTCTGAAGCAGATAAAATCTCTACACTTTCAAATATAAGTACATTTACGGTAATGCAAGAAGGTATTTCTGGTGTTGATTTAGTAGTTGAAGCTGCAACAGAGAACATGGATATTAAACTGAAAATTTTCACTCAGTTAGATGAAATCTGTGATGACCATGTTGTACTTGCTTCTAATACATCTTCAATTTCGATTACTAAAATCGGTGCAGCTACCAAAAGACCCGATAAGGTTATTGGAATGCATTTTATGAATCCTGTACCTGTAATGAAGTTAGTTGAAATTATCCGTGGTTATGCTACGTCCGATCTTGTAACGACTCAGATAATGCAGCTATCAAGAGATCTTAAAAAATCTCCTGTTGAGGTAAATGATTACCCAGGTTTTGTAGCCAATCGTATTTTGATGCCTATGATAAATGAGGCTATTTATACGCTTTACGAAGGTGTTGCTGGAGTTGAAGAAATCGATACTGTTATGATGCTAGGAATGGCTCACCCAATGGGACCATTACATTTAGCTGACTTTATTGGACTAGATGTATGTCTTTCGATTATGGAAGTATTACACAGTGGTTTTGGAAATCCAAAATATGCACCTTGTCCTTTATTAGTAAATATGGTTACTGCAGGTAAACTAGGAGTTAAGTCTGGAGAAGGATTTTATGATTATTCTGATGGACCAAGAAATAAAAAATTATCTCAGCAGTTTGTAAAGTAAATTGCAATTAGAATTCTAAATATAAAAGGCTGCCATTTTTGGTGGCCTTTTTTGCTAAGTTTACCCAATAAAAAAGAGCTCCCAAAAAGGAGCTCTTTTAATTGTACTGTCGGGGTGGCAGGATTCGAACCTGCGACCTCCTCGTCCCAAACGAGGCGCGATGACCGGGCTACGCTACACCCCGTAGCAATAGTGGTGCAAATATAGATATTAGACCTAATAAAACAAACTTCTTTGGTTTAAAATTTCATTGCATTTCACTTTTATAGTAACTAAATGACAGTAAACAAGTTAGCGCTTATTCTTCTTGAAATAAGTCTCCAAAGTTTTGGGTGCATTTAATTTCTATAAACTCGTTGTGTTTTTCTAAAGCACAAGCACATCCTAACAAGGTATAGTTTTCGCTAAGAATATTCTTTTTGTGTGGTGGAGAGTCCATCCATTGCTTTGTTAATCGTTTAGCCAAATTTATATACGTACTGTAGTCCAATACCTTTCCGTTTTCTCCAATATATATTGTCTCCTCATTTATCTGTTGAATACTGTATTCCAATGTTTTCCCAGAATATTCAATTAAATTGTTTGATACAATATTTTCTCCCACAGCTCTGTAGTTATCATTAAAAGTAAACATACGTTTTGCAGGAGTTTTGTACTTTTTACTGTTAGAATTTGTATGACTAAAAAAATGATGCTCGCTCATTTCTGTAGAATGTAGCTTCGCTGATTTTTCTAAATCAGTAAAATACAGTAATTGTTTTTTCTTGTCTTTTCTCCTTTCATTATTACTTAAATGAAAGAGTGCGGCATGAAATAGGTCAAAATGAAAACTATCTGGCTTAATTGTCAGTTTTAGTTCAAAGTCTGACAAAAATTCATCTATTTTTTGATTGGTATAGTCCTTGCCAATAGCGTTCTGTCCTTGCGTTGCAAAGCATCCAAGAATAAGGAACGTAAAAGTTGAGGATAAAGTTTTAAAATTAATGTTCATTGCTTATTTTTAGCAACCTAAAATACAATAAAATGTCGGAACAGTTAGAGAGAATAGAATGCCTAATCATAGGATCGGGTCCTGCAGGTTATACTGCTGCAATTTATGCTGCTAGAGCAGATTTAAAACCGGTTGTTTACACAGGGATGAAACCTGGTGGGCAGTTAACAGATACTACTGAAGTAGATAATTTTCCTGGGTATCCAGATGGTACTAACGGTCCGGACATGATGGTTGACTTGCAAAAACAGGCAGAACGTTTTGGAACTGATGTTCGTTTTGGATATGCTACAAAATGTGAGTTTTCTACTAACGGCGAGCCTCATAAAGTTGAAATAGATGGCAATAAAACAGTTTTGGCTGACACCATTATTATTTCTACTGGTGCAAGTGCAAAGTGGTTGGGCTTAGAATCTGAAGAGCGTTTAAATGGTTTTGGTGTTTCTGCTTGTGCTGTTTGTGATGGATTCTTTTACAAGGGTCAAGAAGTGGTTGTAGTTGGTGCTGGAGATACTGCTGCAGAGGAAGCTACTTATTTAGCTAAACTTTGTACTAAGGTAACTATGTTGGTTAGAAAGGATGCTATGAGAGCTTCTAAGGCAATGCAACATAGAGTAGAGAACACAAAAAATATTACCGTTATGTTCAACTCCGAAACTGAGGAAGTTCTTGGTACTAAAGGAGTGGAAGGTGTACGTGTTAAAAATAATAAAACGGGTGACATGACAGATGTTCCATGTACTGGTTTCTTTGTTGCTATTGGTCATAAACCGAATTCCGATTTGTTTGTTGGTCAATTAGATATGGATGATGTTGGGTATTTATTAACCAAAGCAGATTCTACACAAACAAATATTAAAGGTGTATTTGCTGCAGGAGATATTCAAGATAAAATATACCGTCAGGCTGTTACTGCTGCAGGTAGTGGTTGTATGGCAGCTCTAGAAGCTGAACGTTATTTAGCTGAAAAAGAAGCTTAATACTAGCTGATTTATCGAATCATAAAAAAGCCTCTCGATATCGAGAGGCTTTTTTTATTTAATGTAAAGAGGATTATTTAAATAGTACTCTTTTAGTTACTTCAGTATCATTTACAATTGCTTGTAAAAAGTAAATACCGTTAGGTAAGTTATTGCGTTCAATTTTAAATTGAAGAGCATCTACTGTATGTTCTTGTAGTAACTGACCTGTAATAGAAAATAACTTTATAGTTTCTATTTTATATACAGATGAACTTATTTCTACAAAATTCACTGCTGGATTAGGTTGTAGTTTTACATGGTCTTTCAAGTACTCCTCTAATCCAATATTTTCTAAATTATATGATGCTGAGACTGTACAACCATTTTCATCTGTAACTATTGCCATATAGATACCATTTACATAAGGTGTAAATTCATTTGATGTTTCGTCTTGCTCTACATCGTTTAAGAACCACACATAAGTAGGGTTCTCAGCGTCTGTTGTTACGGTTAGTGGTTGTCCTAATTGGAAGTCTTGAATACTAGCAGTAATGAAGTAGCACGAACCATCTTCTGTGTTCGCATCTTCATCGTAATTACAAGCATCAGTATCAGTACAACCGTCTATAAAGTCTTCACATGAGCCATCATTAATAAATGCATCGCTATTATAGTTATATGCGGTTGCATCCATACATCCAATGATGGTAGTTGTGTTTAATGTTATTTGAGATACAAATGTTACTCCTGGAGCCTCAATAAGAGTTAAGTCTACTAAATAATTATACATTGTCTCTTCTTGTTGTGCAATCCAATAAATGGTAGAACTATTTGTAAGACCGTCAATTTCTTCAGTAGCCGGATTATCCATCCATAAGTTAATACTAAAGTCATTTCCTGTCCAAGTTGTAAAACCTACACAATATAATTGGCCATCAATAATATGAAAACCACCAATTATATCTCCTTCAGTAATATCCTGTGTACCTAATGTTAGTTCTATAGTATCTATTGTTACACTAAAATTAGTTGTTGTGTTTGTACCCGTAGTACTGAAATCTACAACTACATCAAATAAACAGGTTTCATTTAGTACGTTCGCATTAGAATTGTAATTGAAAGCCTCAGAGTTCGTACAACCTAAAACGATTAATTCAGAGCAAGAATCATCATCTTCTGTAGCAAGATCAGAGAATTCAATATAAAGTGAATCAGTACATCCATAAATCTCATCATTGTCACAAACCCCATCATTATCTGCATCGTTTACTAAAACAACTCCAGTACCATCTACTTCACCAGAACATGTTGCACACTCTGTCGTTGTATTAATACAAAGACCTTCTACCGTAGCTAATTCGTTGTAGTTACAAGCAAGTATATCCATACATCCTATTACAGCAGTTTGACCACATTCTAAGCCAGGTTCAGCATACGTACACGTATTGTCTTCCTCTGTTGCTAATACATTATAGTTACACGCACTTGTGTCTGTACATCCTAGAATCTCATATATATCACAAACTAAGTCTCCGTCTATATCTATACAAGACCCATCGCAATTATAATTTTCTTCTGCATATGTACAAGAATTGTCTTCTTCTGTTGCATTAGCGTTGTAGTTACATGCTGCATCTACCATACACCCTAAAACAGCAGAGCTTATATTGAAATCGGTAATTATATTTAGCCCGTTTGTGCTAAATGTATTTGATCCAAATGGAGGTGTTAGCGTAAAGTTTACAGTAGCAGTATAAGTTTGTTCTGCAAAAGTACCGTAAGCTAGCCATGTAATTTCTTCACCTTCATAAAAACCATCTTTTGCTTCGGTAGTAGTGTCGTCTCCCATAACAGCAAGTTGTACGGAGTTACTTCCGCAATTTGTGAAACCTCCACATTGTAAATTTCCTTCGTCATTTACAAAGAATGCACCCAACACATAACCAAAAATTACACTCGCTCCATCTAAATTGGCGCTTTGTATTAGGTATGTTGAGTTTGTGCCCGTATTAATTTCTGATACATCTGTTGGCCAATAAGTATCTTGTGCCTGTGTATTGAAAAATGAAAATAGTGTAATAAATGAAAGTAAAAATCCCTTATTCATTTTGTAGGTTTTTATAGATTAGGTTCAAAAGTAAAAAAAAAAGGACACTCTAGGAGTGTCCTTTTAATTTAATCAATCGGGTAACTATTTAATCACGTTAAATTTACGTGAGTTAGTTCCTTCATTCGT
>Ga0115003_10004509_pt1 | contig 10699 bp, 10 predicted proteins | sample ArcticOcean_MG_C_7_FD_88736 | JGI IMG/M metagenome (GOLD analysis project Ga0115003, IMG submission 88736) | Marine microbial communities from western Arctic Ocean - ArcticOcean_MG_CB11_88 | ecosystem: Environmental > Aquatic > Marine > Oceanic | place: Arctic Ocean: Canada Basin | collected... | reverse complement strand
TCTACTTCTGGTAATTCTGGCATATAATTTAACTATGAATATCTATAATCAAGATAAAACTAAACTAGTCAACTCTGTATTTAGCAAAGTTCATAACAATTATGATCTAATGAATGATCTAATGTCTCTGGGGGTACATAGGCTTTGGAAGAGAAACTTAATTAAGTGGATGAATCCACAACCTGAAAATCAAATAATTGACGTTGCTGCAGGAACTGGTGATCTAGCTAAAATGATTTCTCAAAAAAATGATAATAAAAATAAATTTTATTGTGTAGAGCCTAACAAAGGAATGTATGAGACAGGTAGAAAAAAATTAAAATCTTTTACTAATATTAAGTGGTATTTAAATTCTGCAGAGAAATTGCCGTTCAAAGATAATACTTTTGATTTTTATACAATAAGTTATGGGATAAGGAATGTAACAGATATAAACCAATGCTTGAGAGAAGCATACCGCGTATTAAAACCCGGTGGACGTTTTTTTTGTCTAGAATTTTCTAAAGTTGAAAATGAAGTTTTAAATTTCTTATATCAAAAATATTCTAAACTAATTCCATTGATTGGGAGAATTGTAGTGGGTAGTGACGAACCATACGAGTATTTAATTGACAGTATAGAAAAATTTTATACTCAAAACGAACTTTTAGTTTTATTGGAAAAAAATAAATTTTTAAATGTCAAATTTAGAAATTTATCTAGTGGTATTTCTGCTATACACTCCGGTTGGAAAATCTAAATATGTTCAAAAGTATTTTTCAATTATTCAAAATAGCAAGAAAGCTTGCTTCTTCAGGGGCCATTGACACCGTCAATGAAATTTACAATGTACCTTTTTCTATAAAGTTATTTTTTGATCTGTTTTCAATTGGATCAACAAAAAAATTAGTAAATAAATCTAAAAAGCCTGGAGAGAAACTATGTGATGCATTAGAAAGTATGGGCACCACTTTTATAAAACTAGGTCAATTTTTAGCTACTAGACCCGACATCATAGGAGAAGCTTTAGCTGATGACTTGGTTAAACTGCAAGACAAACTTCCACCTTTTGAACTTTATGAATCAAAAAAAATTTTAAAAAAAGAAATTGGGGAGAAATTGTATCAAAATATAGTTGAGTTAAGCGAACCTATAGCAGCAGCATCTATCGCCCAAGTTCATATTGCAAAAATAAAAATTGATGGCAATCAAAAAGAGGTTGCTGTGAAGATTTTAAGACCTGATATCGAAAAGCAATTTAATGAAGAACTTGATGCCTTAATGTTGTTTGCCTATGTTATTGAAAATTTATTTTCAAAAACTAAAAGACTTAAATTGATTGAAGTTGTCCATTTATTAAGGGAGATAACTAACATAGAAATGGATTTAAGATTTGAAGCTGCAGCTGCAAATGAATTATATGAAAACACAAAAAATGACAAAGGATTTAATGTTCCAAAAATTTATTGGAATTATACTTCAAGAAAAGTTCTTACTCTAGACAAAGTCGATGGGATCTCAATAAGAGAACAAGAGTTGTTAAAAGAATTGAATGTAGATTTAAAAACACTTTCTGAAAATTTAATTCAACATTTCTTAAAACAGGCAGTTAGAGATGGGTTTTTTCATGGAGATATGCACCAAGGTAATTTATTTGTAGACCAGAAAGGTAATATTATTCCTGTTGATTTTGGAATTATGGGTAGATTAGATAAAAATAATCGAAAATATCTAGCAGAAATTTTATACGGGTTTATTCAAAGGGATTATATAAAAGTTGCCGAAGTACATTTTGAAGCAGGTCTAGTTCCTCAAAATGCTTCTAAGGAAGAATTTGCACAAGCGCTTAGATCTGTTGGAGAGCCTATTTTTGGACAATCTATAAAAGATATATCAGGTGGAAACTTATTAGCTCAACTTTTTGAAATTACAGAAAAATTTAACATGCCAACACAGACACCACTTTTGCTATTGCAAAAGACTATGGTCACTGTAGAAGGTGTGGCAAGACAACTTTATCCAGAAACTAATATTTGGGAAATTTCTCGACCTGTACTAGAGGATTGGATTAAAAGTGTAAAAAGCCCCAAAGCAACTATAGAATCTGCAATAAATACCTCTTCTGAGATTTTGAAAAGAATACCTGATTTTCCGAATTTTATGGATAAAGCAAATTACGCTTTACAACTATTGGCCGAGGGTAAATTAAATCTAGGCTTAAAAAATAAAAAGGGTTTAGAAATTGAAGAGATGAAGTTAAAAAACTTAAGAAATAATATCATTATTAGTTTTTTAGGTATTGTAATTGCTGTTTTATTAGTATTTTAATTGTAACAATGCTATTGCGAAACAAAAAAATTTTATTAGTAATTGGTGGGGGCATCTCTGCCTATAAAGCCCTAGACCTTGTTAGATTGTTAGTCAAAAATGATGTCGAAGTAAAAACAATACTTACAAAAAGTGGTAAGAAATTTGTTACTTCGTTATCTATAACATCTTTGTCAAATAATAAAGTTTTTGAAGATATATTTGATGTAAATAATGAAAAAGAAATAGACCATATTTCTTTATCTCGTTGGGCTGATATAATTTTAATTTTACCTACAACTGCAAATATGATGACGAAATTAAGTGTAGGAAAAGCGGAAGACCTTGCTACTACTGTTGTTTTAGCCTCTAATAAGGATGTTTTTTTAGTTCCAGCTATGAATGTTAGAATGTGGCTACACAAAGCAACACAGAACAATTTGAAAACTTTACTAGACTACGGATATAAGTTTATTGGCCCTATAAATGGTGAAATGGCTTGTGGTGAGTATGGTGAAGGTAAGATGTCAAGTCCACGGCAAATTTTCTCTCATTTAAAAGGATATTTTAGAAATAAAGATTTAGTAAAAAAAAATAAAATTAGTGCGCTAGTTACTACAGGTCCAACGCGAGAATATATCGATCCTGTTAGATATATTTCTAATGAGTCTAGTGGCAAACAAGGGTATGAGATAGCCTTAGCATTATCTAACCTAGGGGTGAGTACTACTTTAGTAGCTGGGCCTACGTCGATAAATTATTCAAAAGATATTAAAGTTGAAAAAGTAAATAACGCTGAAGAAATGATGAGTGCTGTACAGAAACTCTTACCGGTAGATATAGCTATTTGTGCTGCAGCAGTATCTGATTTTAAGCCTAAAAATAAAAGTAAACAAAAAATAAAAAAAGAAGATAAAAATTTTAGCAGTTTAGATTTAGTAAAAAATGAAGATATTTTAGAATATCTTGGAAAAAATAATAAGTTGAAACCTAAGATGCTTGTGGGTTTTTCTGCTGAAACAGAAAACTTAATTAGAAATTCTATAAAGAAATTGAATAATAAGTATTGTGACATGATTATTGCAAATGATGTTTCAAAAACAGAGACGGGTTTTAATACTGATTTTAATGAGGTATCGATTATAGAAGCAAATGGAAATATAGAAAATCTTGCTAAAAATAAAAAAAGTTATATTGCGGCTAAAATTGCCAAAAAAATAATAGACAAATTTTTAATTAATGACAAAAATACAAATTAAAAAATTATCAAGCACAGTAACAATTCCAAAATATGAAACGCTAGGTTCTTCAGGTATGGATATAGCCGCACATATAGAAAATAATATAATAATTAATCCTGGAGAAAAAGCTTTGATTTCAACGGGGTTTTCAATGGCTATTCCACGAGGGTATGAGGTCCAGATAAGACCTAGATCTGGTTTGGCTGCAAAAAGAAATATTACTGTTCTAAATACGCCTGGAACTATCGATGCGGACTACAGGGGTGAAATAAAAGTTATTTTAATTAACCTTGGTAAGGAAAAATTTATTATTGAGAATGGAGAAAGAATAGCTCAGATGGTAGTTTGTCCTGTTGTTCAAGCTAGCCTAGAAGAAGTTAAAGAACTATCTGACACAGAGCGGGGTTCAGATGGTTTTGGTTCTACTGGTACTAAATAGTACTAATTATGAAAATAAGTAATAATGATCTTTTAAGATATTCAAAACAAATAATATTAAAACAAGTGGGTGTCTTGGGTCAGAAAAAAATTTCATCTACAAAAGTATTAATTGTAGGAATGGGAGGATTAGGATGTCCTTTGGTCTTGTATTTAAGCAGTTTAGGAATAAATAGTATTGGTATAGCTGATCATGATAAAGTAGATTTTTCTAATTTAAATAGGCAGATTTTATTCAATACAAGTGACGTAGGTAAATTTAAAGTTATCCAGGCAAAAAAATTTTTGCTAAAGCAAAATAAAAAGTTAAAAATTAATATTTACAAAGAAAAAATTATTAAAAAGAATATTCAAAATATTTTTCATAAGTACGACATTATTTGCGACTGCTCAGACAATTTTAATACAAGGTATTTACTTAATGATTTTTGTTTACAAAATAAAAAAATACTAATTTCTGCAGCAATTAGTAAATTCGAAGCACATATATTTAACTTTAATTTTTCTAAAAATATTCCTTGCTACAGGTGTTTTATGCCCGAAATTCCTGAAGAAGAAAACAAGTGTGATACTGACGGTATCTTACCTACAGTAGCTGGTATAGCGGGTACGCTTCAAGCTAATGAGGTGGTAAAATCAATTATAGATAAAAAAAATGAACTAGTTGGAAAAATGATAGTTTTTAATACACTTAACTTAAATTTTAGAAAAATTATACTCACTAAAAACACATACTGTATTATGGGCTGTGGGAGAAAGTGATCAAAAAAATAGTTTTAATCTTTGTATTGATATTTACTTCTGTTAATTTTTTATCAGCTGGTGAGTACTTTTTAACTTTACGTTTTAATAATGTAAATCTAAGACAAGGTCCTTCTTTTGATTATCCAGTAAAAATTTCTTATAAAAAAAAATATCTTCCTGTTCTGATTCAAGATACTTCTGATAATTTCAAAAAAATTAGAGACCATGAGAATAATACAGGTTGGATTCATCGATCACAATTATCAAAAAAAAAAGCAGCTCTAGCTTTAGATGATAAACTTGTGATATTTAAAAACGCAACTATATTTTCTAAACCTTTAGCTGTTCTTGAAAAAGGTCATCTTTGCTTAATTTCTAAATGTAAAGGTGACTGGTGTAAAATTAAAGTTGAAAGGTATTCGGGTTGGGTAAAGAAAAAAAGCTTATGGGGTAAATTTTAATTAAACCTATCTTCCAACATACAGGCAACCAGGTGAATACGCTCTTGCTCACCACCATTGAAAAAATTGTGATACTTTGTATTATTAGTTATTGTAACTGATCCATCTGCGGGTAAATGTTTTGCAATGTTCTCTATGACCATCATACATCCAGGATTTGTGATTATAGGAATATGCAGTCTTGGTTCAGGATCTCTGTGCCAACTTAAAGTTGATCTTGGTTCTTTTAATAAAATTCTAATTCTACCGATTTTAAAGTTTTGTTTTAGAATTTTGTAAACTTCGGCAAAATAAGTATTCTCAAACTCTGGTACCAATTTAGTATACTTCGATTCATCTATATCCACATCTCTTGCTACTTCTTTTCCAGTTTCATCAGGCTTAGTCCAATATACACCTCTGATATTGTTTCCTTTAATTGAATCTTCATTATTTGGTATTTGATTTAGAGATATAGCACCAAAGTTTGAAATTCCAGGAGTGTCAAATTTTTTTTTCTTTAATACAATTTCAAGATCTTTTCTTAACTTTGATACATCAAAATTAAGGTTAGGTACTTTATAGAAATCTTCAAAGTTAATATTACCCATATATTTATTACTATTTACACTAATTATTGTCAAAATAACTGTGATTTTTTGTCTCTCGTTTGCTTTATTATTATATAATTAATATGTATATCAAGTTAAATATTATCAGATTATGCAAAAAAGTAATTATAATTATAATGAGCTAATAGACTGTGGAAATGGCAAACTCTTCGGTGAAGGTAACGCTAAATTACCTCTGCCACCAATGCTAATGTTTGATCGTATCTCAGAAATTAAGAATGAGGGCGGTCTTTACAAAAAGGGTTCCATAAAAGCAGAATTAGACATTAAAAAGGATATGTGGTTTTTTAATTGTCATTTTAAAGATGATCCGGTTATGCCAGGATGTTTAGGACTTGATGCTATGTGGCAACTAATAGGTTTTTATTTAGGTTGGCTAGGTCATCCGGGAAAAGGTAGAGCTTTAGGAGTAAATGAGGTTAAATTTACAGGGGAAGTTTTACATAAAGTAAGGCTTGCTACTTATGAAATAAATATCAAACGAATTTTAAAAAAAGAAGGAACTGCTGTCGGACTAGCCGATGGAATATTAAGTGCCGATGGTAAAGTTATTTATAAAGCTAAAAATTTAAAAGTAGGAGTATTTAAATCATGAAACGAGTAGTTGTTACAGGAGTTGGTATTGTTTCGTGTCTTGGAAATAACCAAAATGAGGTCTACGATTCACTTTTAAACACGAAGTCTGGCATAGGATTTTCGGAAGAATATAAAAAATATAATTTCAAAAGTCAAATCTGTGGAATACCTAAAATTAAAGTAGAAGAACATATTGATAGAAAGATAATTAGATTCATGGGTGAAGGATCGGCATATAACTATATAGCTATGAAAGAGGCTGTGGAAGATTCAGGATTAAAAGAAAAAGATGTTAGCAATGAAACAACTGGAATTATTATGGGTTCAGGAGGACCTTCAGTTAAAAATGTTGTTCATGCTGTAGATTCTACTAGAGATGTAGGCCCTAAGAAAATGGGACCATTTGTTGTTCCACGTACAATGGCAAGTACAGTTTCAGCTACACTAGCTGTGCCATTTAAAATTAAAGGAGTTAACTACTCAATAAGCTCAGCTTGCGCGACTAGTGGACATTGCATTGGAAATGGAATGGAATTAATACAATCTGGAAAACAAAAAATTATTTTTGCTGGTGGTGGAGAAGAAGTACATTGGGCTATGTCTGCTATGTTTGATGCTATGACAGCTCTATCTTCCAAATATAATGAAACACCTGAAACTGCCTCTAGACCATATGATAAATCTAGAGATGGTTTCGTTATTGCCGGTGGAGCAGGTGTTGTTGTTTTAGAAGAATTTGAACATGCTAAAGCAAGAGGTGCTAAAATTTATGCTGAATTAACTGGCTATGGGGCAACTTCTGATGGCTATGACATGGTGGCCCCCTCAGGTGAAGGTGGAGTAAGATGTATGAAAATGTCTCTCAAAACTGCAAGGAACAAAATTGATTATATAAATACTCACGGAACTTCTACGCCAGTAGGAGATATCACTGAATTAAGAGCGGTTAAAGAGGTTTTTGGAAATAGTATTCCAAAAATAAGTTCGACAAAATCATTAACTGGTCACCCACTAGGCGCGGCCTCTGTCCATGAAGCAATTTATTGTTTGATTATGATGAAGAATAAATTCATAGCTGCATCTGCGAATATTACTGACATGGACGATGAAGCAAAACAATTTCCTATTGTTACAAAAGTTGAAAAAGGTGTGACATTAAATTCTGTTATGTCTAATAGCTTTGGTTTTGGTGGAACAAATGCAACTTTAATTTTTGAGAAAGTTTAATCTATGAGTTTGATGAAAGGTAAAAAGGGATTGATTATGGGCGTGGCAAATGAAAGAAGTATTGCCTGGGGCATCTCTCAAAAACTAGCCGAGGCAGGAGCTGAATTAGCTTTTACGTATCTAGGTGATGCTTTAAAAAAAAGAGTTATACCACTTGCTAAATCTTTGAATTCAGACTTTACGCTTAGTTGTAATGTTGAAAATAGAGAAGAAACAGTAAAACTGTTTGAGGACATTAAAGCTAAATGGGGGCAAATTGATTTTGTCATTCATGCTGTTGCTTTTTCGGATAAGTCAGAATTGTCAGGAGAATATTTAAATACAACGAGGGATAATTTTTTAAAGAGTATGTTAATTTCATGTTTTTCTTTTACTGAAGTAGCTAAAGAAGCTTCAAAAATAATGAAAAACGGTGGAAGCATGTTGACCCTGACTTACGAGTCTACAAAAGCTATCCCAAACTACAATGTTATGGGTGTATGTAAATCGGCTCTTGAGGCAAGTGTAAAATACCTAGCGAGAGATCTTGGTTCAAAAGGTATTAGAATAAATGCAATTAGTGCAGGACCCATCAAAACACTTGCTGCCTCTGCAATTGGTGATGCAAAGTTTTTATATAAATGGAATGCAGATCATTCTTTTCTAAAAAGAAATGTTGATATTCATGATGTTGGGAATTCTGCTTTATATTTAACAAGTGATCTTGCTGCTGGTGTTACTGGTGAGATACATTACGTAGATGCTGGATATAATAAAGTCGGAATGCCAGATCCTAAAAATATTACCTAAAATATAATTAAATTTAATTAATTATTCAGCTATTGCCTGTTTAATAGATAGTTTAACTTTACCTCTATCAAAGCCTAGGACTTTTACTGAAACTTCATCACCCTCTTTTACAACATCGCCAACTTTTTCAACTCTTTTTGCTGCAAGTTCAGAAATGTGTACCAAACCATCTTGTTTTCCTAAAAAATTAACAAAAGCTCCAAATTCCATTATTTTAACAACTTTGCCTTTATAAATTTTTCCAACCTCAGCTTTTGCTACTAAACTTTTAATAATATCGATTGCTATTTTTCTAGATTCTTCATCTGGCGCTGCTACTGTTACTTCTCCAGTATCTTTTACATCCACTTTAGCTCCTGATTTTTCGACAATCTCTCTAATAGTTGCTCCACCTTTTCCTATAACAGTCGCTATGTCTTTTTTGTCAACTGTTACAATTTCCATTTTGGGTGTGTGTTTGGAGAATTCTGTTCTTGATACTTTTAAAGCTTTGTCCATTTCTCCGAGAATATGTTCTCTTCCACCTTTTGCCTGGTCTAAAGCTTTTTCCATTATTTCAAACGTAATACCTTCTATTTTAATATCCATTTGAAGTGAGGTTATTCCACTTTTAGTTCCCGCTACTTTAAAGTCCATATCACCTAAATGATCTTCGTCTCCTAAGATATCTGATAATACAGAGAAGTTATCTCCTTCTTTAATTAAACCCATAGCTATCCCCGCTACTGGTTCTTTCATCGGCACACCTGCATCCATAAGAGCTAATGACGTACCACAAACAGTGGCCATTGAAGAGGAACCATTTGATTCTGTAATTTCAGACACTACTCTTAGTGTATAAGGAAAATTTTCCTGTTTAGGTAAAGATGAGTTTATAGCTCTCCATGCAAGTTTTCCATGACCTACTTCTCTTCTACCAGTTCCTATTCTACCGCATTCTCCTACAGAGAAGGGTGGAAAGTTATAGTGAAGCATAAATCTATTTCTTTGCATGCCATTTAAACTTTCGACTCTTTGTTCGTCATCTGACATTCCTAATGTAGTCACTACTAAAGCTTGAGTTTCGCCTCTGGTAAATAAAGCAGAACCGTGTGTTCTAGGTAATACTCCCACTTCACACTTGATTTGTCTAACATCTGCTAAACCTCTTCCATCAATTCTTTTTTTGTCTTTTAAGATTGCAGTTCGAACAATATCTTTCTCGAGTGATTTTAATTGAGCCATTGCTTGGTTCTCACTAACATTTTCATCTACGGCAAACATTTCTTTACATTTAGTTTCTGCTTCTGAAATTGCAGTTGATCTTTTCTTTTTATCTATTTCTTTAAATGCTTCTCTAAGTTCAGCTTCTAAAGCTTGTGTAATTTTTGTTTTTACCGCTGAATGATCTGGTGTTTCAATTTTCCACTTAGGCTTACCTGCTTTTTTCGCTAAATTCTCAATAGCTTTTATGATTGAAACAAAATTTTCGTGTCCAAATTTAACTGCATCTAGCATAACTTTTTCTGTTAATCCTGAAGTCTCCGACTCGACCATTAAAACTGCATCCTTTGTTCCAGCAACAACTAAATCTAGTTCTGATTCTTCTAATTCTTTAGGAGATGGGTTTAATAAATATTTACCATCTTTATACCCAACTCTACTAGCCGCTATAGGGCCACCAAAAGGCAATCCTGAAATAGCTAATGCAGCAGAGGACGCAATAATTGATAGGACGTCAGCCTGGTTTTCTCCGTCATAAGATAAAACTGTAGGTAGCAATTGAACTTCGTTCATAAAACTTGAAGGAAACAAAGGTCTTATAGGTCTATCTATCAATCTTGAAATTAATTGTTCAGATTCAGTCGGTCTTGCTTCTCTTTTGAAATATCCACCAGGAATTTTTCCAGCTGCATAATATTTTTCTTGATAGTTTACAGATAGTGGAAAAAAATCCTGTCCATCTCTAAGTTTTTTTGCTCCAACTACAGTAGCTATAACTACTGTTTCACCACAAGTTGCAATTATTGCACCATCGGCTTGTCTTGCAATTTTCCCTGTTTCTAAGGTTATCTTTTTTCCATTAATCTCTATTTCTTCTTTATGAATTTTGAACATTATTTCCTTAAATTTAATTGTTTAATTACTTTATTGTATGATTCTGGATTTTTTTTCTTCAAATATGCTAATAATTTTTTTCTTCGATTAACTGATTTTGTTAAACCCATTGTTGAGTGTTTATCTTTTTTAAATTTTTTAAAGTGTTCTGATAATTTAGTAATTTTATCGGTTAATAATCCAACTTGAACTTCTGATGAACCTACATCTTTTTCGTGAATAGCCAGGG
>Ga0115003_10004506_pt1 | contig 10701 bp, 8 predicted proteins | sample ArcticOcean_MG_C_7_FD_88736 | JGI IMG/M metagenome (GOLD analysis project Ga0115003, IMG submission 88736) | Marine microbial communities from western Arctic Ocean - ArcticOcean_MG_CB11_88 | ecosystem: Environmental > Aquatic > Marine > Oceanic | place: Arctic Ocean: Canada Basin | collected... | reverse complement strand
TATTTTATTGTTGCTCTCTATATCCGCTTTAGCCTTTATAATTTCTTTATTTCTACCGTCTTTACCACTTTTCTTTAATATTCTTATTTTAGTTTCAAGGATTTATATTGTATTATTTATATTTTTTATCTCACCTACACGCTTTCTAACCTCCTTCATTTTAACATGATCGTTAAACTTGGATAAATAAAGACCCCTAGCAAAAGGCATCGAGCTCAAAGTAGTACCAAACATTAAGCCAGAAAACATAGCGTGATCTAAACCTTGTGTTAAGGGTTTACCATCAATTAAATTTTGAGTCAACTGAGTCATGCCCTCACCAACAGGCTCTGATAATGTGCCGTAAACAGTTTTACCAATATTTTTTTGAAAATACTTACCAGCCGTCATGTCAAACAAAGTCTTTTTACCAGGCGTTGCATTAAAGCCTTTTTTAGCAGCTCTAATAAGCGGTAAAGTTGTTAGGGACTCAAACACTAGCTCAGACGCTCCAAACCCAACAGAGCTCCACCATATGTTTGCGTTAGACTTTTGCCTACCACCCTCTGTGTCTCTTTCGTTTGCTAGGTTAATATACTGATCACCAAAAGCACCAAGTCCAATAGCCGCTTGCCCACCTGGAATTGCTAGCGCTGCAAATATTGGAATTTGATTAGAGACTTCTTGCATAGCAAAAGAAGCAAAGTTACCTAACGAGCTAAACGCATCATCAAACTCTACATCTTTACTATAAGAATCTCTTATGTTTTGTATACTCTCTTTTATACTAGTGACATCTTTTATTAGCGCCTTATTTTCGCCACCAAAAAGCATGTTCATACCAGCGGAAGTGTTCATGAGCAGCTCTCCAGTGCCTAGTGCAGTTTCAACTATAAACTCTTCTATTCCATTGTAGTTTCTCCTTGATATATCCATGGCAGCTACATTGTCCTCATAGCCAGCAGCTTTTTCTTGTATACCCACGGCAAACTTATTAACCGCGTTAATTTTGTTGTTTACCTTTTGGTTTAAAGCAATATATTCGTTTAAAATTCTTTCTGGAATTTTTTTACCATTTTTAAGCTCTATAAGATTGTCTCCTTCTAAAAACTCAAAATTTACGCCTTCAGTTTCTATGGTAGAGTTTATTTCATTAAGCCTAGTAACTTCTGTGCCGTCTTGTAAGTCTTGTTGCTTAAGCTCTAAACGTGTAAGATCTTTTTTGAAGTCTATATCAAATTCTTTAGCCGCTAAATTGTATTTTTGAGCCGTATTAGCATTAACATCTAACTTTACGCTAGCGTTGTATTGATAATCTTTAGACTCTATTATCTCTGTTAGCTTTTCTTCTTGCACGCCATCAATGATAATGTTTTTTGCTCTAGTTTGTATTTGTTCTTTTGTTGGTTTTTCACCATCCATTTCACGCATTAACTCTTCTAAAGCTTGTTTTAACTCTTTCTTATAAGGCTGCGTTTTTTTAATGTAATCTGGAGTTTTTCCACCAAACTTAACATCCATACCATAACCACTAAAGCCTTTAATTGTTTTTTCTTCCACCTCAAACAAACTACCATCTTCAAAACTAGTTTCAATATCTTTAATTTCTGGCGCTGCTAACTTATCTCTCTTGACATTTGTTTCGGTTAAAATCTTTTTTCTTTCATTTTTTGATTTTGTTTGAGCGTTTTGATTTTCTTGAGTAGAGTTTTCAGTAATAAAATTGTTTAATATATCAAATGCATTATCTCTACCTTGCTGTTCAGATTTAGCAGCACCACCATAAGTGTTCATACCGCCAATGTTCATATCAAAACTAGTAGATTTATCACCTTTACTTCCGTCCGCGTTTTTTGTGTAAACCGTTATAGCATCTAAACCACCACCAGATCCAATAAGTTTTTCTTCAAAAATAAAGTTAGGATATAATTCTCTCAACTCCTTAACCCCTTGTTCTTCGGTTTTGTTAAAAAAAGAATTTTTATTTTCTATATTTAAACCAGTTACATTGCTTGGTGTTGAGTATTGTGATTCCGATAAAATACTTTCCGACCCTGAATCCGTATTCTCTGACGCAGGGTCTGTCGACTTTCCCGGCGCGTCTACTTTTGTAGCCTCTGGAAATTGAGATAAAAATGCTTCTAATTTATTAGGATTAACATCATAAGTCTGTCCTTCAAATTCGTAAATTTCGTTCATATTTTATTTTTTAAGAAAAATCAAGGTTAATTGGTTTGAAAGGTCCGGCATCAGGTTTGTCGTCACTATTGTAGTCTTTTGATATTAAACTTATAAACCCTTTATCAGTTGTTCTAAGCCCAGACTTTATGAGCTCACTAATACTTTTGTATGTTGTTACCGCGCCGTCGGGCGTCTCTCTTTTCCAACCGCTTTTACCATCTGCCCGGAAGTTGTTATCACCTATATAAAAACCTTTTCTGTTCTCTATGCTTGTGCGAATACCTTCTAGCGAACCTTTTTGTATTGACTCTCCGTCTAACTTAGCATAACCACCTTTGTTTATGTGCGCAAAGTTTTCGGTTGTTTCTAACGCTTTATTGGCGGCTATTTGCTCAGCTGTTAAACCACTAACCGCCGGGCTGATATTACCTCTATCGCTATTAGCCTTAGTTTTTGTTTGCAGGTTAAAAAACTTAGCAATCTCTCTAGCGGCTATCTCTGTTTCTTGTTTTGTTTGTGGGTTAAAAAGAACTTTAAAAATATCTTTTTTAGCCCCTAAGTGTTTCTCGAGTTCAGCTGCATCTATTGTATTGCTATTATCTGTATCTAACTTTTTTAGTTGCTGTGATGTAATAACATCACTACCTATACCCATTTGATTTATAACAGCAATATCTACGTTGAAATCTTTTTGTTTCATTTCACCGTAATTAATACGGGTATTTCCAAGCGTTATTTCGTTATTTGATATGTAAGCAATACCGCCCTTAACATCCCTACTAACTTGTTTTTTGCCAACCGTGGTTGTGGGCGTCATAATTATATCGTAAAACTCTGCTTCACTTCTTGCCTCTATATCGCTATACGCATTTATGTTGTATTTGATTTTACTTTTATCATACGTAAAAGAGCCATCACCATTATCAATTTTTTGCCCTGTTTTTCCGTCATCACCATTCATCCTTAAGAGAATTTCAGTCATTTTACCGTTTAATTCAAGAGGTAAGTCTTTGTCTTTTTTCTTGACCATCGATAACAATTCATCTCTAGAGATCCAAGAAAAATTCCTTTTTTCCGCTAACTCTATTTTTTTCCCTCCATAACCAGCTCCCTTATCATAGCGATTAAGTCCGGTTTTTGCCTTTGGATCATACCCTAACATACTAGCCTTACTCGTTTTGTATTTTAATGCAAGTCTATCTTGTTTTGAGTCAAACAAATAACCTTCACGTCCATTTCTTTCTTCAGGTATTATGTTGGCGTCCTTGAGATCTACAGTTGGATCCATAACATCGCTAAACAATAAGGCTATCTGAGGACTAAATTCTTCAACCCCAGTTTGCGGGTTTAAAACATTGAAGCTACCTGCATAGTTCACATCATCGTTCTCAAACATTTTAGCGTAAATATCAAAGTCACTAACGTTTTTATTTGTTTGGTTACGCCACTTTATTACGTTTTTTTCTAACTGTGCGATCTTAGCTAGATTTTCCGGGTTACCTTTTGCCGATTTTTTTAGCCTAATAAGCTCTTCTTTTATCACCTCTAACTTCCTTTTTTGGTGATCAATCGTAGTTTGATCTGCAACTTGTCCATTTTCTTTGTAGTTACTCCAATTTTTTGCTTCTTCCTGAAGTGTACTTTTAACCAAGTTATCTACAACAAGTGCCGCATCGATAAAACCACTGTCAAACTCATCGTCCCGCCCTTCTTGTCTTTCAGCGGTTTTTATTTTAGCATACGCATCGATGCCTTTCGTAGCAAGTGTCGCAACGCTTTGGATGTTCTGCTGCTGCATGTTAATTTTAGCCACTTCAATACCAGCAAGAGCTTCATATTGACGCATAAAAGTTTTACTAGTATCCGCTGGTACATTTGCCATACCCATTTTATATGCCGCGGCTACTAAGGTCGCGTCTGCTTTTCCGTCTGCCATGTTTATTCTGTTTAATTTATTATGTTGCCATGTATGACCCATACGCTTGCGTTCCCATACCCGCCGCACTCATACCAGCTTGCATATATGTTCCAGCCATTCCGTATTGAGCCGCTGATTGCGCTGATAAAGCTCCAACCGCACTAGCTCCAGCACTCATTTGATTTGCATAAGCTTGTTGTACCCCAGCGTTAGCGCCAGCCATACCACCCATTTCAACCCCTAAAAGAGTTGCATTCCTTGACATTTCTTGTTGTTGCACTTGTGCTTCGCCACCTCTTTCAGCCATGTCGTTTGCAGCAGCAGTTTGTAATGCCATTTTTTGGTTTGCTTGTTCTTGTTGTCCTATAGATATAGAAGCTTGTTGAGCTGCTAGTTGGCCTTGGTTTGAAAGTGCTTGTGCTAGACCAGCCACACCACTACCACCTGCCGCGCCTTTTAAATCTTGCAAGATATTGGCTTGCCCCTGCTGGAACATTTGTTTTTGAAATTGGGCTTGGTCTTGGTTAACTGTTAGATCTTCGTAAACGTTCTCCATATTTTCGTATGGATTTGAGAATTGGTACTCGGAGTATTTCTTTTTTTGAGCGTCTAGCTTTACTTGTTGCTCTTTTTGAAATGCTAATTGCTTTTCTGCTATCTTTTCCTGAACCTCCATGTTTTCCCTAGATAATTCTTGTGCATCCTCCGCTGTGTTTGCGGCCTTGTTAGACGTGTATATTGACGCTCCTGCTCCTATGAGCATTGAACCCCCTATTATAATTGCCGCTGTTACTCCTGCCATATCTTATATGTTTTTTATTATTTCACGTGATGTCGTATTATCTACGTGCCATCCTAATTTTTTATGTGTTTCTATTAAGTGTTTATTTCTTCCTATACTAAAAATAAAAGTAATACCCATTGCCTTACAAAACTTTTCAGATTCGTTTATTAATAACTCTATAGCGTCTTTTCTATCGTTTTGTTTATAACTAGGATTTGATACTATCCACTCTAATAAAGCTACGCTAGAATTAGTTAAATATAAAAAAGCCGACACTATAGGTTTTCCGTTTTTTTCTACCATAAAACCACTTTTTGCATCGTCTGGTAGTGCTGTTCTAGGAAGAACCGGCCATCTCCACCACTTCCACCAATCGCAGATAGTTTCATAGTCCTCTTCTTTAAGAGTTCTAAAAATTAATTTATCTTTCATTTATAGTTATTTAATTTTATAAAACATAACAAAAACTTGTCTACCTTGTTTCCAAGCCTTGTTTGGGTATTTACTATGAAAGTAATCAGCTGGATATGATATTAATCTATTTTGCTCATAACCCAATACCGTGTTTAATTTCCAATTATTTAAATCGCCAGATTCTTTAATTAAAAGCGCATCGAAATCTTCATCACTAATATTATCTGGTTGCTTTTTACCATGTTCTTTGTGATCCCAGAAAGCCGTCCCGTGTAATTCTTCCATTTCTTTAGGTGAAATATACAAGACCACAGCTCTGTCTGGTTTTTGACCGTTAATAACCCCATCGCTATGTACTCTCCATTCAGCATCTATAGTGTCTGTAGAAACTCTAAAAAACCCTAATATAGGCTCTAATTCACAGTCTTCTTTTATTGAAAGAGTTTTTATTATATTGTTAATAAACTCTGGTTTGGCTTCTTGTACCCAAAAAGACTTGCCAGGCGTTTTGTATTCGTCATAACTATTACTGCTTAAATAGTTTTTTGTTTCTTGAAACAATTCCTTGTTTAAAAAGTTATCTATAAGATATATCATATTTAATTTAATTTAATTACCACTTTCCCCAATGATCTCTATAGTCAACTAGTATTTCTTCACCAACCCAAATGCCCTTTGTACACGTGGCTATTACCTCTCCAGAATCAAGCTCTTCAAACACGGTGTTTTTTAAATTAGAGTGATTTGTAAACCTTCCTAAATAACTCCTGTATTTTATTTTATCTTTTAACTTAATAACAATACCAATTGTATCGCCTTTTTCTATGTTTTTTGAAGCAAATACACCATGTCCATGAACACTAGAACTTGACTTATGATATGTTTGGTTTTTAATATTAATAACTTTTCCAGCTATAACGCTAAACTCAGATGTGTCTATTACGCTTTCCATGTAGTGCTCAACGTCTTTTTTACTAAAACCAACATCTAAAAGAAATTGATCCCAATCTTTACTAGTAGATTTCATTTAATTTAATTTATACTTTAATAGTCACAGTTCTGCTCGTTATTTTACTATTAAGTGATAGAAAGGAGTTTGTTAACGTCAAATCTTAACGTTTGATTAGCATTACCAGCCCTTAACACGTGCACGTAACCGGTTATAGTAGCTGTTTGCCCGGCATTGGCAAAAGTTAACGTAGTTCCGTTTTCTAAAGTTTGTGCAGCGGTTAACACTAGTGTGCCAGATCCAGTAACCGCGCCAGCGCCAGTATCTACTGTTGGATCCACTAGCTTTGGATTTATACCAATACCGCTAACAGTACTAACATCATCGAGTATACCGTTCCTAGATGTCACCGGAACGCTAGTGCTATTGTTAACAGCAGCTGTAGTGGTAGTGGTTATTGGCGTTAAAGCTATAGCTAGGTCGGAAAAAATAACATCATAACCATAAACACGCGATATTTCGCTTTCTCCATACCCACCAATTTTTAAAGTATCTCCAGCTAAAAGTAAAGGTTGTTGTTTGTTGAAAGTTATTGCACCTGCTTGGGTTGATATGTCGCCTCTTGTAATAACAGGTTTTAAACTAAGTGTACTTGTGGCTGAGACCTTTTTTTTAACAATTGTTTTTTCCTTGACAGTGTTGGGGAATATCGTTATAGTATCTTTGTAATCAGCTATAGAAGAATCAGCTGTTACATTGGTGCCAGGCACTACTGTCATGCCCTTTTTTAAAATATGAGTAAAATCATCAATCGGCCACTGATAATTCATTTGATTGAAAAAAGTCAAAGGAGCGTTATCACGGAATTGAATTGCTTGAGACATGGTAAAATCAGTTTCGGTAGCAGGAAACAAGGGTCCAACCGTTGTTAAGCTTCTATTAACTTTAGAACTAAACGTTAGTGTTGCCCCGTCAGCAATAGCAGCCGATGCGTTGAGTGAAAAAACATTTGTAGAGTCTATAGATGCAACTGTAAAAAGTCCAGCATTAAGAACCGCATTTCCAGTTACTTGATCTCCAACTGCCATTTTAGTAGCCACAGCAGTATCCATAGTTATAGCCGTGGCTCCGCCGCTAAAATCACCATTAACAGTATCTGTTGTAACTGGCGTGGTTATTTTATCGCCAGGCTTAATAAAAGCAGATATATCAGTAGCGTCCATTCTAACATTTGTACCACTAGTTACTGCACCATTAACATCATCACCTGTAAAAGCAGCTGTAGCTGTTGGATATATGTTTTCACCCTCAATTGTTATTGGCGCAGATCCAGCAACCGGCTCCACGAAAGCAATAACATCATTACTTACTGGTTGCTTTATTATTCGGTAACACTTAGCGGCAGTTGCTACAGAACAAGCAATTGAAAACGCTTGTTTACCAGCGGTTAAACCCCTAGATAAAGTTATAGTATCGCTGACTGTAGCGCTAACCTCAATAGTTCCACCTGCTGAATAAGGGGATATTGTTAGGGTTTGATCTACATATTGATAAATAACTTTAGTCATTAAAAGTGAGCTAGAACCCGTTGACGAGTTTATATCTAGGCTACCGTCACCAAACCTAACTTCTACGTGGTTAGCGTGCCTCGTTGTTAGTGGTTGTGCCGTTATAGATATATCATACTGATCATTGTCTGTGACTGTTGGAAAGTATATATCCTCCTCAAACTTGCGATTGGAAATAATCGTGTCGTACAAACCGGTTTTACCAGCTTGGAAAGCACGTATCACAAAGTTATAGTAGTAGTTATCTTCATTTTTAATTTCAACACTAAAGACGGCACCTTCCTCGCCGATCACTGAAAACCGCCTAACACTTTGCACAGCAGATAATGCTGATAAATCTAAATTAAATTCTCTTATTACTTTCCTACTATCTATACCTTCATTAACACCTTCCATTGCGGTATCAAGCATTAATGAGCCATCCGGCATGTAGTGGTAACCACTCGGTGCTGCTCTTTGCGAAGCTTGGTTTGTATTGTTAAGAGTACTACCTATATTGTGATATGACATAGTTTGTTTTATTTATTTACTACTTTCAGAAACTTCTGATCCTACGCTAAATAACTCTGCTTTAACCTTAGAGTTGTTTGAGAATTGTACACTAGTATAGTACCCTGTTAAGTCATTGTTGTTAACAACGTTGTTTTTTGAAAAAGATATAAAAGGCTCCATACCATTAACAGTGGTGGGGATTACATTCGGTAGCGGGTTACCGTCGGTATCAGTGTGAGGGCTAGATATTGTTATGGTTTTAGTTTCACGATTTAGCAGCGTAATTGTGCCTATGTGCATCACCACGTTGCTAGCTCCTTTGTGCGAGAACCCACCTGATATGGCTAGACTGTTCCAGTAAACATCGTCTCCTTGTTGGAGAGACGCGTTCAATTCGTAAGTAAAAGTTATTGATAAAGAAAATGTTAATGTTGGCATCTAAATTAATGTTTGTTGGAGGTTACTATGAGGGTTGACTATTGCTAAAAGGTAATGTGATTTTATTCCCAAGTGTTTGGACTATAGTTCCATCACTTTTCACACATCTTGAGTAAACCAGAATATCGGCATGAGATAATCCTATCATGTTACCTGCGTCGTAGGCCGTTGCGTTAAACCAGTCGCCAAAATCAACCGACCACTGAAGATGACCACTTACCAATGCAGTATTTTCTAAAACACTAGCCAGAACAGTTTGATTGAAGACGTACGGGAATGGATTAGCTAAATTCCCAAATATTTGCAGCTGGATTTTGTATTCATAAGCTGAATTATCTGGCATTATATTTACACGAAAAGGCCACGGGCTTGGAGTCTGAACATCCATTGACGTAAGCTCACACCCACCACCATCACCTGGATCACAGTCATTATTCCAAACAGGTGCTGCACACACATCCCAACAACACCAATCTGCACCTACTGTCCCTAGGGGTTGATAAACTCCATTACAATCTGCGTTTCCTCCTGTGTAATTAGCACTGTTTAAATCCAAACAACCTCCCTGAGTAAGCACTATGCAGCTATCTCGCTGCATTAAATCAAAATTTGGATCCCAATTGAAATGTGAAGAATTACCAAACTTACAACCGATGGATCTTGAATAGGGGGTGTTGGGAAGTTGAAATTCTAGGTGGTTGTTTAAAGAAGCGTTGTCAACAGTTGCGCTTAGTACGCTCATTGCTTGGATTAGTATCCCACCACTACCACCAGCACCACCATAATTATTTGTTAAATTTTGGTCTATATCAATGTAATCATCACCTACGTGATTATAAAAGTTTTGGTCTGTTGTTTTCCATGGTGCGGTAGTGGTAAGGGTTGTTTCTACCGAATTGCTTTGCGGTGGTATTAGATCGCTGCCGTCAACCGCTAGGTATTGACCCCATACGTTTTGAACTTTTTCATATCTAGTATCTTTGTTATCATAATAAAGCCTTATTTTATGGTATGAGCTAACACCGGTTCCCACAAGTACATATCCGAAGTTTATTGTTGGCTCTGTATACTGGCAACAATTATTGTTTCCGTTACACTGAAGTATCTGCGATATATCCCGCAGAACGCCATTTAAATCTTTAGAGTAGTTCGTAGCAAATCTAGTGCTATTATCCCAAGCATATGTAGCATCAGTACAACCGTAATAAGTGCATTGGCTCTCATCATTGATGTCATAATATCCACCATTAGAAGCAATTTGATCCGTACAGCCAATAGTTTTGAGAATCGATTCAGTGCTGGTGCATTCGCTAGTTACTGCGGTTACCACTACACTTATGCTTGATTCACCCTGATAATACTGCATCAATGGGGTGCTCCATTCTATCATTTCAGCTCCGGGGGAACTATTGGCCACCCAGCCATCTGAAAAGCTGTCTGAATATATAGTCGTGAAACTTCCACTTGCATCGTAGGATTTGATATTCAAAGCCATTTGGATATCTAGTGGTAACCCATTACCGTCAACATTTGGTGAGTAAATAGTATCAACTAAAACAGCTTTAACCCTTATTAGTGCTCCAGGAGCAGGAGCATCAATACTCACTGTGAGTGTAGGGCAAGTGTTCTTGGGAACACAAGAACCATCATCCGTGTTGACAGCAGGAACTTCAACGCAAGAGGTGGTTGATAAAGGGTTTGAGCAACCGTAATTTAGAAACGCGGAGTCTCCGTCGTTTTCTAAAGTATCATCAAAACAACCATATTTAAGGCCCGTAAGGCAACTTCCATCATCCGTATTTGCCGATGGGTCATATTCTAAGTAAAGATCATCCATACATCCATATACTATAAGGGTTGTACAGTACCCAGCGTTTACAGCAGCGCTTTGGCCTGGTTGAGAAAACGTTGAACTATATTCCATATAATTAGCATCTGTACATCCAGCACAAACTAAGTAATCACATGATCCATCGTC
>Ga0115003_10004504_pt1 | contig 10703 bp, 8 predicted proteins | sample ArcticOcean_MG_C_7_FD_88736 | JGI IMG/M metagenome (GOLD analysis project Ga0115003, IMG submission 88736) | Marine microbial communities from western Arctic Ocean - ArcticOcean_MG_CB11_88 | ecosystem: Environmental > Aquatic > Marine > Oceanic | place: Arctic Ocean: Canada Basin | collected... | reverse complement strand
TTTTATTATTTAAAAATGCTCTTTCGGTAAACTCTCCTGGCTTAGAAAGTCTTGCATAAGAATCACAGATATTTTCTAAAATAAAATCCATTGTAATTGGATTACCATGTGACTGTATTTCTAACATGTCTTCGCCTGTATAAGAAGAGGGTCCTTTATAATAAATTACAATCACGTCATCAATTAAGGCATTTCTCTTATCATGTATTTTTACATTAGTTGCAAATCTTGGTTTGAGTTCACGACCTATAAAATCCTTAACTACTGCAAGTACATTCTTTCCTGACACTCTTATCACGCCTATGGCTGACTTCCCATGAGCTGTTGAAATTGCCGCTATTGTTTCTTTTGCGGTCATAAAATTTAAGTAATTATTCTTTTATTAATAACATATTGTTGTGCTATTGAAAGAATATTATTTGTCACCCAGTAAAGAACAAGCCCTGACGGGAAAGTTGCGAACAAGAAAGTAAAAACAAAGGGTAGGGCGAGAAATATTTTTGCCTGCATTGGATCGGTGGGGGCTGGATTTAGTTTTTGTTGAGCATACATAGATATCCCCATGAGGACCGGTAAAATATACAATGGGTCTGCGCTTGACAAGTCTGCTATCCACCCAACAAAAGGCGCATGTCTCATCTCAACGCTTTCAATGATTACCCAGTACAAAGCAATAAAAACAGGTATTTGAATAAGTATTGGCAAACAGCCGCCCAAAGGATTTACTTTTTCTTCCTTATAAATTTTCATCAATGCTGCGCTAAACTGTTTTTTATCGTCTCCATATCTTTCTTTCAGAGCGGTCATTCTTGGTGTTAATTTTTTCATTTTAGCCATGGATTTATAACTAGACTCTGATAATTTGAAAAATACTACTTTAATCAAAACTGTAAGCATAATAATTGACCATCCCCAATTGCCAAAAATTAAGTGAATTTTTTCTAAAACCCAAAATAGTGGAGCTGCAAGAAAAGTTAGAACCCCATAATCAACTGTAAGAGCAAGTCCTGGCGCTAGATCTGTTATTTCAGCCTGAACTTTTGGTCCTACATATAATCTACTATCAAAGGATTGAGACTCGCCAGGAGATAAAGTAATGTAATTATCAACGCTTCCAATTTGATAGCTATTTTTATTATCTTCAGAAAGCAACCTTGTATAAATAGTCTTTTTATCAGAGCCTTTGCCTGAAGGCAACCATGCAGTAAAAAAATAATGCTGGATCATGCTTATCCAGCTTGTCTTTACTTCTTTTTGAAAACTTTCGTCTTCTATATCTGAAAAATCAATTTTATTAAATTTATCTTCACTGTCAAAATAAGCTGCACCAGTATAAGTATAAAGCATTCCATTGCCATCGGTTTCTTCACCACGACTCAAGGTATTGTATTGTCTCCACTCAATTTTTTTATTGGAGACATTTTTAACTAATTGTTGAACTTCAACTAGATGACTGTTTCTAGTAAACGTATAACTTTTAGTAACCTCTGTTAAGCCAGGCGAAATTCCTTTAATGGACACTTTTAATTTATTGTTATCCCCAAGAGAATATTTTGTTTTCACTGAGGCATACTCTATGGGAGCATCTAATTCTCTGCTTTGGATGTTAGCGAGAGCAGTATAGCGAGATCCTTTCGCGTCATTCAAAAGCTTAACTTTTTCATCTGAAGAACCAAAATATTTTAAGTATTTAAGCAGCTCTGAAGAAATTATAGCTCCATCATTTAAACTGATGTTAACCCTCAGCGTGTCTGTTGTTACTTCAATGTTTTTATTTGAACTAACTTTACTATTTTTAATAATTTCTTGTGTTGGTTCCGCATATGTTTGATTGTTTGTCGAACTTGTTTCTGGAATATTTGGCTGCAAATTAGTAGGTGGTTGGCTATCATTATTATTTGACGCATCAAATAATAAAATAAGAACTAAAAACAAAGAGCTATATAAAAAAATCCTATTATTCATATTTTTTTGGCTCGGGTTTTGGAACAGGGTCATAACCATGGCCGCCGCCAGGGCGACAACTAATCAGTCTTTTCCCTGAATAATAAAAACCCCTCAAAAAGCCATGTTCTTTCAGTGCTTCTAAAGTGTATTCTGAACATGTAGGAATATGCCTACAGTTTGACTGGAGCATAGGTGATATAAATATCTGGTAAAACCTAATAATTATAATTGGGATTGCTGTAGTGATTTTATTGATAGTTTCCATTCTTGCATAAGAATATCACTTATTTCATGTTTTTCAGAACAGATTTTTGAAGAAATTAATAAGAGGATGTCAAATGATCCTAGTTCTTCCGAATAATCTCTAAAACTCTCTCTAATAGTTCTACGAATTCTATTTCTAATTACCGCTAATTTGACTGCTTTTTTGGTAATTTGGATAGCAATCCTGGGCCGATCTAAATTATTATTAAAATACAATAAACGGCAGTTTTTTTGCACTATTTTGCTAGCGTGCCTAAAGCTACGCAACGTGTTTGAAGAAACTTTAAGATATATGTTGTTATCCACAACAGAAAACTAGGCGCAGAGTACAGCTCTACCCTTTGCTCTTCTAGCGCTTAAAACAGCTCTGCCAGCGACAGTACTCATGCGAGATCTGAAACCATGTTTGCGCTTACGCTTTATATTGCTTGGTTGAAACGTTCTTTTCATAATATTATTACCCGACTTGTATACTGCAAATTATATATTTCTTTGTCAATATATAATTTTAATTATTTTTGTGAGATATTAGTTTCTCAACAAGTGAAAAAATATGAATAATACAGGTTTATGGGATAAATGCCTAGAAGCATTCTGCGACAGCCTCTCAGAAAAAGAAATGAAAACTTACATCCACCCCCTCGAGGTTAGTTGTGGGGATGATACTTTGAGCGTTGTTGCACCAAATAAATTTATAAAAGATACTGTAGAAAGTGATTTTATTGGGTTAATTAAAGAAACGGTGCTAATTAAAAGCAACAATGAAATATCCGTGGTTAAGCTTTCTCTCCCGGAAGTTAAAGCTACAGCAAGAATAGTACCAAAAACCAGAAACTCTAATATAAAATCTTCTTTAAATGCTGACCTGAATTTTGAAAACTTTGTTGAAGGAAAATCAAACCAGCTAGCAAAAGCAGCTTGCTCATCAGTAGTGACAGAGCTTGGACAATATAATCCTCTCTATATATATGGTGGTGTTGGGCTGGGTAAGACCCACCTACTACACTCAATAGGGAATGAAATTCTTAAACAGGATAAAAAAAAGAAAGTTGTATATTTACATTCAGAAAAATTTGTTCAAAACATGGTTACAGCATTAAGAACCAACAAAATAGAAGAATTTAAAGATTTCTACAGATCTGTTGATGCTTTGTTGTTGGACGATATTCAGTTTTTTGCTAACAAAGAAAGATCCCAGGAAGAGTTTTTTCATACATTTAACACGTTGTTTGAATATAAAAAACAAGTAGTTCTAACATCTGACAAATATCCTAAAGAAATAGTTGGTTTAGAGGAAAGAATTAAATCACGTTTAGTGTGGGGGATGAGTGTAACCATAGACCCCCCAGACCTAGAAACAAGAATGGCAATTTTGCACAGTAAGGCAGAAGCTGTAAATCAAAAAATTCCAGATGATGTTGCTTATTATTTAGCAAAAAACGTGTACTCAAACGTGAGAGAGTTAGAGGGAAGCTTAAGGCGGGTTTTAGCCACAGCACACTTTAAAAGAATGCCAATCACTTTGGCGTTCACAAAAGAAACCTTAAAGGATTTAATATCGCTACAAGAAAGGCTTATGACGATAGAGCAAATACAAAAAACAGTGGCAACTTATTATAATGTGAGGGTTTCGGACCTGTTGTCTGCAAAAAGAGATAGGAAAATTACTCTCCCAAGACATGTTGCTATGTCAATTGCTAAACAACTAACTAGCCACAGCCTTCCAACTATAGGCGATGCTTTTGGCGGAAGAGACCATACAACCGTTCTTCATGCTTGTAAAAAAATAAAAGCTTTGAAGCTAACCTCGGCAACATTAGACCAAGACTACCAAAACATATTACACACATTAAATAATTAACTGTTAACAACCCATGGAAAACAAACAGACAACTTATAGTCCACAAGTTATACATAAGTTAAACACCTCGCAAAAAACCCCCACTAAGTTCAAACAATAAAAAAAACAAGAACGGTGTTAACTTTGAGGGAAAATTATTAAAACATAATAATAAAAATAATATATAATTTTAAATATGATTATAGCTATAGAACGTGAAAAACTAATAACTCCTTTGAAACAAATGGTGGGTGTTTCTGAAAAAAAACAAACCATGCCTATATTGGGGAATGTGCTTCTCAGGTCTAAAGGAAAAGCGTTTTTATTAGTTTCTAGCGACTTAGAGGTTGAAGTTTCCACAGCTATCTCTTATGAGGTGGAAGAATCTGTCGACACCAGCCTTCCTGCTCGAAAGTTTCTGGATATTCTTAAGTCTCTACCCGGTACTGATTTAGTAGACATAGAGATCAGTGAAACTAAAGCAACAATTAAATCCGGAAAGAGCAAGTTTACCCTTGCAACATTGCCGGGACCCGAGTTTCCTTATAAAGATGTAACCACCGAATTTAAGTTCTCTGTGCCGGCGTCGGACCTTGAAAACCTTATTGGCCAAACAGGTTTTTCAATGGCAACACAAGACGCAAGGCATTTTTTAAACGGTATGTTTTTAGAGGTGTCGAAAAATAAACTAACCGTTGTTGCCACAGATGGGCATAGGCTGTCAATGTCTTCAGCTGAAACTGAAAACCCGGTAGATGAGCCGGTCAGTTGTATTATACCAAGAAAGTGTATCACTGAAATTAAACGTATTTTAACTACATTTAAAGACAATAAAGAGAACATAGTAGAATTTATGATCACCAACCGTGAAATAATCATGAAAATTGATGGTTTTATTGTTAAAAGCAAACTAATTGAGGGGAACTACCCGGACTATAAAAAAGTATTTCCTAAGTCACTCCCCCATAAACTCACCACCAACAAACAAGATTTAAAGTCAGCGCTTCAAAGAATGGCTATTCTCTCTAATGAGCAGTTTAAAGGGGTTAAACTATCTCTCAACAAAAAAGACATAACACTATCAACAAACAACCCTTCTTTAGAAGAAGGTGAAGACAGTATACCGTGTGAGTATTCGGGAGAAAGTTTTGATGTTGGTTTTAACTTAAGTTACTTATTAGAAGTTATCGACGTGATCTCTTCCAACAATATTGAAATACAGCTTAACAACGCTGACTCTGGCTGCCTAATATCATCTAAAGATGAAGCCGCTATGAACAAATATATTATTATGCCAATGCGGGTTTAGTTTGTATATTAAACAATACTCTGCCTCTAAACTAAGGAGTATTAATCTTGCAACTCTTTTTCCGTCGAAATACGTTAACATAATTGTTGGCAACAACAACGCCGGAAAAACTTCTTTAATTGAGGGGATATATTATTGCTCTGCTCTTAAAAGTTTTAAGGCGCTACCAACCGAAACATTAATACAAAACAATGAAAAATCCTTTAAACTTCTTTTAAAAGTAGTAAAAATCGGCGATAAAATAGATATATACACAGAAAAGTCTTTAAACTCTCCTAAAATCGTTAAAGTGAATGATAAAAAAGTAACAACTAAAACTTTACTTTTAACCTTGCCCTGCATTGCTCTCTCATTTGGTGTTGAAAACATAATAATACAACCCTCAGAGCAAAGAAGGGGTTTTCTTGACTGGGGATCATTTCACGTGGAACCTAAACATTTAACTAATTTTAAAAACTACACAAAGTCTTTAAAGCAGCGGAATAGCCTGCTTAAAAAATCTGACATGACTAATATTGACTATTGGACGAAAGAAGCATCTAGGCACGGACTTCTTGTCCACGAACAAAGAAATGAATACTTTATGGACCTCAACACAGAATTTATAAACTACACGGACAAGCTAACAAACTTTGATCAAAGTGTTTATAACGATATTAAAAACACTAAAATTGATTATTACAAAGGATGGGATAAAACCCTTGGTTTGGATGAAGCCCTGGCAAACAGTTTAAACAAAGACAGGGCAGTGAGACATACAACTGTCGGCCCCCATAGAGGAGACCTTTTGTTTAGCGTGAATGGGACGGATTTAAAAAACATATCCTCTATGTCTACACAAATTATAATTAGTTTGTTGTTGGTGTTAAGTCAGGCCGAGGTGTTTCACGTGAAACATGGTTTTAGGCCAGTAATATTAATAGATGATTTATTTTTTGGAATAGATGATAAGAACCTAAGGCTTGTGATAAACTTACTAGTAGGCTCAAAAGCACAATGTTTTATTACAGCGCCAGACCTATATAAAGAAAAGATAAAAAGCCTTGGCAGAACAGCCAATGAGGTTAAAATGTATGAGTTTATTGATGGAGAAATACAAGAGGAAGCTTAATGACAGACAATATATATGATTCATCCAACATAAAAGTCCTGAAGGGGCTTGAAGCGGTACAGAAGAGACCCGGTATGTATATCGGCGATACAGATGACGGCAGTGGTCTACACCAAATGATATTTGAGGTCATGGATAACTCAATAGACGAAGCACTGGCTGGCCACTGTGACACTGTTGAGATCACAATACACGAGGATCAGTCTGTTACTGTAATAGACAACGGCAGAGGAATACCTGTTGACATGCACCCGGGTGAAAAAAAATCAGCAGCAGAAGTGATTCTGACGGTATTACATGCTGGCGGTAAATTTGATGATGACTCGTATAAAGTTTCTGGAGGTCTCCACGGGGTTGGGGTGTCAGTTGTGAATGCGCTGTCAGAAACTTTAGAACTAACGGTTTATAAGAATGGTAAAATTTATAGTCAAGAGTACAAAGATAGTAAGCCTGTAGAAGACCTAAAGGTCACGGGAGACACTGAACTCAAAGGAACAAAAATTTCGTTTAAGCCCAGTAAAAAATATTTTACTCTTACAAAATATAATACTGATACGCTAAGAAGAAGGTTCAAGGAATTAGCTTTTCTAAATAGCGGCATAACAATAAGGTTTACCGACGAGGCAAAATCAGTAAAAGATGAGTTTAAATATGATGGCGGTATTCTAGAATATATAAAAGAATTAACTAGAAAAAAAACATTAATACAAAACGAAATTATTTACTTTAAAAGTGAATCAAAAAACATTGCGGTTGAAATGGCAATGTTATGGAGCACCGCATATAACGAAGAAGTTTTATGTTTTACAAATAACATCCCTCAAAAAGACGGGGGAACACACTTGTCTGGCTTTAAGGCGTCACTGACCAAAACTATAAATAGTGTGTTTGATAAACAGCCTGGTACTAAAAAAGATAAAATTGATCTTACGGGTGAAGATGCGCGAGAAGGGATTACAGCAATTATCTCTGTTAAAATGTCTGATCCTAAATTTTCTTCACAAACAAAAGACAAGCTAGTTTCATCAGAAGTTAAAGGCATAGTTGAGTCTAGTCTAAACAGGAAGCTACATGAATTTTTTGAAGAGAACCCTAAAGAGCTTAAATCTATTATTGCAAAAGTATTTCAGGCAGCTAAAGCAAGAGAAGAAGCAAGAAAAGCAAAAGATCTTATCAGACGCAAAGACCCATTAAGCATAGGTAATCTTCCCGGCAAGCTTGCCGACTGTCAAGAGAAAGACCCTACAAAAACTGAGCTATTTATTGTTGAGGGTGATTCAGCGGGAGGATCTGCCAAGCAAGCAAGGGACAGGAAAACACAGGCAATTCTACCGCTCAAAGGAAAAATACTAAATACTCAGCGCGCACAAGATCACAAGGTTCTTTCTTCTTCTGAAATTGCCACTTTAATTACAGCTTTAGGTTGTGGTTTTGGAGATGATGTAGATTTAGATAATCTGCGCTATGGCAAAATTATTATTATGACTGACGCAGATGTTGATGGCGCACATATAAGAACTTTATTGCTTACATTGTTTGAAACTAAAATGAAGTTGCTTATAGATAAAGGCCATGTTTTTATTGCTCAGCCACCATTGTATAAAATGAAAAAAGGTAAATCAGAAAAATATCTCAAAGATGATTTTGAGCTTTCAGGTTTTGTTAATAATGATATATCTAATACATATAAATTATTTATTGACGGTGAAGTAGTTACTAAAGAAAACACCCTTGGGCTTCTAAATACATATTCTACTATGGGTGACATTTTGGGACAGTTTTCTTCTAAAAGAGATAAATATATATTACACAATCTTGCTTTTTTTAAAACGCTATCTGTTGATACTTTAAAATCTCTTGAATTATTAACTTCTTGGTGTCAGTCATTTACGAAACATATTAATGAGAATACTCCTATTAATTTATCATTTATACTTACTCCATCTGAAGATGTATCTGAAGATAAAATTTATTCTATCAATATTACTAAAACAACTAATGGTGTTACCACATCTCAAGATCCACTAGGCAAGCATTTTTTTAGTTCGGATTCTTATGCGGACCTGGTTTCCTTAAAGTTTGGACTCTATACAAACTCTACGTTTACCTATACTGACAATAACGAGGAGCCTAAATCTAGCCCTTCTAATTTAACAGATTGTTTTAATGCTTTAATTGCAGCCTCAAAAGGATCGATTACGCTTCAACGTTACAAAGGTCTTGGGGAAATGAATCCTAATCAACTTGAAGAGACAACCATGAATGTTAAAAGCAGAACCTTGTTAAAAGTTTTGCCTTTAGAAGATGGCAACCAGGTTGTAGTGGAACTTATGGGTGACGATGTTGAGATGAGAAAACAATTTATCAAACAAAAATATTCTTCTGTCAAAAACTTAGACATATGATCGTTGTTACGTGGAACGTAAATTCTATTAAAGTTCGACTGCATGCGGTATTGCAATACTTGTTAGAAGAAAATCCTGATGTACTTGTTCTTCAAGAAACAAAAAGCATTGATGAAAATTTTCCAGTATCAGCTTTTTCTGACATTGGTTATCATGTGATTTTTTGTGGCCAAAAGACATATAATGGGGTTGCCATTATTTCTAAAGATGAGCCAAAAGATGTTCATATTAATCCCGTATCTACAGATGAAAATGAAATGAGGTCAATTTCAGCAATTTATAATGGGATAAGAATTGTTAATCTCTATGTTGTGAATGGCCAAAATGTTGGAACTCCAAAATATGAATATAAACTTAAATGGTTAAATAAATTAATTTCTTATACAAAGAAAGAACTAGAGAAAAGTAATGAGCTTATACTTTTAGGTGATTTTAATATTGCTCCTACAGACAATGATGTTTTTGATGTTGAGATAACTCATGATGAAATACTTTGTTCGCCTAAAGAAAGAGAATTGCTTGCTAAACTTTTTTCCTTAGGCTTGCATGACCTCTTTAATGATTATGATTATCCTTCTCAAACCTTTACATGGTGGGATTATCGTGGCGGTGCATTTCAGAGAAATATTGGTTATAGGATCGACCTTGTACTTGGATCAAAATCTATCAAAAAACGGTGTTCAGAATACTTTATTGATAAAAAAACTCGACATAAATCATGGTGCCTTGCTGAGCCTAGAACATCTGACCATGTTCCAGTTAGGATTTTATTAGATTAATTTTTTAATGGCAGTTTGAAATTCTCTTTGTTATGATGGGAGAAAATTAGGAGACATACCATGAAATCAATTATGGTCATTAATTCAAAAGGTGGTTCTGGCAAGACTACAGTATCTGTTAATCTGGCTGCATATTGTGCTCAATTTGGCCTTAAAACAACATTAGTTGACCTTGACCCTCAAGAGTCAAGTACGCAATGGCTAGAAGCTAGACCTTCGTCTAAAGCAAAAATAAACGGGACAAAAAATTTTAATAAACCTCTTAAAAAAGAGAAGAAGTCTGTTGTTATTTATGATGTGCCTGCAGCAATATATGGGTCGAGACTTGACACGTATGTTAAAAAAGCTGACATGATTATCGTGCCAGTGCTTCCTTCACCTATAGACATGAAGGCTGCAAAAGTTTTTATTCAACGCCTTAGATCAATGGGGCCTGTTATTAGAAATCAAATAAAAGTAGGGTTAGTCGCTAACCGCTGCAGAGCCAATACCAATATATTTTTAGAACTAGACACGTACCTGTTGAAAGAGAAGGGTATGAAATATATTACTGCTTTTAGAGACAACACGAATTATATAAAATCTGCAAGTACAGGGTTGGGTATTTTTGAAATGGGCGCAAGTGCAACTGCTCAAGACCGTGAAGAATGGAAACCATTAGTTAAATGGTTAGACCTAACTTTCTAAGCATTTTTTTATTCCTATACGGGCATCTTTATATATAATGCAGCCATAAAATATTTTTTTCATCTTTTCAACATTAAGCACTCGTGATTCTTTTAAGAAACTCAGTCTTTTTTCTGAATATATTTCTAATGCCTGGCCAAACGTAATGTATTCTGGTAACTCAACATTAATAGCTTTATAAACATGTTCATAGTATGTTGTGGTCTTGATTGGGTTCCCATCGCTTACGTTAATTATCTCCATTTTGTTTTCCAAAGCTATTGAGGCTATACATATTCTTGCAAGGTCTTCTACGTGTATTATATTCGTTATCCTGCTTTCATTACTATTTACTAATGGTTCTCTTAATTTAACCCTGTCT
>Ga0115003_10004501_pt1 | contig 10703 bp, 13 predicted proteins | sample ArcticOcean_MG_C_7_FD_88736 | JGI IMG/M metagenome (GOLD analysis project Ga0115003, IMG submission 88736) | Marine microbial communities from western Arctic Ocean - ArcticOcean_MG_CB11_88 | ecosystem: Environmental > Aquatic > Marine > Oceanic | place: Arctic Ocean: Canada Basin | collected... | reverse complement strand
TCTTCTTGAATGATTTTTTTATCAATAATAATTGATAAAATTGTAGTTAAGCCTTTTTTATTTTGTATTTCTATTTTCATATAAATTCCTTGGTGGGCAAGAAGATATTCGAACTCTTAAACCTTGCGGTACTAGTTCCTAAGACTAGCGCGTATACCAATTCCGCCACTTGCCCACAATTTAACTTTAAGTGATCAGCTTATATAACAATTTACTTTTTAGAGAAACTATAAAGTCTAAAATATATAATAGTATAAAGTACAATTGATGAGAAAAACCAATATCTTGAAATTAATCCGTTATTTTGAAAATAAAAAAGTGGAATTTGTAAAAGTAAATAGCAAGAATTAACAAGTAGAGAAGTTAGGTAATTAGAGTTTTTTATTTTTTTCGCATTATAAAGCCAGTTATACAACAGCATATGTAAGTGTTTTTTATCTGGTTTTAAAGGTGATTTTTTAAGTACCGCTTTTCTAATAAAAGAAAAAAAAACTTCATAAAACAAATAAGTGAGCACTCCTGCAAAAAAAAAAGGTGAAACTTCAGAGTTCAGCTCGTAAGTTTTTATAGTGTTTAATACAATTAGAGATCCTAATAAATAAGAACCGCTATCACCTAGAAATATATTAGCTTTAGGAAAATTAAATAACAAAAAAGATAACACGATTACAATCTGCGCAGACAAAATAAAAGAAATATTTTCGTTTTGGTTGGATAAATTTATTATAAGAAAAATAGTATTTATTATTAAAAAATGAGTAGCTAAAAGTCCATTAAATCCATCGACTAAATTAGCTCCATTTATTATAAATAAAAAACATAACAACACAAAGCATATTTGGAATATACTATTTTCTAACCATAAATTTAAAAATTCTAAACCCGATTTAGTTATTTGGATTGAAAAAATGTTAATACAAAATACTAATAGGGTTAGCATTAAGACTAAACGAATATTTGGACTAATTTTTATTTTTACATCATCTAAAAAACCCAAAAAAAACAATAGTAGTGAAATTGTAAAATAATCTATTAAGAATATATCGAATATAAAAAAATAAGATAAAATAAATAGGCAAAATAAAAATAAAATTGCAATACCACCAACTCTACCTGTTGCTTTTTTATGAAATGCCTGTGGTTTTAAAAAATCTTTATCAAGAAGAGATCCAGAAAAAAATTTATGGGAGTATTTTGTAATAAAAAAAGTGGAAAAAAAACTAATTAAAGAAAAAATAATAAAAAAATTTAAGTTAAATTCAGATAACATTATTTATTATATTTTTTTACTATGTATATTCCCGAAACTATTACCACAAGGGAAACTAAAACTTTCCAAGTGATTTGTTCGTCTAAAATTAATGCTCCAAATATGACACCAAATACAGGTATCATATAAGCCACTTGCGTTTGAAACACAATTCCATTTTTTGCAAGTATTTTAAATCTTAACCACCATGCAAAGCCAGTCGCAACTACTCCTAGGTAAATCAACGATAATGTAGATTCGAGTGTGGGAGTAGATTCAAGTGGATTTTCAAATATAAAAGAAAGAGGAAGTAAAGTAATCACTGACCAAATCATTGTTGAAGTAGTTACATTTAAATTCCCAGATTTTTTTAATTTTTTTAAAATCAAAATGCCAGAAATTGAATAAAAAGTTGATCCAATAAAAATTAATAATACGAAAAAATAATTACTTTCATGAATTATTAATTTATCAAAAAACAAAATTAAGATTCCAATAAATCCCAAAATAATGCCCAGTGATTTAAAAAATGTTATTTTTTCATCCTTGGTAAAAAAATGAGCCAAGATTGATCCGGTTATTGGTGTTGTGCTCATTAACATAGCCGCTAAATAACTATCAACTTTACTAGTTCCAATAGCTATTAGCGAAAAAGGAATGGTAATGTTGCAAATACCTACTAGTGCGTAAGTTTTCCAATTTTTAGAAAATGCATAAATTTTAATTTTGTAAAGAAATGAAACAACTAGCATAGTAACTGTTGCTAAAATCACTCTGATTAAGGCTAAAGTATAGGGATCGTAAGAGTATGTTGCTATTTTTATATTAAAAAAAGACGAACCCCATATTGCACCCAAAAGTAACAATAAAAAGACATCTGTCGCTTTTGCTTCTTTCATTTCAATTCTAGATTGTACTTATGTGTTAGTTGCATAACTGTTATTAGTTAATATTATATTATTGAATTGGCTGTATCTGTTATATTTAATACATCTTTTTAAAAACTTACAAAGGAAATTATTAATGAGCGTAAAAGATGTTCTAAAATTAATGAAAGATAAAGAAATAGAATTCGTTGATTTTAGATTTACAGATCCTAAAGGAAAGTTACAACATTTAACAATGGACGCAACAATCGTTGATGATGAAATGTTAGAAAAGGGAACTTTTTTTGACGGCTCATCAATTGGTGGTTGGAAAGCGATTAATGAGTCTGATATGATTTTAAAGCCAGACTTAGCAAGAGCTATTGTTGATCCTTTTAATTCTCATAATACACTTAATTTATTTTGTGACATTCTAGATGCAGTAAAAAAAGAACCTTATGAAAGAGACCCAAGAGGTACTGCAAAAAAAGCTGAAGCATATTTAAAAAAACTAGGCATCGGTGACAAAGCTTATTTTGGCCCAGAACCAGAATTTTTTACATTTGACGATGTTAGATTTGAAAATAAAATGAATACTAGTAATTTTTTTGTTGATAGCTCCGAAGGCCCTTATAATTCGGGAAAAAAATATGAAAACGGAAATATGGGACATAGACCAGTTGTCAAAGGTGGTTATTTTCCTGTGCCGCCAGTAGATAGTGCTCAAGATATGAGAGCTGAAATGTTAAAGGCTTTAAAAGACATGGGTATAAAAGTAGAAAAACATCACCATGAAGTAGCTCCAAGTCAACATGAACTGGGAATGTATTTTGGGACGCTGACTGAACAAGCCGATAATGTTCAACTTTACAAATATGCAGTGCAGATGGTTTCTCACTCATTTGGAAAAACTTCGACGTTTATGCCTAAACCAATCAAAGGAGATAATGGTTCTGGTATGCACGTTCACCAATCAATTTGGAAAGGAAGCACTCCTGTATTTATGGGAGACAAGTATGCGGGATTATCTCAAGAAGCACTTTATTATATTGGTGGCATCCTTAAACATGCAAAGGCAATTAACGCATTTACCAACTCAACAACAAATAGTTATAAAAGATTAATTCCTGGTTTTGAAGCTCCTGTAATGCTTGCTTATTCTGCTCGAAACAGATCTGCGTCCTGTAGAATACCTGTCATCATGAATAAGAAGGCAGCTAGATGTGAAATTAGATTTCCTGACGCTGCTGGGAACCCATACTTGGGTTTCGCCGCAATGTTGATGGCTGGTCTAGATGGAATAAAAAACAAAATTGATCCGGGTAAATCTATGGATCAAGATTTATACCATTTATCTGAAAACGAATTGAAAAAAATACCCCAAGTATGTGGATCTCTGAGAGAGGCAATGGAAAATCTTGATAAAGATAGATCTTTCTTGACCCAAGGTGGAGTCTTTACAGACGATCAGATTGATGGTTATATTTCTTTGAAGTTTGAGGAAATTTATAAATTAGAACACACTCCTCATCCAGTTGAATACGAAATGTATTACAGTCAATAATAAAAAAATCATTTAACCCTATCTTTAGATAGTGGGCTTAGAAAAAATTAAACTTTAAAAGACTCTCCACATCCACAACGTTCAGTTTCATTAGGATTTTTAAACACAAATTGAGAAGAAAATTTTTCTTTTTTATAATCCATCTCTGTGCCTAAAAGATACATAATGGCATTTGGATCAATTAAAACTTTAACTCCTTTGTCCTCTATTACTTCTTCGTTATCTTTTACATCTTTTGCATATTCCATAATATAAGACATCCCTGCACACCCACCGGATTGAACGCCTACCCTAACGCCAATAGTTAAATTATCAGCATTTGACATAATTTCTTTTATTCTGTTTGCGGCGTTTTCACTTAATCTAATTACTTGTGTCATAAATTTAATTCTAATTTAGCAGCTTCTGACATTTTATCTTTATCCCAAGGTGGGTCCCAAACTAATTTAAGATCAACATCAGTAACACCATCAACTTTCATTATATTCTCTTTGACGCTATTTGGCAAACTCTCTGCAACTGGACAATTCGGGCTTGTGAGGGTCATTTCGACATTAACCTTATTTTTTTCGTCAATTTCAACTTTATAAATTAAACCTAGCTCGTATATATTCACTGGTATTTCAGGATCATAGATCTTCTTAATTTCTGAAATTACCTTTTCTTTTAATCCATTCATAATTGACTAATTATTTTTTTTATTTAATGCAGATAAAAAAGTGTGCCAAACCATTGTGGCACATTTAACTCTCATAGGAAATTCTTGAACACCTGATAATGAAGTTATTGTGGTAATTTGATCTTCAGTGAGGCTATTAAGAGTAATTTTTGTTTTATTTTTTACCATATTCAAAAAATCTTCAGTAACTTTTTTAGTAAAAGATAAATTTTTTCCTTTTAATGTTTCAGTTAGTATAGAGGCTGATGCTAAAGAAATAGCACATCCTTCACCTTCAAAACTTAAATCTATGACTTTTTTTTCATTATCTAATTTTAAATAAATATGTACTTTATCTCCACATAAAGGATTATGTGCTTGTGCATCGTGATTATAACCAGGGCATTTTCCTTTATTTCTAGGACTCTTACCGTGTTCTAAAATAATTTCTTGATATAGTTCTTTAAGTTCCATTTATATATGAAATACTTTTTTACAATTATCAATCGCTTCGCATAAAATATCTATATCTTCTTTAGAGTTATAGACTCCAAAAGAAGCTCTAGCTGTAGCTGCAATTCCTAGTTTTTCGTGCAGTATTTGACAGCAGTGATGTCCTGCTCGTATAGCAACGCCGTCATCGTCTAAAATTGTTGCTATATCATGTGGATGAATATCTTTAATAGTAAAACATAAAACGGATCCCCTGTTTTTAGGGCTGCCAATTATGTTTATTGAATTATTTTTTTTTAATTTTTCTAGTCCATATTCTAATAATTCATTTTCATGAGCAGCGATATTTCTAATGCCTAGTTTTTCGATAAAATTTATAGCTTCTGCAAAAGCAACAACTTCTGCTGTTTGCATGGTACCAGCTTCAAATTTGGTTGGTGAATCAGCAAATGTTATATTGTCTTTTTTAACTTCATCTATCATTCCTCCGCCGCCTTGATATGGAGGTAAATCATCTAACCATTTTTTTTTTGCATAAAGCACACCTAAACCGTTAGGTCCATACATTTTGTGGCATGAAATTACATAAAAGTCACATCCAAGATCCTGCATGTCAATTTTCATATGAGGTGCTCCTTGAGTACCATCAACTAAAACTGGAATATTTTTTTCTTTAGCTATATCAACAATTTTTTTTATTGGCGTTACAGCACCTGTTACATTTGAAATATGAGTGATAGCAATAATTTTTGTTTTTTCTGAAATAAGTTTTTTAATTTCATCAATTTCAACTTCACCATTTTTATTTACTGGTGCAAATTTAATTACCGCTCCTTTATTTTTTCGAAGGAAGTGCCAAGGTACATAGTTGGAGTGATGCTCTAATTCTGTAATTAAGATTTCATCACCTTCTTTAATATATTTTTCTCCAAAAGAAGAGGCGACTAAATTAATTGACTCTGTCGCTCCTTTTGTGAATACTATTTCTTCTCTATGTTGTGCGTTGATATATTTTTTAAGTATGTCTCTTGTTGCTTCAAATCTGTTTGTTGCTTTGACTGCTAGAGTATGGACACTTCTCCCTACGTTGGAGAATTCTGTTTCATAAAAATTAGACAATCTATCAATGACCGCTTTAGGTTTCTGAGATGAGTTAGCACTATCTAAATAGACTAAAGGCTTTCCATTAATTTTTTGTTTAAAAATTGGAAATTCAGATTTAAGATTTTTAATGTCCATTGATTTGCCTCTCTAGTATTTTTTCTAAAAAAATTTTTACTTCACTAATAGTTATATTTTCTAATATCTCATTGAGAAAACCATTAGTTAAAAGTCTTATGGCCTCTTTTTTTAGTATACCTCTTGTCATTAAGTAGTGAACAGCATCAGAATCTATGCTTCCAGATGTGGAGCCATGAGAACATTTTACATCATCTGCGTATATTTCTAACTCTGGTTTTGCATCAAATTCAGCGTCATCATTTAAAATTAAAGCTTTGCTTAACTGATATGCATCAGTTTTTTGAGCTATTTTTTCTACAAATATTTTTCCCTGATAAATACCTCTGCTTTTATCATTTAATACATTCTTAATCTTTTGATAACTTTTACAGTTTGGTGAATTATGATTTATGCGTGTTTTAATTTCTTGATGTTGATCTTCTAGTAAGTTTAAGGCTGAATAAATACTGCAGCTACTATTATCTTTGTTTAAGTTTATTTCAATTTCAATTTTGTTTAGCTTTAAGCCAGAACTTAAAATATAGTTTTCATAATTAGACCCACCCTCTAAAGAACCTTGTATATATTTATAAAAATGACCATTACTTTTTGATTCTTGAATTAAAATATTTTTCAAAACAGCATTCTCATCTAAAGATATTGTGTCTATTGTATTTTTAATAAAATTACTTTGCTCGTGACCATCATTAAAATCAATCAGTGTCAGTTCAGATCCTGAATTTAACTTTATGGAGTTTTTGTTATTTAATATTTTATTTTTTAAATTTTTTGAAAAATAATTGTAAATAATTAGAGGTTTTTTTAGTTTATAGTTTTTAGCAACTTCCAATGAAAATCCTCCTGATGAAAGTGCGTTATTAAGTAATGTTAGTGTATTACCTGGATCAAGATTAGTTGGTCCTTTTTGATCAAAATCTTAATTAAAATTTTATTTTTTTCTTCATAAACAAAACTTGTAGAAATTATTTTTCCATTAGTTAAAAATATGTAGTTATGTTTAAAGTTTTTAATGATTTCTAACTCTTTAGTAGACTCAAGATTAGCTTCATTGCTAATGCTGTCAAAATTTTTATTTAAAATTAAGTTTAAATCTGTAAATTTCCAATCCTCAACTTGTTTAGTTGGAAAACCAGTTTTATAAAATAAATCAAGGCTTTTTTTTCGTGAAATCTTATCTTCCAGAGAAAGATTTTTAATTTTTTCAATACTAAAATCGTAACTTTGCTTCATCTAACTTAAATTTACGTAACCTGTTTTTTCTAGTTGTTTGCCTAATTCAGCATTTCCTGTCTTGATAATTTTACCATCAGATAACACATGAATGTAATCAGGCTTTATATAATCAAGTAGCCTTTGGTAATGAGTGATTATTAAAAATGCATTTTCTTTATTTTTGTAAGTATTAACACCATCAGCGACAATTCTTAATGCGTCTATATCTAGCCCTGAATCTGTTTCATCTAAAATTGATAATTTTGGTTCTAGTAATTTCATTTGTAAAATTTCATTTTTTTTCTTTTCTCCCCCTGAAAACCCTACGTTAAGTTGCCGTGATAAAAATTTTTCGTCAATGTTAAGTTCTTTGGCTTTTTCTTTAATTAATTTTAAAAAAGTTAAAGTATCTAATTCTTTTTGACCTCTCGCTTTTCTTATTGAATTTAAAGATGTTTTTAAAAAAATATTAGTATTCACACCTGGAATTTCTAAAGGATATTGAAATGCTAAAAAAATTCCTTTTTGTGCTCTTTCTTCTATTTTAAGATCGCTTAATTTTATGCCATCAAAATTAATTTCACCTTCAATATCGTAGCCACTTTTACCAGATAATACATTTGCCAATGTACTTTTTCCTGAGCCATTAGGTCCCATGATTGCATGAACTTCCCCTGGGTTAATGTTTAGATCTAAGCCTTTTAAAATTAACTTTTCATTAATACTGGTTTTTAAATTTTTAATTTTTAACATCAACCAACACTACCTTCTAAGCTTATAGCTACTAGTTTTTGTGCTTCTACTGCAAATTCCATTGGCAGCTGCTGTAAAACTTCTTTGCAAAATCCATTCACGATCAAGCTAACTGCTTCTTCTTGATCCAAACCTCTTTGATTGCAATAATAAAGCTGTTCTTCGTTAATCTTAGTGGTGGTAGCCTCGTGTTCTATAGTGGATGTTGAATTTTTGTTTTTTATATACGGAACTGTGTGTGCCCCACATTTATTTCCCATTAATAAAGAGTCACATTGAGTATAATTTCTTGAGTTAGTTGCTTTTTTATTAATATCTACCAATCCTCTATATGTGTTATCTGCATTACCGGCCGATATGCCTTTGGAAATTATTTTACTCTTAGTGTTTTTTCCTAAATGTATCATCTTTGTACCTGTATCTGCTTTTTGATAATTATTAGTAATAGCTATAGAATAAAATTCACCCACCGAATTATCTCCTTGTAAAATACAGCTTGGATATTTCCAGGTTATTGCCGAACCTGTTTCAACTTGTGTCCAGGAAATTTTAGAATTTTTCCCCCTGCAAGCTCCTCTTTTGGTTACAAAATTATATATCCCTCCCACACCATTCTTGTCTCCTGGGTACCAATTTTGAACTGTAGAATATTTAATTTCCGCATCATCTAAAGCAATCAATTCCACATTAGCAGCATGTAACTGATTTTCGTCTCTCATAGGAGCTGTGCATCCTTCTAAATAACTTACATAACTTCCTTTGTCAGCAATAATTAAAGTTCTTTCAAACTGTCCTGTTTCAGAAGCATTAATTCTAAAATAAGTAGAAAGTTCCATTGGGCATCTTGTGTTAGGTGGAATGTAAACGAAAGATCCATCGGTAAAAACGGCAGAATTTAAAGTTGCAAAATAATGATCAGTTAAAGGAATAACTGAACCTAAATATTTTTTTACTAAATCTGGATGTTCTTGAATAGCTTCAGAAATAGAACAAAATATTATTCCTTTTTTTGTTAATTCATCTTTGAATGTTGTAGCTACAGAAACTGAATCAAATACCGCGTCAACAGCTATCCCATTCAATCTTTGTTGTTCAACTAAAGGAATTCCAAGTTTTTGGTAAGTTTCTAATATTTTTGGATCAATTTCATCTAAGCTTTTAGGTTTTTCTGAAGAACTTTTTGGTGCAGAGTAATAATACAAATCCTGATAATTGATTTTAGGATATTTTGGTTTCTGCCAATTAGGTTCTTTTAAACTTTGTAATCTTTTAAATGCTTTGAGCCTCCAATCCAGCATCCACTTCGGTTCTTTTTTAATGTTAGAAATAAATTTAATTGAGTCTTCATGCAGTCCTTTAGGTGCTCTAATACTTTCAATATCGGTAGTAAAACCGTACTTGTATTTCTCGTTAATATTAAGATCTTGATTTTTCATTACGTTTATTTTTTTTCTAATTAATGAATATTTTCTTGTTTCGAAATTAACTCATTAAGATTTTTATTTTCAAAGAAACCATTGATATGTTTTTCTAAATCATCCCAAAGATTGTGTGTAATGCATTTAACAGTTCTTCCGCCACATCCTTTTTTTGAATTTTTTTTACAATTAAGTGTTTTAACTTTTTCATCAACTGCAAAAATAATACTGGAAAGTTTTATATCTTTAGCTTTTTTTTCTAATACATAACCTCCATGAGAACCTCTTACACTTTTAACTAAATGATTGTTTTTTAACTTTACAAACAACTGCTCCAAATATGAAAGTGAAATATTTTGTCTAACAGATATTTCGCTTAAGCTTATGGGTTTTAAATTTTCATTAGTCGCTAAATCAGCCATAGCCATAACTGCATATCGTCCCTTTGTAGTTAATTTCATATTAGTCCTGTTTTATAGAGCTAATTAGCTTATTCCTACTAAAACAGTCAAGTATATAAAAAATTAAATTGTCGCGATTAAAACATGCTATATATCTATTCTTTTTTTGAAACTAATTATCATTACCAAAAATGAAACCAAAAAGCAGTGAGATATTTATACCTGGACCAGCTGGAAGACTTGAAGCTAAATACTATAAAAACCCAAAATTTTCTTCTCCAGTTGCAATAGTTCTTCAGCCTCACCCGCAATACGGAGGCTCAATGAATAATAAAATTGTTCAAAAAACTTATAATGTTTTTTTACAAAATGGTTTTTCCGTAATAAGAATTAATTTTAGAGGTGTTGGCAAAAGTGATGGTGTTTTTGACAATGGCCAGGGAGAATTATCGGACGCCGCGGCTGCTTTGGATTGGATTGAAAGAGAGAATCAAGATTACAGTCAATGTTGGGTTTCAGGATTTTCATTTGGTGCTTTAATCTGCATGCAGTTAATTATGAGAAGACCTGAGGTCAATAATTTTATTGCTATATCTCCTCAGCCAAACGTGTATGATTTTTCTTTTCTGGCTCCATGCCCGACATCGGGACAAGTTATATATAGTGATGGAGATGAATTGGTCACCAAAGACAGTATTGATGAACTGGACAGGAGGATAAAAAATCAAAAAGGTATTGAGGTAATTTTTACAAAAATTAAAAATGCAAATCACTTTTTTAAGAATAAAGAAAACGACCTAGAAAAAGAAATAGAAAAATATATTAAAGAAAAAACTGCTCTTATTTAATCTGTGCTAACATTCCACCTGTTGTTTCTTTTGATACTC
>Ga0115003_10004497_pt1 | contig 10709 bp, 12 predicted proteins | sample ArcticOcean_MG_C_7_FD_88736 | JGI IMG/M metagenome (GOLD analysis project Ga0115003, IMG submission 88736) | Marine microbial communities from western Arctic Ocean - ArcticOcean_MG_CB11_88 | ecosystem: Environmental > Aquatic > Marine > Oceanic | place: Arctic Ocean: Canada Basin | collected... | reverse complement strand
GAGCCTGCTTACAACAGCGGTGGCTGGGTGAGTGACGTTGAGTCACTTGTTGTCGAGAACATCGGAACAGCACAAGGTCCGTACATGCTCGGTCGTGTCCTCTGCGCATCTTTCAACGCAGGATAAAAAAAGAAATGAAACCCGGTGACTACATACGGATCAAAGGACGACATAGGAATCCAGGGTCACCCTTCAGTAAGGGACCACAGTCAGATTATGGCGCTCTAGTGATAGAGCTCAAGCCTGAAGAGAGCATGTTCTCCTGCCTAGTCATGAAAGAAGACGGCACTCTATGGAACGTCTACGAGAAACAAATTATAATCGAGCGAGGATAAAACAATAAATGCAACTACCACAACTCTCTAAGAGAACCTACTACATTCTAGGAGGCATAGCGTTCCTCTTGTTCGTCTTTCAGGATCCGATCGACAAACATCTTATAGGTAACTGGTACGGATGGCTCTTCAGGGGCAGTGAATACTAGTGGGACCACCAGAGATCAACATCATCATGGGACCTGTTGAGATAGTCGTGCTCGGCGTCATCATGTGGACAGTAGCAGTAGCATGTTACCTCATACATAGGGCAGACAGACGCAAGCGTATTGCCGACGAATATAAAAATGATATAGAGTGACAAAAATTATATTTCTTTGTGATATGGTGTATATTTAATACAGAACACTTTACAGGAACACGAAATGAAAATCACTAGGTCACAACTTAAACAACTTATCACCGAAGAGCTTAATGTACCGGACCGCCTGCGCAAAATCAACGGAGCAATGCTCGAACTCCAAAGTGCTGGGCACTTTGGAATCGAACCGTTTAACGAAGAAGGGGGAAAAATGAGATCAATCGTTATTCTTGAAGCAGCGTTCAAAACTGTAATTGAAGCCCTTAAGGACGGACTAGATCAAGATGTAGGCTCGTCAGATCCACACTTGAGCCAAGTGATGGAAATCTTTTCAGAAATAGACGCTTCTCGCATATCTTAATCGGGACAAAGAAAGCACAAGCAGGAACCACCCATCAACGGGTGGTTTTTTGTATACTGAAGACGTGATAAATATTTGTCAAACTGTGCAAATATTAAATCGGGATGGTATAATATAACATAACCCGTAATCAAGGATGATACAATGCAACTAAAAACAAGAATCTTAAACGTAGGCGACCGAGTAAAGTTCTTAGATAACAGACTAGGCTTTAAAGAACTCGGTACAGTACTAAGCATTCAACCATTTGTATCTAAGATACTAGGTGACACACGCTTTAAAATAAATGTTCTAGCCGATAACGGTAAAACATATGAGCTATCCGAGCCTAAACTAATCGCTGAAGGCTATTAAGCTTTATGCAAATATCGAATCGGGATGGTATAATATAACATAACCAATAATCAAGGATCATAAAAATGAACAACTTTGAACACAATCAATACATAGCACGAATCAACATGAACTCAGAAGAGGTCAGAAAGAACGCTCTACGCATTTCTCACAAAGAGGCTCAAGAAGCCATCGCCAAAGTCACCTTCTTAAAAGCCCTGGCTGTATGGGTAGAGGCTAACCCAATTCGTCCTGAGACTTCATATCAGGCAAACAAGCTTGAGTGGATCAACAAGGCACGTCGTCAACAGATCGATAGCATGTCAATACAGAACCATATTCTAAAAGCAGTAAAGTCGACAGGAGGACAATAGAATGATCACTAACGCAAAAAAATGTAGACAATTAAATCGAGATAGAAGGGTTGCAACCCGGTTCAACGTCTTGAGCTTCAAGAACTATGACGGTACAACGACCCTGAAGGTCATCACCCGTGATCAATACGATAGGATGAACGCCGTGTTCAACCGTTAGACCCGGCTCGTAAGGGTGGGTGTATAGGGGCTCACAGAGGGGGCTCGAAAGGGCCTCCAAAAGGGCCCCAAAAAGGGCCAGGGGCGGGTGGCCTATAAGGGCCTAGGGGGCGCCGGGGCTGTGCGTACTAATGGGGGCGGCTGTGGGGTACCCTGTAGGGCCTAAGGCCGCTCTCACACAGCAAACTCTGAAGAACTTTTACCTATTCACATCAACAACCAGAGGCATTATGCCTCCTGCCGTTGACTATACAAGTCTCTGCCCGAACAGACAACGTAACCAAAATAAAAAGTTCACCTCTCCTCCCGCACTCACTGCTGTCTTCGCACGCACGCACGCGCACGGGCACACCCCGACGCATTAATAATATTGACTAAACCGGGAACACATATAAAATAATATCACAAAAATCTCCCGAGAAAACTGCAGAAAACTTTTACAATATTTTATTAAGTTCACAATATGATGTATATTTAATACCAACAGCACGCACATACAATAACACTGCGTCTAGGGATAAGTTAAAATGAAAAGAAGTGAACTAAGACGATTAATTATGGAAGAGCTAAAAGGCGTAGCAGAAGGTGGATTCTTTAGTGGGGGTTTCAGCGGTGGAAATCACGGAGATACTGCCCTTACAACTGGTCAGGTTATGGATCAAATGAGAGGCGCAGACGCCGAAGAAGAAATGTCTACAGGACACGGCTTTCGAAATGCTCAAGATGCCAGGCCACTTGAGACCGGTGAACTTATGGCTTTGATGATGGCAGATAAAGATGTAAACTCAGATTACAAGCTTTCAAGGGATCGACTTGCGATACTTAACTACGGCAACCTCACTGTTGACGAGCTAGAAATAGTAAGTCAAGCAGTATAACAGCATAATAATGATATAAGGAAAAACAATGTCCAACAAAATCACAGAAAAGCAAATCCGCGAGCACATAAGAACCGCTATCCAAGAGATAACATCTGGAAAAAGCGCAACAAACAAGCTCACTGAGTCTAAACATCTTTCAGAAGCACGCACTCATATCCGTGGCGTCATTAATGAAATCATGGTAGGCCTTACTCCTATAAAACGTATAGACACGCAAGGGAATGCCAAGACCGCAAGGAAAGGTAACAACACCAACTCCGCCGTAGACGTGGCAGACATTGGGTTCAACACCTTTGACATGCAGGAATGGGCAAGCATCGCGGGAATAGACGAACGACACCTATCCGAGGCTATCTCCGACGACACAGGCAACAGCAGCATGCTCGGAGGCTCAGACTCTCGCTTTGACAACGTAGTAGACATCGCCGACAGACGTTTCAATACTTCCGACGAAATAGAGGGAATGGAAGACGATGAGGAGGACAACAGACACGACTCTGCCCCTTACGAGGCTGAAGGGATGATCTCCGACATGATGACTGATATTGAAAAAAGACACCTCCAATTCAAGGCAAACAAGCGGGGATCAGATGTCGACGATATGGAAGCCGAGGTCGAAGACCTCGCAGACCAGCTCTTGGCAGACAGAGAAGACCCAAATGTTGTGAATCTAGCAGACGAGCCTGAAGATCTCTCTACTGTCTTTGACTTTGGCGATTTCAAGGCGTAAGACAAACAGACACTGACTCAGCATGCCTTAGGCACTGCTCTTGAAGATGATGACTGCTTTATTGTGGTCATCATCTTTTGTATGAGACATATAACGGTATGTAATGATTACAACTATGTAACACAGCCACACAGACGGGCAGGAAACGATACTACAGCGGTTAACGACGGGTGATATATTTTGTAGTATAAAACGCGGGTCTGAATGTTGCTGTTGGTTGACACGTGGCAACTATTAGAAACAGGTGTCGCTAAAGGCAAAAACGAATGTGATTAAATCACATGGAGTGTTGTTTTTATAGATAATAACTTTACAAAATAATATATAATACATACGAGAGGATTTTGAATGTCAAAAATAACAAAAGAAAGACTAAATGAAATTTTGCGCGAAGAAATTGCGCGGGAGAGAAATGAACAAATAGCGATCAACGAACTCTTTGGATTGGGTTCATTTGGATCTGGGTTTATAGATTCAATTTCATCTGGCGATGGTATTTTTGGTGGGGCAATCAAAGAAAAAATCCTCGCTAGTCTTTTAAAATCAATGGGAATGACTGATCAGAGCGCTATCAATGTTTTTTCACAGATTCTTCAGCAATTTACTTTGACAGACTTAAAAAGTATCTGGCAAGGTGGTGCAGAGCAATGCCCGCTAGCAACAGAAAAGATTTTTCAAGGTTTGTGTCAAGTCCTGGGTAAAGAGATTCATGACAAACTCGTAAGCGCAACAAGTGAAGTTCCCGTTATAGGGGTATTTTCAACATGGTTAGGCGGCGGCGGGTTGTTAAATAGAGCAACAAGCGCTCTTTCTTCAGAGACCATTCAGATTCAACTTTCCAGCCCAGACACACAAGTAGGTGGATGGATGCATGCAAACATCTTACCGCCACTTACAGAAAAAGTCTGTAGTGTCATCACAGAATTCCAGAGCAAAAGTATGGTTGATATTGCTCTCGGTAGAGAAGGTACTGTAGCTGCAGCAGCAGTGGGCGGAGCAGACGTTGATATCGACACAGATATAGACGCTGACGCTTCGTTTACTACGCCCGAATTGTCAATATAAAAATAAACAATGAAAAACTTTTCAGAATTAGGTAATAATATAGTTTCAGTACTAACTAATGATATAGAGAGTATATTAGTAGAAGCTGACACAGGCGATCTCCAGACATGGGCAGCTACAAAAGGTGGGCTCACAGCTTCTGCTGAGTTTACAGACCCAAATAGTTCAAAATATAAATACGTTGCCTATTATTCAGTTTCTTCTAAGGAAGTAGATCATTTTCTTGTAACTTACGATCAACATACAAATAATCATCATTCTACTGATAAAACGCTTACGTGGAATGACACTCGTCAGACCAGAAAACAAGCATATAATTCATTGATATGTAGTGACATTGTAAAAAACACTATGGGATTAAAACCAAAACAAGGAAGTGATGCTGAATGTGTGGTCACTGTCCAGCGTGCGCCGGCCGCGGTTCCAGTGGCTCCTCGCCCGAGTCCGTCTGCCGGCGTGGCGACTGCCCCTCAAGAAGAACCACAAGCAGAAAATATTTGCTCGGTAGATAGCAAAATTAGAAGAAGAAACATAATATTAGATTTTTCAAAATGCCCCATTACACCTGATCTAATCAGCGGCGGGAGCGGTATAAGTTTTCCGAGAGGTGGTATAACTAAAATCGTCATTAAAAAGAAGAGTAATGATGATCAGAGTCCATTCTTAGATACAGAACTTAGGTTCATATCCTTTAATATGTCGAAAAAAGATAGATCACAAAGAGATAGTTTTAATAATTATTTTAATTACCTACGACGAATCATGAGATATGTAATCAGAAATAACTGGGAGATCACTGGTGATCTGAGCAGCTTTCCAAGTTTCACAGTGTCTTACGAAGATGGTATAAGAGAACAAATTGAAAACGAAATAGACGATATCATTGAATTGTTGTTAGAGGATGGTCGAGGAGTTACAGGCGGTCCGGGTAAAGGAAGAGGGGAAACGGGAAATAGTGGTGGGAGAGGCCGAGGTGGCGGCGGCGGCGGTGGCGGCGGACGTGGTTCGACCACCCGATTCGATTCATCAGGCAGGTCTAGTTATGGTTCAGGTGCTACATCTTTTGGTAGAATAACAAATAGAAGTGCAGGTAGCAGACTAGAATCACAAAATATACATCCTACTGCTATGGCGAAATTTCGTGCGTTTTGGGCTGAACTCAAGGATGAAAAATACGAGCCTATTGTAACAAGCGGGCAAAGGATGCCTAGTCACCAAAGAGATTTATACGACAGCAACACCGGGAGCCAGACGGCTCAGCCATGTAGATCTGATCATCAATATGGTTACGCACTAGATATAAATGTAAATTTGCCGCCTCCACCAGGGGAAACAGAAAGCAAAGCTTCAGCTAGAATGAATAGCAGCGATGCCACTTGGGCACCCATTGTAGCTATAGCAAGTAAACATGGACTAGCTTGGCAAGGTAGTAAAGATAGAGTTCACTTTTACGTTAGAGGTATGGTCACAAGTACAATGAAAGATGATTGCAAAGACTTTTATGGTGACATAAGTGTTACAAGTAGAGGAGTGGCATCAGCAATGAAAGCAAAAGAGGAAGAGAACCCAGCTGAAATCAATAGGATTCTAAAAATTACCTAGACGAGTTTTCCTTTCTTCGTTCCTTCGTATATCACACGTCCTTCGTCGTCGTCTTTAGCGAACATCTTTATTAAGGCCCCGGACATTGCATTTGCCTGGTTCTCGTGATAACCTCCAATATCCTGGATAGGTCCTGTTATCTCACCATTGATGTCTTGGCGCATATGAGTCATCTCGTGTGCTATTGAGCGTAATACATCAACAAATGCTCTATTTTTACCATATATTTTTATTATTTTATTGTTCGGATCGTAATACGCAGTTGTTGTTATATTGTTTTCTGGCCTGTCTTCTACAACATACACTTCGTAGTCACAATCTATTTCTAGTTTATCACCACAAAAATTTATAAATCTCTTTGCAACTTCACAATTATCTACACATTTGTCTAGATTCTTATCAATATATAATTTTCTATTCATCTTTTAAAAACTCTCTAATTTGATTTAGGTTTGTACCAATTGTTACATTATCTACTGTTGTTAACACAGAATGTATTATACTAACTAGTTCACCTTTATTATTTATTATAGCGGAACCAGAACTTCCCTGTTCTGCATAAATAGAGAACATACTACTGTTATTTACAGACATTGTTGTCCCCGTAAAGAAGCCTTCGAATATTAATACGTTCCCTGGTTCAAAAACGCCTCTTGGTGCTGCTAAATTATACACTCTTTCACCAGGAATTAAATTGTTTTCGTAAACATTGATTCCAACGTATTCTTCGTTCCTCTCAAATTCAAGCAAGCATAGATCATTTTTTTCATCACGCTTAACTATTTCCACCCTGTGAAGTATCCCATCAAGTGTCATTGCTGAATGTGATGAAAGCCTTATGCCTGTTGTACCGTCTTCAGCATAAACTTGACCTTCTATCATTTGCGTGCATATATGATCTACTGACAATATATAACTATCGTTTTTATGATTTATTATTATACCCGAGCCTGTTATTTGATAATCTTGTGATGAGAGTGATGAGCCATCACACATGCCTTGCATTATTTCGATGTCAGAGCAATCAGTAATCAATACTTCGTTTTCTACTATTATTTTAACGAAAGAACTTCTTGCCTCGTTTAACACAATTACTTCTGATTTTTTTGCCCCAAAAGCTATAAAATAACAAATAGACATTGATAACAGAAATGCAAGTAAAATTTTAACTCTATTTAACAACATATTTATAAGTATAAGGCAAGTGAGTTAACATATGAAACCAATAATAGTAGAAAACAGCAGAATTCCAAAAATGCTTAGCTTAGTAATAAATATAGGTGCTATAACATTATGGCCGTTTGTATTTGTTAGAGGCAAAGCTGATGAGAGACTTATTCGTCATGAATCAATTCATATTGCTCAATATAACGAGTTGTTTGTAATCGGCTTTTTAGCATTATATCTCTATGATTGGGCAAAAGGATTGATAAAATATAGAGATAAAGAAAAAGCATACTACAGAATTAGATTTGAACAGGAGGCTTATATGTATGATGCTGTTGACGGATATTTAGAAAATAGAAGTAAATATGAATGGAGAAAATATAATGTTTAAATCGGTCTTGTTATTTATATTTTTAGTTGGTTGTGAAGCAGCTACTGTTGAGTTTGCAAAAAGTGTTGATTCAAGTGACATGATAGAAGACGTTGTTGAATTTGATGATTGTGGATACGGAGTAGGAATGCATACATGCAATTTCACGCTTTTAAATGAAGAAGGCGTTGAGGTAAGTTTATATGATTTTTATGGTAAGACAATTATTCTAGATTTTTCTACAATGTGGTGTTATTATTGCCAACAAGCCGCCTACGAGATTCCAGAAACAATGGAATTATTTAAAGAAGATGATATAGTTTATATGAGCTTGCTTGTTGAAGACTGGTCAGGGGAAACTCCTTCACAGGATGACCTTATTGAATGGGTAAATAATTTTGAATTAGAAGCACCTGTGCTGTCAGCCCCAAGGGATGAAATGATTGACGTCACAGGCGTTGAAGGATACGATGTTTCTAGCTGGCCAGCGTTCTTTTTTATTGATAAAGAGATGGTAATGAATAGTTATATTCGTGGATATAATCAGGAGATGATTAATACAGCTATTGCTAATACACTTTAAAGTTTTAAATTTTCAATACAAGAAGTTATAATAAAATATGAGTATTTTTAAGGAACATAAAACGATTGCAGATAGATCAGCTTCTGATCGTTCTCGTCACAAGAAAAAAATAGAAAAAGCCATACGTGAAGGAATTCATGACATAGTCGCTGATGAATCTATTATTGGACAAGACGGCAAGAAAAAAATAAAAATTCCTGTAAAAGGAATAAAAGAATATAGATTTGTATACGGTGACAATGACACCAACAAACAGGTCGGCTCTGCACCTGGCAAAAACATACGGAAAGGACAACAGATAGGCAAGGCAGACAAACCTGGCCCGGCTCAAGGTGATAAACCTGGCAAAGATTCTGGTGAAGAATATTACGACGTAGAGATCTCGCTTGAAGAGCTTGCAGCATATTTGTTTGATTCACTTAACCTTCCTGATCTTGAAAAGAAAAGATTCACTAATATCATTGGCGAAAAAATGAAGCGCCATGGGTATAGAAATCAAGGAATCAGGCCGCGATTAGATAAAAAAGAAACACTTAAACGTAAATTAAGAAGAAAAAATGCAGCTAAAAGAGCTGGTACTTATGATGAGAGTGATGAAGAAAGATTTCCGTTCCATGAAAATGACTTAAGATATAAGTTTATAACTGAAACACCGAAAGAGAACAGTAATGCTGTAATTTTCTTTATGATGGATGTTTCAGGATCAATGGGAACCCAAAAGAAATTTATTGCAAGATCATTCTTTTTCCTGTTATATCAATTTCTTCGCTACAAATACGACAAAATAGACGTTGTGTTTATTGCTCATACAACAGAAGCTAAAGAGGTAACAGAAGAAGAGTTTTTCTCAAGAGGCCAAAGCGGAGGAACGTTTGTTTCATCTGCACCTGAACTTGCGATTGATATTATGAATAAAAGATATCACCCTTCTAGTTGGAACATTTATGCATTCCACGGGTCAGATGGTGATAACTGGTCAGAAGACAACGAAAAAGCACTAGACTTCACACAGAAACTAAAAGATAAAAGTCAGATGTACGGATTTATTGAGATCAAACCTGCAGGAGGTCAAGAGTGGATAAGTTGGAGCGGTGGTAATACTATGATGAATGTATACACACCTCTAGTAGATAATAAATTTAAAACAATGCTTTTGCAATCTAAAGATGATATTTGGCCTGCATTTGTTAAATTGTTTGGAGGAATGCAATAATGTCAGACTGGACAGTAAAAGAATTAGAAGAATGGGATGAAAGAGTTTGTAATGTCGCAGCCGATTTTGGACTAGATTGGTTTCCTATAAACTATGATATTTGTGACTACTACGAAATGATAGGTCATATGAGCTACCACGGGTTACCTTCTCACTACGATCATTGGAGTTACGGCAAGTCATTTGAAAGAACACATCAGATGTACAATCATGGTCAATCGGGATTACCTTACGAACTTATTATTAATTCCAACCCTTCAATTGCTTATCTTATGAAAGAGAACCCACTATATTTACAGGTTCTTATTATGGCTCATTGTATCGGACATAGCGATTTCTTTAAAAATAATCTTACTTTTGCAAACACTCGACCAGATTCTGCTGTATCAAAATTTAGAAATGCAAAGAAAAGAATTAAAAGCTATATGGAAGATCCCAGTATTGGGATTGATAGTGTGGAAGATCTATTAGACAGCCTTCACTCAATAAAATATCAGGTGAACAGAAATAGTGTGGCAAGAATACCATATTGTGACGTAAGAGATGAATTAAGTGAAAGATTAAAAGCAGGTGAGGATATTGGTGTTGATATTAATCAAATACCATTACGTAGAGAATATGATCTATTAGCATTTTTTATGGAACAAGGAAAGCATTTTTCCGATTGGGAATTAGATGTTATTAATATTGTAAGAGAAGAATCATTATACTTTATACCTCAAATTAAAACAAAGGTAATGAATGAAGGGTGGGCATCTTATTGGCATTATACAATAATGAATGAGCTTAAGCTACCGTCTGAAATGCATCTTCCTTTTATTAAATCACACAACCAGGTCATACGCCCGCATATAGGTGGAATAAACCCATATCATCTTGGGTTTGAAATGTTTCAAAAGCTTGACAAAGAGCTGGGGCGTGATGAGATATTTATGATTAGAGAAGTATTCCATGATGAATCATTTCTTAGAAACTATCTTGACCTAGATCAAATGATTGATCTTAATTTATTTTCTTATTCTAAAGATAGAAAAAAGAAAGCGCATGTGATTGATGAGATCTCTGACGAGGACGGTTGGAAGACTGTTAAAAATAATCTTATAAAACAAACAGGCGTTGGTGGTATTCCAAAAATGTTTATTGAAGTTCTTGAACCCGGCGGTGCTTTGATTCTTGGACACGACCATGACGGACGTGACTTAGAGTTAAACTATGCGAACGTAGTCATTAACAAT
>Ga0115003_10004493_pt1 | contig 10718 bp, 11 predicted proteins | sample ArcticOcean_MG_C_7_FD_88736 | JGI IMG/M metagenome (GOLD analysis project Ga0115003, IMG submission 88736) | Marine microbial communities from western Arctic Ocean - ArcticOcean_MG_CB11_88 | ecosystem: Environmental > Aquatic > Marine > Oceanic | place: Arctic Ocean: Canada Basin | collected... | reverse complement strand
CCTTCCCGCCCTCGCCGCCGCCGCCCTCGCCGCCGCCGCGTCCGCCGCCCTCGCCGCCCACGCCAAGCCCACCGCCCGAGCCCCCCGCCCCCCCGCCGCCGCCCGGCTGGCCGCCTCCCCTGCCCGGAGCGCCGCCGATGGGGACCAGCAAGTACTCGCGCATCATCACCCACGACCTCACCTCCGACCTGGAGGCCCTGCGCCGCGAGGGCACCGCCTTCCTGCCGCACCGCGTGCTCATCGAGAGAAGTGGACGTTACCGCTTTCTGTGAGTTGCGCCCGTCGACCCCCTCGAGGAGCGGTGCCTCAGTCCCTGCCGGCGCCGCGCAGGGACGAGCCCTTTGTGGAGTCCATCAGCTTTGGCCAGTTTGCGTGCCCCGACAGTGTCGACAACTTCTCGCCACTGCAGGGAAGCAACACGACCAAGGCTGGCGTCAACTACGAGGTCGACTCCGACCTAAGCCGCTTCTGCGCGATCGCCAACGAGGAGCACGCGTGGACGGTGAGTCTCTGCACCCAACCCCCGCCCCCACGCCCGTCGTCAACGCGCGCCCCCGCAGGTGTACAATTCGCGGGAGCTCTGCGGCGATGTCAAGCTCTCCGGCGAGCCGCAGATCGGCCTACACTTCGAGCCCAAGTGCATGTACGTGGTGGTCGCGTCCAGCTCGCGGACGGACCTGTTCAACGAGATGATGGTGCGCAGCTCGTCGCCGTGCATTCTGTTCTTTGTGTGAACCCGTGCCCCCTCGTCGCAGGCCGCTGGCAGGGTGCTCTCGGACCCGCTCAACCTGACGGTGCGCCCGGCCTTCCTGACGACCCACCTGCATGGCTCGACGCCTTTCCCAACTGGCAGGTCGAGTACACCGTCGCCACCAACGAAGACCCGGACCCGCGCGCCGCGTTCATCAACTGCCAGTCGAGCTTCGTGCTCCAGGACGCGTACGCACGCGACCGCGTCCTCCAGGACGAGCTGCAGGAGCTCGAGGAGCTGCGCGTCGAGTACGAAAAGTACCAGCAGCTGCTGGCCTTCTGGGACCACGTCCTCAAGATGAAGAAGTTTGGAACCCCGCCGGAGCCGCTTCCTCCTCCGCCGCCGCCGCCCTACCCAGCGCTGCCGGGCACCGACCTGCTGGTCGGCCCGCCGGCGCCGCCCAAGCTGGTCACCCCCGAGGAGCAGACGCAGCAGTTCCTGGAGAGGCAGTCCGAGATTGCGCTCCGCATCGCCGACCTGATAGACATCGTCGGCACCTGCGTCCCCTCCGCCACGACGACCTGCGGCCTCCCGGCGAACGAGGTGCGGCGGGTGCCTGTGGGTTCCCGGGCCACGGCAGGGCAGCGGCACTCGCACATTCATGATTGCAATACCCCCCACCGACCACCCCGCCGGAGGCTGCAAGAGCTGCGGCGGGGGGGTGGTCCTCTCTTCATTCGTTCCTCGCCACCTGATCATTGCGCCAATCACTCTCCAAAGTCGACTTTGGAAGTCGGCCGGAAAGTCGACTTTGGAAGTCGACTTTGGAAGTCGACTTTGGAAGTCGACTTTGGAAGACTTTGGAAGTCGACTTTGGAAGTCGACTTTGGAAGTCGACTTTGGAAGTCAAACTGACCCGCTCCCCTCACTGGCAGGCGCCCGACCCGTGGCTGGCGCTCGACGGGGAGTGCCGCGGCTACGAGACGCGCAGCGCGGCGGCGCTCGACTTCTGCGCCTACTGGGACAGCTCCTCGTCGCCAGAGGGCGCCGACGCAGAGACGCGGCGCGAGCTGCTCGACGCAGGGCCGGTGTGCCTCGACAAGCTTGGGAGGATGCTCACCTGCTCGGCCAACTCGACGCGCACGCAGCGGGCGGGCGTCTACGAGATGGCCTACGCCGTCCGGCCCGACCGCGCCTTCTGCTCCTTCTCCTTCTTCCGCAGCCGCATGACGGCCGAGTCTACTACCTCGGCGGCGTGCAGGGCGGCGCTTCTGGACCGCAACCAATCTTGCTACACGGGCTGCGACACTTGCACCACCACGTGTACAAACCCTGGCCTGCGTGGGGTCGGCGCGGCCTGGAAGTGCTCCGCGGGGCAGCCCCTGATGGGAACGTTCGCGGCGTCGGTGGTGTCGGACGCCGGTTTCGATTCCAGAGTGCGCCACGGCGCGGACCGCCAAAGGGGTACCCCGGCGATCCCGTCTTCCATCTGGAAGGAGCAGTACGACGTGCTGATCCAGAACGACCTCAACTACCCGCGCGTTCCGAGAGACTCGGTCTCATGCCGGAAGACGCACCTCACCGACAGCTTCGGGGCCTACGTGAGCCCGATCGACCGCATGGGGCGGCCGGTGAAGCGCGCAGGGTGGCATGTAGGTTGCCAAACGAGCTCCCAGTGCCACTCCCGCTGCGGGGAGCACCCGATCCTGGGGGAGAGCTACGTGTGCGTCCGGAACGCAAAGTTGTTCAGTTACCAGGGACAGCACGAAAACGGATCCACTTACTACATCAACGAAGCTGGCGACGACGCCTTCGACGTGGTCAACTACAATCTCACGGCTGAGCACCTCGGCACTTGTATGGGTGAGACAGCTACGGTTCTAACCGTGAATCGCGACACAGTTCATGTTTCTGGATACTTCCCCTTGCGCTCGTCACGAAGCTTTTTGCCTTGCGTGGCAGACACCCGTTACGACTTTCAGGTCACCGGCTGCTCGTCCATCTCGGGCGCGGGAATCCTCTACGGCATCCTCGGCTGCACCGGCCGCCTTGGGTGGGCATCCCCCTTTTGCGGCACCCGCGTGGAGCGCGTCGGCGACGACTTCCTCGACTCGGGCATCGCGGACTCCTCGGTCGGCTTCCCGCGGACCATCGTGGAGGGCGGCATGTTCAACGGCGAAGAGGTCCCTGCGCTGACCTGCGAGTCGGCCCTCACCTGCGGAAACATCTGCTCCCGGCTCTCCCGCCAGGCCCGCGAGGCCGGCCTTCCCGAGCCGGAGGCGTGCGCGCTCTGCGAGCCAATCTGTCCGTCGGACCTGGGGACCACGATTGTGGACGCGGTGTCGGCGTTCGGGCACGACGTGGAGACGGCCGTCCGGCTGGTCGCGACCTGCTTCGGGCCGAGCTTTCTGACGGGATGCGTGTGCAACCTGATGATGGTGCGCGCGGCCCGTGCACGTTTCCAAGGACGCGCCCCTGATCCGCTCCTCTGCTGGCAGACAATGAAGCCCGCCTGGCTGGACAACCTACCGGACCCGGAGAAGAAGTGTACGCGTCGCCGCGCCCTTGCACCCCGGACCCGACTGACGCGTTGCTGTGCGCCCGACAGGCACTGGCGGGGATGTTTTCAACCTGCTGGTACGCGCCCCCCCTGCCTGCGCATTGGAACGCGCACTGACCTCCGTCCGCGCGGTGGCAGGTCAGCAAGATCACAGGAGCGCGGCGGACCCAAACCACGCCCCCCGAGAGGCGCGCCTCACCGTGCGTCTCCTCGCGCAGACCTGATCCTCAAGTGGCTGGAGAGTCAGATCAACTGGTGACGGCATTCGAACGGTGTTACGCAGGCTGACGTGCCTGACTTGTCCTATCGCGATGGCGCAGGTTCATCGGAAAAATAAATCGCGTCATCTGCGGCTTCAAGTTCTTCGGGGCCCCCTGCCCGGCCATCAAGGAGGTCTGCATCACCGTCGACTACGTGAGTCGCAACCTTCAACGCCCACCCGTGGTCCTTTGAGGTGCCCCCCCGCATCGCAGGATGTGTACCGCTGCCGCCTCGGCCCCTACGAAGCCGCCTCCCTGGAGGAGGACCTCGGCTGCTCCTACTCGGACGAGACCGCAGAAGCCGCGCGCTGCTACTTTGCCCGCCAGCGCTCCATCTGCCTCGGCTCGCAGGACACGTCCCGCGCGACGCGGTACAAGGAGCTCTTCTCGGCGCCCTCCACGACCCAGCTGCAGCAGCAGTTCTGGGACATCGTGGGCGACTCCTTTGTCAACATCCCGCCCGCGATGCAAGCCGCGATGGCGCAGGTGAACAAGATCGGCGCCAACGACGTGTTCACCGAGGAGGCCAGCGACATCTGCGACGAGAGCGTGCGAAACAGTATGTCGCTGGACGAGAGTGCGCGGCGGCAGCCCGCCCGCCCGTCCGCCCGCATCTGAGACGCGCGCTTCGCCTCGGCAGTCATCCTGGCTTGCATCTTTTCCTGGTTTGAAGAGTGAGCGCCCGCCGCCCGCGCGCCCGCCACCCGCGCGCCGACGCCGCCCTTCCCGCAGCTTTTGCGGCGTTCCCCCGGAGGAGGGCGAGTTCTCCACCTTTGTCAACGAGCTCAAGTGGGACCTGCCGGAAGTGCCCTGGAGCTGGAACTCGAATCCGCCTCCGCCGCCGCCACTGGGCCCGCGCTCACCGGCGGCGATGTACACGCGCATGGACCCGATCGGGGCCGAGCTGGTGCGCGAGAAGTTGCTCGAGTGCTTCCCCAAGCTTACCTACGTGGCCTCGATGACCGCCGGGTCGGTGTCGGGGGTCGCGACGTCGGAGGACGGGCTGGGGTACGTGCCACCCCCGGGCGCGCCAGTCCGAATCCACCTCACACCCGCCACTGAGACCACTCTCTCCGATCTCCTATTTTTAGATTCAAACCTACTCACAGTCTAGACACATCCCCGACGGCGAGGCTTCGTTGTTTTCCACATGCAACAACTGCAGATCTCTGAGTGGTACTCTTTTTCCTGACGTTCGGTCCTTTCGCTCAGACTTGGACCCGTGTACCGGCCCACGCGGTACTCCTTCTCGACCGCCTTCCTCGCGACGGAGGGCTTCCTGGACACGGACTCGCTGGCGGCGCGCATGATTCAGGCGAGGTTCACGGGCTACTTCCGCTTCGGCTGTCGCGCCTTCATGGAGTTCATGGCGGACCCGTCAGTGGCGGCCGCGGGGAGCAACGCGCCGGAGGGCTCACAGAAGTACAACCCGGGCGACTTTGAGAGCCGCTTCGACCGCAACATCTTGCTTCACATGGCCATCCTTTTTGCGGAGAGCTACCACATCGAGACCCGCGGAGGGGTCTACCCCATCGACCCGCTGCAGCTGTGGTGCGCTTTTTTACCTTAGACGCACGCACATGGACGTTCTGACATGCTCACTGCCGCAGGCGCGAAACGTGCGAGATCCCCAACGGCTTCCGGAACGCGGTTCCCGACTCGATGTGGACGTGCGTCGCCAGCAGCACGAACGTGGTGTTCAGATCGTTGACCCGCGCGCCCGCGCGCCACAGGACCGACCCGGACGTCTACGGCGAGTCGGACCTCTTTGGCCACGAGGTGCAGCCCCTGGACATCGCCCCGATTCGGACATTCGGCTCTCTCGCCCAGATCCAGGGCCGCGCGGGAACGCACCACGAGGACTGGACCGAGGACCTGCCCGCGGAGGAGGACCCAGGCGACAACCACGCCCTCTTCTTCAAGAACGCGCGCGACCACCGCGACCTCTTCTCGGTGGACGACTTTGTGCGCCGCCGCGTCTGCGACCCGGAGCACGTGCTCTCCGTGGAGGAGGCCATCGGCAACGCGCCCGAGTTCACGGCCGACATCCGCGACTCGTCGCACATCCGCCTGCGCGCCTCGGACATGCGCGTGCCGGCGGGCGCGCGCGGGGAGTCCGCCTTCGAGTCGACCAGCCACGCGTCCAGAGAGTGTCCTTTAAACGGGGGGTGCGACCTGACCAAGCCATTCTCCTTCCGCGACTCCTCCTTTTTGACCCGCGTTTACGTCACCTCCTCGGACGACCCGGACATTCTGCCTGGCGTGCACCGCCTGCTTGACCTGAAGGCCTTCCCGAAGGTCGACTGCAGCGAGCTCAAGGACCAGCGCTGCGGCGTGGACCGCAAGCTGGTGGCGCACGGCCGCAAGAAGCCGACCTGCGGTTTTTTTTGTAGCATCGGCAAGGGCCTCGAGGGAGTGGGAGCAGGCCTTCTGACCGTCGGTACCGCGGCGATGAGCGTGTTTCCCAGCCCGATCGGCTCCACGCTCGGAGACATGGGAAGCGACGTCGTGTCGTACTTGTACCCAATGCCCCCTCCAGGCAGTAGCACAGACGTCGTCCACCCGTACTCCTCGATCGGCCGCGCGGCGCTGTACGGCGTCTCTCCGGCGATCTTCGGGTCGGTCGCGGCGGCGAACACAGGGTATGACCTGAACGTTGGATCCGCAGAGTGGGCCAAGGACCACGCAGGGAACCTGGTCAAGAAGAGCATCACAAAGAGCATCTTCGGGCCGGTGGCCGGCTTCGGACTAAACCTCCCTGGCCGGCGCGCTCTGCGCACGGACAACTACCTCTCGCGACAGGTCGACTGGACCTATGACGCGGTGTTCTCTGCGACCTACGTCAATCCAGACTCTTCCTACCAAGAGCCGACCGAGGAGTACACCACTGGCCGGGACTTTCTGCTCAACGCGCGTTGCTTCGCGCCGAGCGTAGACGTACGCGACATACCGGGAGCACGCGTTTGTGGCGGTGGAAGCACGGCCTGGTTCAGGGGCACCAGGGGATGCTACCAAAACGAGCTCTCTCTGGAGTCCAAGCCGGGAGCCTACTCTCGCGTTCACTTTTTGAGCCGCTTAGGAATTCCCCCGCCCCCTCCGAGGCCGCCGCCGCAAGCACCCCCGCCAAGCCCACCTCCTCCGTGCGCCCTCGATTCGAACCGGGGTGGGAAGGGGCACGGGTAGGCATGCTCGGTCAGACTGTTCCTCCCCATCGTCGCTCTCGCCGGCGCTCTACTCGTGGACTCAAGAGCAGCCGCGGCGGACACCTCAGCTCTCAGTCGCGCGGCATCCGGCCGGGGGTAGCAATCCCGGGCCGTTACTGACCGCTTCGTGTGCCCGCGCAGGCCCTCGCCCGCCTTCCCTCCCGCACCGCCAGCTGGCTTCTCCCTGTCCGAGATGGCACACAAGATTGGGGACATCACCGCTTCCTTCTGCGACTCGGTGTACGTTGCATCAGCGCCGGCGAGGTGCTCCTACCTCGCGAACGAGCTGCGGCAGAGGTACCAGCTGCGCGACGACAAGCCCTCCCCGCCGCCGCCCGCGCCGCCGCCGCCGCCCCCGCCGCCCCCGCCGCCGCCTTCTCCGGCCATCCCCTCGGAGGAGGAGGGTCTCGAGCTGGAAGTCCGCGTCGACTCGGTTCTGATGAGCACCTTTTTTGTGCCCGCGGAGGAGGCCGCTCGCAGGCAGCTCTTTACGACCTACGGCGAGTGGCCCTTCCATGTTCAGTCCAACGACATCTTCCTCACAGCCACATCGGACGTGGTTGCGGAGATACGCTCCAACCTGCTTAATGTGAACTCGCATGGGTGGGCGGGATGCTCGCCCACGCAGGAAGGGTCCCCGCCGCTCCCCTGCCGCACCTCCGCTGCGCCGGTCCACTGCGTCGACGGCGCTCGCCACTGTGGCACGCTGGAGGAGAACAGCCAGGACGTCTTCGCGGAGTTTGGGGTGGAGGTTCCGGACCACTACTACCTGTTCACCATCGAGTTTCTGCTGGACGACAACCCGACGATCGCGTCGCTTCTCTTCAAGGGCTTTTACGAGATCTCCGGATCAGGCTACGAGGTCCAGCTTTTTGACGGGGGCCACAACCCGCTGCGCGTCGGCTGCCTTCCGCTCTCCTCCCAGTCTGTCGCTTCCTACGCCGACGGCCTTCGCTTCGTTCAACACCGATGCGTCCAACCGACTGCCTCCGAGGAGACGCTCCGAGAGATGAGCCGCACCCGCTTTGTGAAAGTCCTCCTTCCTGGAGCCTTCCGTCAGTTTTGGGTGCAGCGCGTGCGCCTCAAGTTCCGGCGCATGGACGTGCCGCCGAGCCCACCTCCTGCCCCGCGGGGGCCACCAATTCCACCTCAGCCGGTCGCGCCTCCGGACGGCCCTTCTGGTTCCTGCACCACCTACGATGGCCTCGCGTGGCCGACGGGGCAGTTTGTTGTCCTCTCGCAAGAGCCCTGTGGCATGTCGCACGAGCAGTGCTGCCAGGTGGCACGCGAACACAGTGCCCAGGCGTACGTACTGTCCGGGTCGGGGTGCTGCTCCGTGGTGGAAGCGTCGGGGGTCCCGACCGCCGTGGTTTCGGGGGGCGGTGGAGTTGCCGCATAGAAACTGAAACCAATGGTTCCGATGGTCGCCTTCAGGGAGGCGTGACACAGGTGGTGCGAGCGTACGTGTAGACAATTCTTTTAAAATTACTGTTTCAAAGCTTCCCGCACGGACACCGGACGAAGCTCGCCCCACAAAGTGTGGTGAACAGCCAGAAAACCGTGGTGTTCCGACAGAACTACGTGGTTCTCGTGAATGTCTTGGAGAGTGTACAGCCTTCCCCGAAACTCAACGTCGTCGCCGCCGGTGATCCTGATCAGGGGTGTCTGCAGCAGAATTGCGTTGAACTCTTCGCCGTCGTGCTCGAGCGCGGTCCTGGCTGGCTGACTTTCGTGCTTGAGCGCGGTACCGACTGGCTTACTGTCATGCTCGAGCGCGTTCAGAACCCCGACTGGCTGACGAGTGCTTCCCATTCGAGCGACGTGTCCGGAGGCGCGTGCTTTGCTTCGAACTGCACCTCGCCGCTTGACCCTCCTCCGGTGCTCCGGTAGTGTAAGTCCTCCTCGTCCGAGGCGTACGGGCCGACCGGTCCGACCATCGAGCGGTACTGTGCATGCGACTTTTCTGCAACCAGAGATCTGAAGGTGCCCTGCTCGGAGCCGTTGAACCTCTGGACGCTGCGCGTCTGCGCGCCTACCGCGGCGCGCTTGGAGGCGGGCGGCTCGGGCGCCGTGCTGAGCGCTCGGTACATGGTGTTGGTCCTCGCGGAAAGCGACCTGTGAACTGGATCCGAGGCGGCCGTGAAGTTGCGCAGCGCCTCGGCGCCGGCTTTGAGGCCGAGGCCGGACATCTTGATCTCCTCGAGCTTCTCCTCGAAGACCTTGGCGGTCGCAACCTCCTTCCAGATCTCGCTGCCCGTCTCTTGGCCCTCCTGGACGAGGATCGTGTCCACGCCGCCGGGATACACGACCGTCAGCTCGTCCTGCGGCTCGAACTGAAAGTCGAGATCGACGAGCACCGTGTCGTGGCGCGGAGTGACGAACCCCTTGTTCAGCACGGTCTTCCATACCACTTCTCCGGCGCGACGAACCTCGACCTCCACGTCGAACAGACAGAGGGCCTCGTTGAACATTGCAAGCCCCTTGGCGAGCGCATCCGGAACCTGCTCGAGTTCTGACGCGTTGCAGACGAAGGTCTCGCCGCCGGCAAGAGTGGAAAGAAACTCGGCAGGTCGCTGGCCCCGCATGGTCGCCATCCTGCCCATTGCGAGAGGCACGATGTACTCACGCCGCTCCTCGCGGGAGCTCTCGAAGCGTGACCGTAGGGTGGCCGCGTCGAAGATGGAGCCGAGCGTCGGCTGGCCGTCGGTCATGAGGACGACCACGGAGGCGTCGTGTCCCTTTTGGAAGTGCTTGACGTGCTGCGAGGCGAGCTCGAGGGCGGCGTCCATGTTTGTGCCGCCGGAGGCGAAGATCTGGCTCGAGAGCTCGTCGGTCACCTTTTTGTCAAAGTCTTTGAGCGCGATTGGGGCGTTCGCTCCGGCCAGAAGGCGGGCGTCCGAGGAGAAGCCGATGGCGGTTCCGAAGAAGGCGTGATTGGTGAGCTTTGTCCTCGCGACGTTCTGGATGGTGCGCAGGGCCTCCTTTTCCGATGTCTCGCCATCGCCCTGCATGCTGCCGGAGAGGTCCATCACCAGGGTGACGAGGATGCTGAGCAGCTCCTTCTCCAGATCCTCGCGAGTCTTGATCGCAAGGTGCACGCGGATACAGGGCAAAAGGAGCGACCGCGTGCACTTAGAAGCGACCCCGCTCTTCGCGTCCACGCCGGTTTGGATGATCTCGAAGTCGCTCATGTGCGTAAGACTGGAGGGCGCTGTGTTTGTCTTGGCGAGGCGACCGACCGCCGACCTCGGGCCGGGGGTCGACCGCCGCGGTTCTGGGGCCGGGGGGTCCGATTTTTTTGTAGCTTTACAAAAGTTTCACGGACGCCGTTTCCCAGTTTTCCACCGAAACCGAATGCGCGCCCGACCTGCGCCAAAGAGCGGCCCCCACGATTCCGCGCGCCTGGGTGACAATGTGTGCTCTCTGGGTGGCGGCAAGCACTGCGGCGTTCGCTCTCTCGATGCGGGCGGAGTTCGTCGCCTTCTTGCGCGCCTTGGCGTCCTCCTTTTGTGGCTTGCGCTTCCTGGAATCGTCGCGGACCGCCTTCCTCTCCGCCGCGGCGTCTGCTTTTTGCGTGGCCCTCGCCGCTGCCTTTTCTTTCCTGGCGAGCTCCCGCGCCTCTTTCTCGAGCGCCCTTTCCTCGTCAGTCTTCTTCCTCGCCATCTGCGCGTGTGCTCCGGTGGGTGTTTGTTTGCCTCTGGCCGACCGCTGGCCGGGGGGTCCGCCGAGTTTCGTTCGGATTCGACGAAACACAATCAAGACGCGTCCGCAATCCCAACAGGCATCCGTGATTACGAACGGGGTCAATCAGGCGGTCTCCGGCGGGTTTCGAAGCGGCAAGGCCTCCGGCGGGATCCCATTGAGCTCCGGTGGGATCGCGAGGGTCTCCGGCGTCGGAATTTGGGCCACCACTGTCTCTGTCAGGAAAATGTACAACGCGGCTGTGGGTCTCCGCAGGCACCACGGTAATACTATACCCAAATTAGTCGAAGAATTCCCAGCGT
>Ga0115003_10004487_pt1 | contig 10734 bp, 11 predicted proteins | sample ArcticOcean_MG_C_7_FD_88736 | JGI IMG/M metagenome (GOLD analysis project Ga0115003, IMG submission 88736) | Marine microbial communities from western Arctic Ocean - ArcticOcean_MG_CB11_88 | ecosystem: Environmental > Aquatic > Marine > Oceanic | place: Arctic Ocean: Canada Basin | collected... | reverse complement strand
TGGGCCGGAGGCCAAGCAAGTTTTTAAGGCTAGATTGGGTTTTAATGCGTGCACGCATCTCTAACACTTGGCCTAGGTTAACTAAGCCAATAATCATTACAGCGGCTTCAAAATAAACCCCCCGAGCAGCCTCTGGGAACATGTTTGGCCGATAAACCACCAAGATAGAATACAGCCAAGCGGCACTGGTCCCTATAGCGATCAAAGTATCCATGTTGGCATGGCCGGTCTTCAGTGCCTTAAAGCCACTCTTATAAAAATGCTCACCCGTCATTAACATTATTGCCAAGGTAAGCCAGCCAACAGCACGGAGTACAAACGGATCAGCAATCTCCATACCAAATAACATCAAACCAACACCTAAACCAACACCTAAAGCAGCATGCCAAGACCGGCTCTTCAAAAGTTGACCTAATTCATTGGTTTGTTGTTCCTCAGCTAGGGCAGGGTCTTCTATCAGCCTCGCGCCATAACCTGCATCTTGCACAGCTTTGATAAGCTGCTGAACGTCTCCACCACTAACTTCTGCAGTTCGGCTAGCAAGGTTCACCTGCGCAGCCACTACACCAGGGGCTTGGTTAAGCGCCTTTTCAATATGCCCCACGCAGCCAGCACAAGTCACTCCAGACAGGGATAATTGTGTGATCTTGTCTTGTACGGCATTAGTCATGGCTGTTAACCTCCATTGTTGGCGTGTTCCAATCTTCAATAAGGTGGCAAATATGATGCCCATCAGGGACGCCGTCGGGCATAGTTTGCCATTGTTCCAAAGCTAGCTGCATGCGTGCCATTTGTTCTTCTAGAAAGCGTATTTTTGCCGCTACCAGTGGTACCCGTTGACGTAGCATATCTCTCACCATAGGGCAGGGGGAGTCGCCTTTAGTCGTATGTTGCAAGATACCCTGTATATCTTTTAAGCTAAAACCCAAAGACCGAGACTGGCTAATAAAGACCAGTCTTTGCACTGCATCTTGGTCAAATAGCTGGTAGCCGTTATGGGCATCCCGTTGCGCTTTTAACAGCCCCAAACGGCTGTAATAACGCACGGTTTCGGCGCTCACCTGCGCTGTTTTGGCGAGCTGACTTACAGTTTTCATACACTGTCTCCTACAGTTACCCGTGAGCATATAGCTTAGAACTACACTATAAAACCTAAGTGTTACACATAGGTCAAGGGTTGTTCAATGAATACAAGTATTCTGAAATCGCCTGTATATCCTCTGCCGTCATTTTACCTGTGGTATTTTCAAGCACATGGCTCATACTGCCACCCAGAAAATCACCTTCTGGCGTCATCCCAATTTCCAACGCGAAAGCAATATCTTCTTCACTCCAATTGCCAAAAGCTAATTTATTAACATCTAGTAACGGTGGTACATTTTCCCCCTCTGGGCCTTGCTCGTTACCCACCATTCCAGTGCTGCTTTTTAGCCCTCCAATAAGATTTCTAGGGGTGTGACACTGAGTACAATGACCAGGCCCGTTAGCGAGGTAACTCCCTCTATTCCAATTAGCATCTTGATTAGGATCTGGCGCCCATGGTTCGGTAGTATTGATACTCTTCCATAAGCCTAACAGTCCACGTTGGTTAAAGGGGAAGCTTACCGCGTGAGACAATGAGGACTCAGAGACAGGGTCTTGTGCATCTAAATACGCTTTAAGATCAATTAAATCCTCCTTTGACATATTGATATATGATGTATATGGAAATGCTGGATAATAATGCTCCCCCTCAGGGCTAACACCCTCACGCATGGCTTTGATAAACTCATTATCAGTCCAGCCACCAATACCATATTGGAAATCTGGACTAATATTAGGGCCATAAAAGGTCCCGAATGGAGTGACCAACTCTACTCCACCTGCAAGGGACTGGTCCTTGGTATGGCAGGAGGCACAGCCACCTAGATCAAACACATATTCACCACGGGATATGGCCTTATCTTCCATCGTTGTTAGTACTGTTGAGGTAGACAATGCTGAAAAAGATAATGTCCACAATAGGGTGAGGTAATAGATGCTTTTCATAGTCTTCACTTTTTCTTTCGATAGTCTTTATGGCAGGCTTTGCAATTGCCAGCAAGTTTGACAAACTGTTTAGTCAGTGGGCGCAACTCTGACCCATTTTTAGCCATTTTAACCAGCTCTTTAGCTTCAGTTTTCGTGCGGTCGCTGATGCTCACAAAATCGTCCCACTGCTGCCAAATAGCAGGCAAGGATTCACTGCTCCCTTCATTAGATCCTTCGGGAAACAGACCGAGCAACGTGTCACTATGGCCAACAATGACCTCGCCATTTTGTATAAATAACACGGGATCAAACTCTTGCTTACCTTTCACCACCGACGCCATCGCTTTCATCGCATCAGCCATGTCTGACATGGCATCCATACGTTGTTTAACCACGCCAGTTGCACCACTATGGGCGCTTGCGTTTGGACTGCTCAGCAGGCCTACGAACATCATCATAACGATAATTTTATTTGCTGGATTACTCATCATCATTTTCTCTTAGTTTCACTTTTGGTTTAGCGCCTTTAGCCACTAACTAATCCAATAAATTTACATTTTATGAGTCACTGTCTTAATGCCATTTTGTTGCTGAACTTCACGAATAAACTTCATCAAAAACACCATATCACCAAATGCGATGTGCTTTTGTGGAGGCATATCGCCAAAATTCCAATGGTGCTGCCGCACGCCATTGCGTACAGCGTGAATAAAGGATTCGTTGGCATGATGGCCAGGATTATAGATGTCGTGTATTAATGGTGGACCACCAATGCCACCTGCAGCATCAGCACCATGGCATGAGGCACAGTTAGTGTTAAACACAAGCTGGCCTTTACTGGCTAAAGAAGATAAGTCACCAACCTCAACATTTACATGGCTTTTCTTATGATCAGCATAGAGAGGACTAACAAGGAATATTCCTGATAATATGAAAATCACTGCGTTAAATTTTCTGTTCATTATTTCACCTAATAGTTGGCTATTAAAATTGATTTACATAGACTTGGGCTTGGCTATCGGCGATCAATAACACGCCACTGGGCATAGGTATCATCAGGCCAGTAGTCTTGAAATGCTGCGATCACCGATCTCTGTTCGTCCACAGTTAACAGGTTTTGAAAAGCAGGCATACTGCCACCGAGTGGTTTACCACCGGCATTAATGGTACTCAACAACACTTTAAGGGAGTGGTGCCAAGCATGAGCACTGCCATTAATTGGGGGGGCCGGGTAAAAGCCATTTTTATCTAGGTTTTGCCAGTTGGCAGCGCCTTCACCGTTAAAACCATGGCATGCTGCACAATTATCGCTAAAAAGAACCTTACCTTGTGCTAACTGTTCTGTGGTGTACCATCTTGTTGAAATATCACTAGCTGTATTATCTACATCGCTGCAGGCTGAAAGTAAGACAATAATGGCCATAAAGAATGTCCATCTGGCAGGAACAATAGTAGGTTTTAACATCGCTAAACCATCCAAATTAATACTGAAAATCAGTTTTGCTAAAGAATTAGAGGATAAGTGCGTGACCGCACTATACTCAACTCTAAGTCTGGGTTTTAGAGCGCCCACCTAATAGTGCGACGCCTATAGCAACGACAGAGAAAAAGTTAAGTGAATTGGGGAGGTTTGGTAGATAACGCTTGTATATGCACCTTACTACTAAATCGATATTTGTAATTAGGTGAAGGTAGGGCGGCAAGACTAATAGAAGAATAATCAGTGATTAAGCACGTCACATTTAAGTGACAGTGGAAATGGCTAAACAATCCTGTACCACTGTCCATATCAATACAGGTTTCTGCCATAGCCATATCACATGGCTGCATACTCATAACGTCATGGCCACCATCAGATCTTGGCGTATCTCCAATAGCAAAGCTTTTTCCTGTTGATAAAAGCAACAAACAAAATGCGAGTGATGTTATGAGAATTCGAGCCATATATAGAATCGGGCACAATCGACTTGAGTAGGCCTACAGTACAACAAAAACAGCCCAATACCACTAGATTTATTTGTAAATAGAAGTAAATGACCCCTGACAAAGTCATGATTATTTGCTCAAGCGTCATTGTTGCTCTAAGATCACAGCACCTTCTGAGTCAAAGAGCACCCAAGCATGAAGCAGCTATTAATTACCGGCGCCAATCGTGGTATTGGTCTAGAATTCACCCAACAATATTTGGCTAATGGCTGGCATGTCTATGCCACCTACCGTCAGCAACCGGGCACAGCACTTGCCGCATTGGCTTGTGATCAGCTTACAATGCTGTCATTAGATGTGACCGAGGACGCGAGTATTTTGGCCCTGAGAGAACAGTTAAGTGGTATAGATTTAGATTTAATCATCAACAACGCAGGCCTATTTGGGCCAAGGGACCAAACTCTGGGTACGGTCTCTCGGCAACAGTGGTTAGACGTACTTAATGTAAACAGCGTAGCTCCTCTTATGCTGGCACAGGCACTATACAATAATCTCGCCACCAAACAGGGTACTTTTGCGGTTATCAGTTCAAGGATGGGCAGTATTGACGATAATGACGGGGGTTCTCTTTACCTCTACCGCTCGTCTAAAACGGCGGTGAATCAGGTGGTAAAAAGCTTGTCTATCGATCTTAAGGACCGAGGCATCAACGTTGTTGCCCTGCACCCCGGCTGGGTTCGTACTGACATGGGTGGCCCTAATGGCTTAATCGATACTCAAACCAGTGCCCATGGCATGCGCCAAGTATTAGAACATATTGGCCCAGCCGACAGTGGCCGTTTTATTAACTATGATGGAACCTCTATTGCTTGGTAAGCAAATCGAGGCTGTTGTTTACCATCAACCAATACGGTTTCTGTAAACATAACCAACGGCCTTACCCATAGACCTTTATCACCATAAAGAGCGCGGTATAACACCAGCTCTTCTTCAGTTTCTGAATGGCGAACCGTATCAATCACCTGATACTCAGCACCTTTATAATGTCGGTATAGTCCAGCTTTTATCATCTGTATCACCTGCACTTGACTCTATTCGTTAACAAGCAGGTACAATACCTTCATCTAGTTTCTTTGCAACGCTTTATTACGACGACCAAAGTAGTAATTAACGGCTGCGGCCGCACGGGGGCCTGATTTTAAGTACCGCTTGGCAGTAGCTATAATTTAAGTGTCAAGTTTATTAAATAAAAATCCCTAAACAAAAGGAGCAAGGTAAATGAACTCTGGAATTAAAGTACCCCAAATCACCTTTAAATACCGTGTGCGTGATGCCAGTATCGGTGGAGATAACCCATTCCGTTGGCAAGACGTTACTAGCGATGAGATTTTCAGTAATAAAAAAGTAGTAGTGTTTTCTCTACCAGGTGCGTTTACGCCCACCTGCAGTACTTTTCAGGTACCTGGATTTGAAGCGGCTTACACAGAGCTGAAACAGCTTGGTGTGGACGAAGTATATGTATTGTCTGTCAATGACACCTTTGTGATGCGTAAGTGGATGCTCGACCAAGACATCAAAAATATTAAGTTTATCCCCGATGGCAATGGTGACTTTACCCGTCAGATGGGCATGCTTGTAGATAAACACAACCTAGGTTTTGGCCAGCGTTCGTGGCGCTACGCCATGGTGGTTAATAACGGTGTGGTTGAACATTGGTTAGAAGAACCTGGACGTAAAGATAACAATGGGCCTGACCCGTTTTCTGTAAGTTCTGCTGAATCCGTGCTCGCCGCCTTGAAAGGCCAAGGATAAAAGATAGAAACCTTACTATGAACGCAGCAATATCATGGCACTTATAGCGCAATCGATGTATACTATTGCGCGTAATATCACTTGCATCAGCGTTATCTCGGCCACACTTCAAAATAAAGTGGCACGGTAAGGCACCAGCAGGTGCCGGGCATTGGCGTACCTTAATTAAGATTAAGTTGAGTCCGATGTATACCGAACAAAGGGCACGAGGCCCTTGTACGAGCCAACATCAAAATAAAATGGCTAAACCTCTCCACTTGTCGTTGAAAAACTTGGCAATAGCTTGCTATTGCATGCATTTTTTCCTTAACAAGGAAGGTTTAATCTCATTTTGGTTTTGCTGCTGCCCCATACAAAGGCCTCGCTAGTCACTCCTATTTTATCTCGGCTTTTTTGTTACACCTAGGAGAGTGACTTTGTTTACGAGCGGACTTTGTGGATATTTGTATCCATCGAGCCATCAGATCACTTATTTTAGGATAACACGATGACCACTTTTGCAGACTTGGCACTTTCTACGCCAGTGCTTAATGCGATTACCCGCATTGGCTACGAACAACCATCTCCCATTCAAGCCGCTGCTATTCCACACCTTTTGGAAGGCAGGGACATTTTAGGTACCGCACAAACAGGCACAGGCAAAACTGCTGCTTTTGCGCTACCTGCACTATCTAACATTGACTTAAAACTTGAAGCACCGCAGGTCCTAGTTCTTGCACCAACCCGTGAGCTTGCCATTCAGGTTGCTGAAGCTTTTCAAAACTACGCCAGTGATATGCGCGGATTCCATGTACTGCCTATCTACGGAGGCAGTAGCATGAGCGGTCAATTGCGCCAACTGCAACGTGGCGTACACGTAGTTGTTGGTACGCCTGGCCGAGTTATGGACCACCTGCGTCGCGGCACCTTAAAGCTAGACAAACTAAAGACCGTTGTTTTAGACGAAGCCGACGAAATGCTTCGCATGGGCTTTATCGACGATGTAACTTGGATTTTGGATCATACCCCTAAAGAACGCCAAGTGGCGCTATTCTCTGCCACAATGCCTGCTGTTATTCGTAAGGTTGCCAATACCTACCTTAACAATCCAGAAGAAATTAAGATTGAAGCCAAGACTGCTACTGTAGATAGCGTTACTCAGCGTTATTGGAAAGCCGTTGGTACCAGTAAGCTAGATGCAATGACGCGTATCTTAGAAGCGGAAGACTTTGATGGCGTGATCGTTTTTGTACGCACTAAAACTCTAACCGTGGAACTCGCTGAGAAACTAGAAGCACGCGGCCATCGCGCCTCTCCCATCAACGGTGATATGTCCCAACAGCTGCGAGAGCGAACTATTGAGCATCTAAAGAGCAGCAAAATTGACATCGTTGTCGCTACTGATGTTGCCGCCCGTGGCATTGACGTGTCGCGCGTTAGCCACGTAATTAACTACGACATCCCGTACGACACCGAAGCCTACGTGCACCGTATTGGCCGCACCGGCCGTGCTGGCCGAGCTGGCAACGCAATCTTGTTCGTAGCACCTCGTGAACGCAACATGTTGCGCTCTATCGAAAAAGCCACACGCCAAGCTATCACTCCAATGGACTTGCCTAGCCGTGAGCAAGTCAAAGAGCGTCGCATAGACCAGTTTAAGGCCAGCATCGACAAAGCGCTTGAGCAGCCTGATTTGAGCATCTACAGCGACCTAGTAGAGGCCTTTGTTAAAGAGCGTGAAGTTGCACCAGAACAAGTCGCTGCTGCCCTAGCCTTTATGGCCCAGCAAGACCGTCCTCTAACAATGCCAGAAAATAACAAAACTGAACGTCGTGATTCACGTGATACGACACCTGGCTTTAATGATGAAGAGCGCCCACGTCGCAAAGAGCGCAAGCAAGAAGAATTTAGTGGCGAATCTATTGCCATGGAACGCTTCCGCCTAGAGGTAGGCCACAATCATCAAGTTAAACCAGGTGATATTGTTGGCGCTATCGCTAACGAAGCAGATCTAAGCAGCGCCTACATTGGGCGTATCAGTTTGTTTGATGACCACTCTACAGTAGACCTTCCTGCAGGAATGCCTGCAGAAATGCTACAGCTACTTAAGAAAGTGCGTGTACGTAGCCAGCCTTTAAATATTCAATCACAAGGTGCTGCTGACGATTTCACCCCTGGCGCCAAGACGCCTCGGCCTAAGCGCAGCAACGATCGCCCAAACCAGCGCAGAGATCCCCGCAGCGAAAATGGCCCAAACCGCCGCCCAGCACGCCGTTCATAAAATTGCCTAGCTAACATAAAGGGCGCATCGAAGAGGCGCCCTTTATTATTACTCTTGGTTAATTATGTGAGTGGCTGTTGAGCGCTACTCCCAAGTTGATCAAATACTCCATTAAGATAAGATTCAAACTTACGCCACTGCTGTGAACTGCCTTGATAGACTTTTTGCCGCACTTGTTGCTGGGAAGCTGTGCGGACACTTCTCTTGTTACTTTGGGGGGATAGACATTTATCTTCCCACTCCAATCCAAGATACTGAATTAACTTTCTAGTCTCATCTTCCTGGTTAATGGTGAGGTTGTCATAATTGAGGTCAAAAATACGACCTCCATAATGCCCCTGCCAAAACTGCATTAAATCTTTGTACAAACCGAAATACGTCACAACATCATCAAGATCATAACTATGGCCCAAACCTTTATTTGTAAAATAGTGTTTGTAATTTGACCAACATGTGGCAGCAGGGTCTCTATTGACATGAATTACTTTAGCATCTGGAAACGCAGAAAAGATCAACCCAACATAGAGGAAGTTCTGCGGCATCTTATCTGTCACATGAGGCATAGAATCAGATTTTTTCTGTAACGCCTCAATATAGCTTTGCCTAAAATCTAAAATTGCCTCAGTGTTTGACTTAATCTCTCCCAAGGCAATAGATTGACCAAATTTATCAACATAATGTAGTTCTCCAGCACCTGCCACTGCTGAGTGTGATGATACAATTTGCTCCACCAAAGTTGTGCCAGACCTAGGCATTCCTAATATAAAAATGGGTTTTAGCTCGCTTGTTTCGCCAGCAGATAGCAAAGCAACCTTTGCAATATCTGGGTATGATTTCTTTAGCTGGCTGAACAGCTCTATGTCACGATTAATATCGTAAGAAAGTATTTTCTTACGAAGTTCATTGCCCGTTTTTAGGTAAGTGAAAGACTGACCGATCTCGTTTAGGTCTTCTGATGCCTTGCTTAGTGCAAAGCTAAGGTGGCAACGTTGTTCGTCCGTAATGCTTGGGTCCAGACATAGACGCTGCATCCTGACAACATGCTTGTCATGTTCTTTACCGTAGTTTAACCTGCTGAGGAGTCTGTAGGTCTCTGCATTGTCAGGCTGAATCTTTATAGCGTGATTGTAGCTGTCTATGGCTGCCTCTGGATCACCCTTATCCTTCAGGGCACCCCCCATATTATTGTAGACTTCAGCATAGTCAGGCTTAATCTTTAGAGCCTGTTTGTAGCTGTTTATAGCAGCCTCCAAGTCACCGTTCTCCTTCAGGGCATTACCCATATTGTAATAGGCCTCAGCATAGTCAGGCTTAACCTTTAGAGCCTGCTTATAGCTGTCTATAGCAGCTTCTATGTCATCCTTATCAGTCAGGATATTACCCACATTATTATAGGCTTCAGCATAGTCAGGCTTAATATTTAGAGCCTGTTTGTAACTGTCTATAGCAGCCTCTATGTCACCCTTATCCTTAAGGGCACTACCCATATTATTATGTGCCTCAGCAAAATGAGGCTTAATCTTTAGAGCCTGCTTGTAGCTCTCTATAGATGCCTGTAGATTTCCCTTATCCTGTAGGGCATTCCCCATGTTGTAATAAGCATCAGCATAGTCAGGCTTAATCTTTAGAGCCCGCTTATAGCTGCCAATAGCCGCTTCTAGAGCACCATTACCCTTCAAGGCAATACCCATATTATTATAGGCCTCAGCATAGTCAGGCTTAATCTTTAGGGCCTGTTTATAAACGTTTATAGCTGCATCAAATTGCCTTAACCCTGAATTAGCAAGCCCAGCAATATTATAGAGGACAATTGCATTTGGAAATCTCTCCAACATTTGGCCAGACTCAGACAGGGCTTGTTTCAAATGTCCTTGGCTGTAGAGGTTGATGATAGGTTGCAACTGATCAGCAGGGGGGTCTTGCGGATTGGCACTTAGCTCAGAAAGACGTTTCTCTAACTGATCAAATACCTCACCATTCGCACCTTTCTCTTTGGCCTGATCGAACGCAGTTTGTGCATCAGTTGAGCGGCCTAGCTTCATCAAAGCACCAATGTAGCTTAGCCAGAATTGACCTCTCCTAGAATTAGCTTCTAAAGCTGTTTTAAAGAACGGCAGTGCCTCTTGTATTTTACCCAAGCTAGCAGTCAACAGTCCCATATTATGATTGGCAGCAGGATGTTTAGGTTGCACCTTTAAGATGGCAGTATAAAGCCTATTTGCTTCTTGAACCTGGCCAGCTTTATGCGCTTCAATGCCCTTCTTTAAGGCTTCGTTTAATGTCAGTTCCACAAATCAATCCATACTATATTCGTTTGCGCCATATTATACATTTTGGTAACTAAGAAGATAATAAGGCCTGCGACTAGATCCGCAAGAAGCATTTTATATTATCCATCTGTTTAATTTCTAAGAATTACACTAAACCTGCCATTACAGACTAGATGAGACTGGGAGGAAAATTGTTAAATACACCCTTTTTTGTACTTACAATAGTTTTTCATAGCAACAAAATAAATACTGGCCTGATAAATTTGTCATTTTTTGTGGTTCTAGTTCGTTAAAGCCTAACTTCTCTAACACCCTTCCCAACCCTGGATATTGTTATTGGCGGTTGAGAGGGCAGCCAAACTTCTATCCTTAAAATAGTTGGTTATCCTCAGATCTAGTAAGTCTTTCAGTAAGTTCATCTGTTATTATTTAAAATCAGTAGATTAACAGTCTTTG
>Ga0115003_10004486_pt1 | contig 10738 bp, 7 predicted proteins | sample ArcticOcean_MG_C_7_FD_88736 | JGI IMG/M metagenome (GOLD analysis project Ga0115003, IMG submission 88736) | Marine microbial communities from western Arctic Ocean - ArcticOcean_MG_CB11_88 | ecosystem: Environmental > Aquatic > Marine > Oceanic | place: Arctic Ocean: Canada Basin | collected... | reverse complement strand
GTATGATGACGCCCTTGGGTTTTTTAACAAATTAAGCCCACAAGACATTGAGCCTGAAGAAAAAAGCGAGTTTTTTTTTAAAAAAGGCTATGCAAACTTCAAAGAGAAATCATTCGAAAAAGCAAGAAATGCATTTTATGAAGTGAAAGACGGTGAGTCGCAATATGCCGCTCCTGCTTTATACTATTATTCACACATTGCTTACCAGAACAAGAAATATCAATTGGCCCTAGATGGGTTTTTAAAACTTGAGGAAGACCCAAAATTCGGTACAGTTGTACCGTATTACATTGCCCAAATTTACTACTTGCAGAAGAAGTACCAAGAAGTAACGCGGTATGCGACGAAATTATTAGATAACGAAAGCATTGTAAATGAAAATGACATTAACCACTTGATTGGTGATGCGTTTTACAGAACTAGAAAGTATGATGAAGCAGTCCCTTATCTTCAGGAGTATTACAAAGTAACAGAAACCACGCGTGATGAAGACTATTGTTTAGGGTATGCGTATTTTAAGAGTGGCGCTTACGATAAAGCAATTCGTGTTTTTGATAAAGTGAAGAAAGTAGAGGATCGTTTAGGTCAAGTAGCCTATTATCATATTGGGGAATCATTATTGATGCTCGACAATAAAGTTTCTGCACGCTCTGCTTTTGAAGGCGCAGCATTTATTGATATGGATCCCGTTGTCCAAGAAGACGCACTTTACAATTACGCAATTTTATCATATAAGCTGGACATTAACCCATACGACGAGGCCGTTGAGGCATTTGAGATGTATCTTAAAAACTATCCAGATTCTGACCGAAAAGAAGACGTGTATCAATATTTGGTGAATGTTTACATGAACACTAATAACTATAAAAAAGCGTTGGCTTCGTTAGACAAGCTTCCAAATAAAGATGTTCGTTTAAAAACGGCGTATCAACTTATTGCATTTAATCAGGGCGTTGGTCTTTTTCAAACCTCAGACTTCTTAGGGGCAATTGCTTCGTTTGATCTTGTGAAACGATACCCAATCGACCAGGCGCTTTCAGGAAAAGCTTTGTACTGGACAGCAGACGCAAACTACAGACTAAACAACTACGATAAAGCCATTAAGCAGTATCAAGCATTTGTTTTGTCTAAATCTACTTTATTTCCCGGCCTACACCAAGAGGCTCAATACAACATTGGGTATGCTTACTTGAAAAAAGAGAACAAGAGGAAATCTATTGAGGCGTTTAGGTCATTTGTTCAGGCGCGCCCAACAAATAAAAACAAAGAAGCGGATGCCCTGATGAGAATAGGAGAGGGTTATTATGTTTTAAGGGAAAACGAACAAGCCGTTAAGCATTATAAGCAAGCCTTAGAGTTAAAATCGGGGAATGAAGACCAGGCACTTTTTTACATGGGGAAAACTTATGGATACATGAGCCAGCCAGAGAAAAAAATTAAGCATTTATTGGACATTGTAAATAACTACAAGGGTTCCAAGTATCTTAAAATCTCTATTCACGAGATTGCTGAAAGTTATAACTCAGCGGGGGACCTTTTGAACGCCTTGAGATATTATAATAAAATCGTTTATGATTATCCATCATCTGTTTTGGTCGTTTCCTCTAAGGTTAACATTGCCGACATCTACTTTAAGCAAAGGGATTACGCCAAATCCGAAGCCGAATATAATGGAATATTAACGCAGTTTGGCTCTCAGGGGGATGTCTGTGAGAAGGCTGTTCGGGGTCTAATTGACATCTATACGGCTCAAGGCCAACCGGAGCGCGTTGAAGTGTTAGCTTCTCAATATGAATGCGCAAACTTCACAACAATTGAAAAAGAAGACTTGTACTACATGCCTGCAATGGAGAAATATGAGGACAGCTCTTATCAAGAGTCGGTGATACTATTTGAGAAGTATTTAAAAAAATTCTCAGCAGGGAGGTACAATGTTGAGGTGAAAAATTATCTGGCGAATTCACATTATACTTTAGGTAACCTAGATGAAGCGATTGCGATTTATAGAGAGTCCTTGAATGGCCCGGACAATGGCTTTACTGAGCTTGCCACGTCTCGCGTTTCTCATTACTTGTATAATGAACGAAGGTATGGAGAGGTGATTTCATATTACGAAAAATTAGAGTTGGTGAGCTCAACACCAGAAGTAATTTTCAATGCAAAAACTGGTTTAATGCGAAGTTATTTCTTGACGGAAAAATGGAGACAAGCCTCTGTTTATGCGGCCAGCTTGCTGAAGAACTCGCAGATTAACAATGCGGTGAAGCTAGAGGCTTATTACGCGCAAGGTGTTGCTGATTATCACACTAAAAATTACGATGCAGCAAAAGTCTCGTTGGCTTGGGTTATAAAGAATACAACAACGATAAAAGCTGCAGAAGCAAGATATACATTAGCAGACATTTTTTTTAATCAAAACTTCTATGATGAAGCAGAGGATGAAGTTACAGCGTTGATTAAACAACGCCCGGCTTATAACTACTGGATAGCAAGAGGTCTAATTTTAAGCTCTAAGGTCTTGATTGTTAAGGATGACTTGTTTCAAGCCGAACAAAACTTGAAATCCGTAATCGATCACTACCCTATTCCAGACGATGGAGTTCTAGATGAAGCAAATGAATTATGGAATGAATTGATGCAGCTAAAAGATCAGCCTAAGAACTTGACGCCTGAAACGAATCCGATTATAGAAATTAACGATGAGGAAGGAAACTAGTATGACAAAGATAGTATCACTTTTATTTTTCACTTGTACGCTTGTTTCATATGGACAAACAGGAGTGAATTTAATAGCTTCTGGTGAGCGACATATTGAGCCCGCTTATCGTATTTCGTTAAGCCCGCGTATTGTTGACACAACAATTAAAACGGTTATTGTTGAATACCCCTTACTTTCACTGAAGTATGAAGCACTAGCGAGGGTAGATCAAATAAACCCAGCTTCAATCAAAACCGTTGATAAGCTGCCTCGGGTTTATAGGGCGTATATCAAACTTGGAGTAGGAACGGAGCTTATGCCAATAGGAGAGGTTTTCTTTGATGCGGACCGCTCTAGAAAATATATCTACGGAGCACATGCCAAACACCTCAGTTCTTTCGGTAATATAAAAGAGTATGCGCCGTCTTCTTTTGATCGCACTAGGGTGAATTTTTATGGCGGGATTAATGAGAGACGATATGTGCTGCGTGGAGACGTAAGCTATAACACTCAAGGGCTACATTATTATGGTGTCTCCGACAGCTTAGGGTTGGAGCGAGACAGTATTGCTCAACGATATAGTGATTTTGGAATTAAAGCAATGTTCAAATCAATAAAAAAAGACAGCGCTAACTTGAACTATCAGATAGGTTTTAGCTATAACAACTACCTTTCTAAGGCGCCGGAAAACAAAGAAAATCGAGACTGGAGGGCATGTGAAAACTTTTTGGGCATAACTTCTACGGCATGGTACAAACACAATAAAGAGACGTATTCTGTTGATTTAAATTTGCTCTATAACGGATATCGTTATGGTCTTCCAGACTCAAGTCTAGCAGGGTTGGGCTCGGGAATAGTGTTAAATAACACCGTGATTAATCTAAAACCAAATATTACGACAACACTACAGGATAATAGGTTTAAAGCCAAAGTTGGATTAGACCTTACGCTTGATGTTCACAATATTACGAAGGTGTACATTTTCCCTCTTGCTGAAATAAAATACAGAATGTTTAATGATATATTCATTCCTTATATAGGGATAAGGGGGGGGTTGAAACAGAGCACATTCAAAAGAGTGACGCAAGAAAATGAATTCTTACGGGCGAATGTTTCTATGAAAAATGAGAAACGCCCCATTGAACTTTATGGAGGAATTAAAGGAACCCTAAGTAAACGTATGAGTTTCAACGCTGGGGTTAGTTTTACAAACGTTCGAGACAAAGCCCTTTTTGTAACAGACATAACAGACTCAATTAGAAATAAGTTTGATGTGATTTACGACACGGTCAATGTTACAACGATTGATGCATCCATTTCTTACCAGTTGCAAGAGAAACTCAAGGTTGATGTACTCGGGAGGTTTAATTCCTATTCGCCTTTAAACAATAGCTACGCGTGGAACCTGCCACGCTTAGAGCTCTTAGTGAGAGGGTCTTACAACCTGTTCGATAAGTTCCTGTTCAAACTTGACCTAACACTTGAAGAAGGCAGAAAGACACTTGTCTATGAGAAGGAAGACGATGTTGAGCTTGAAAACGGTCAGTACATTAAAAGTTTAGGTTTTATAACAGACTTGAACGTCAGTATTGAATATCGTTATAACAAACGTGTCTCAGCATTTGTTGAGTTCAATAATATTGCTTCGCAACGATATAAACGCTGGTACAACACACCAGTGCACAGTTTTCAGTTTTTAGGGGGGGTTACATTTAGATTATAGTTAATAAGAAGGAAAAAATAGAGGCGTATAGTCGAAGTTTTAATAAAGCCGGCTAATCGACTTCGTCTTCATCTACAGAAGAACTCAAAGTACCTTCATCTGCCTTTACGGGTTGCGAGAAATATTTTTTTTGACGAATAAAAATTATAACAACACCTAAAGTAATTGCCCCATCGGCAATGTTCCAAATAGCAGGAAAAACTTCTCTTTCACCTAAATAAGGAATCCATTCAGGCCAATATGCATGAAACTTAAACATGTCTACTACGTTTCCAAAAAGGAATCCAGTGTGACGCGTTTCTATGGCCCCATAAAAACCACACTCTGATTCTACCCCAGAACCAGAAAGGTGGTTAAAAGGCATACAAGGGTCGTATGTAAAAGCAAAGTCATAGACCATTGAATCAATCAAGTTTCCAGTTGCTCCGGCAAAAACAAATCCTATAGCGATTAAAAACTCTAAACGAACCCCTTTCTTAGCCTGTTTAATCCAATAATAAACTAAGGCGCCAATAGCAATAATACGGAAAAGACTTAACGCAAGCTTGTGCCAGGCCTGAGTTCCAAAGGTTGTTCCGAATGCCATTCCTTGATTTTCTATGTACTCTAACCTAAACCAGTCACCAAGCAAGAGGTGCGATTCCCCGGGGTAAAAGGTGCTTTTAATATAAATTTTAATAAATTGATCAAGCGCCAAAATTAGCGTCACGACAATTGCGACAATGAGAATCTTTTTTTTCACAAAAATTAGCTTTGGGCATTCTTTGCATCAATACTAAGAGTTGCGTGTGGAACTAATCTTAAGCGTTCTTTGCGGATAAGATTACCTGAAACACGACAGATTCCGTATGTTTTGTTCTCAATGCGTATAAGCGCATTTTGAAGGCTAGAAACAAACTTTTCTTGTCTTGCTGCAAGTTGAGCAACCTCTTCACGCGACAAGGTGTCAGAACCATCCTCCATCATATTGAATGTCCGGCCAGTATCATTTGTACCATGATCATCGTTGTGCGACAAAGAGCCATTTAATAATTCTAAATCTTCTCGAGCCTCGCCTAACTTACTATTTATCAAACTTTTAAACTCTTTTAAGTCCCTGTCTGAATATTTTGCTGTTGCCATAGTTCTAATAGATCTTGAGGTTAATAGTCACGTTTTTGACTGTATTCCTTTCACGCTTCTTTTACGAAAGGATAAATATATAATTCTAACTGAAACTACGCAATAAACAGATGATAAAAATGTATCTTCGTATCTATGGTAAAGCTGTTTTTTGGAAATAGATCATTTGCGCTGATCTTTTTACCATTTATAATTGGCCTATTTGGTGTTTTAAACTATTGGTTTCATTACCATAGCCCTGAACAGCAGATTTTACTTGGCCTTTGGGGGGTGGCAGAGGGTCAATTACATTGGCTATACCAGACAGGAGCCCTTGCCTTAATTTTCATCAATAGCATTCTGATTAATAATCTTTTTAACCGCCATGATTTCATGGAGAAGAACAACTACTTGGCCTCATTGCTATATGTAGTAATTATGAGCTTTTTTCATTCATTTTACTTTATTAGCGGAGCTTCGTTAGCTCAAACGCTATTGATCTTAATGTTTGTTCAGGTGTTCAAAATGAATCAAAATGAAGACGGTAGAAGGGCTGTCTTTAACGCCTCTATTTTCTTTGGGCTAGCAGCATCACTACACCCAGTATTACTTATCGGGACTCCCTTTTTATTTTGGATGATATGGGCAGTAAGACCATTCGTTTTAAGAGAAGCCATATTGGCAATTACCGGGTTTATTTTGCCCCTCACATATGTTGGGATTTACGCGGGTTTATTCGGAATTAAATTTGTTAGAGAGCAGCTTAGCAGTTCCGCAGACGAGGGTCATTATTACGACTTTGTAGTGTTGTCATTTCTAGTTTCGCTTCTGATTCTTTTCAGTTTGTCTGATGTTTCAAGTAAAATAGGAGCAAGTACGATTCGCCTAAAGAAACTGTTTAGAATACTTCTGCTGTTTATTGGGCTTTCTTTAGGAATCGCTTTAGTAGAGGTTTTTGTTTTCGCCAAACTAGAAGGGATAGGGGTTCTGGGGTTTCCATTAATGTTTATCCTTCCGTATGCATTTGGGGTTAAAAAACCACGGGTTTTTGCCAAAATCATCTATTATTTCATTTTTTTCTTCGCTGTGAGTAAGTTTTTCATCTCTTTTGATTTGATAGGGCTCTAATTATCTTAATTTTGTATTAACCTGTTTAATAGATGAAAATGAAGTTTGGAGTAGTTACTTTTCCTGGATCAAATTGCGATGAAGACATCGTTTACGTGCTAGAAAGCATTTTAAACCAAAAAGTTGAACGCCTTTGGCATAAGGATACCGATTTAAAAGGAGTTGATTTTGTAATACTTCCAGGTGGGTTCTCTTATGGAGACTACTTAAGGTCAGGAGCAATTGCTAAACTTTCACCAATTATGGGCGAGGTTGTCAAGCATGCGAACAACGGAGGATATGTTATGGGGATCTGTAACGGATTTCAAATTTTAACGGAATCTGGATTATTAGAGGGCGCTTTACTGCACAACGACAATCAAAAGTTTATTTGTAGAAACGTTCACTTGAAGCGTGTTTCAGGAGAGACAGGAATTACAAAAGCATTAAATGCTACAAAAGCATATAAAATTCCTATTGCCCATGGAGAAGGAAGGTTTTTTGCTTCAGAGGAAACGATAAATAAGTTAGAGACGAATGGACAAATTCTTTTCCAGTATTGTGATGAGAACGGCTTGGTTAGCGCTGAAAATAATCCAAACGGTTCGATCAACAATATTGCGGGTATATGTAATGAAGGGAAGAATGTTTTTGGGATGATGCCTCACCCAGAAAGAGCCGCCGATGAGGAATTAGTTAATACAGATGGAAAGGAAATGTTCCTCTCTATTTTAGAATACTGCAAATAAGAAAGAAAGCCCTATGCGCGTTTTATTATTAGGCTCTGGAGGAAGAGAACATGCCTTAGCATGGAAAATTGCCCAAAGTTCAATCCTGGAAGAACTGTTTATTGCTCCTGGAAATGCAGGAACAAAACAGCATGGCAAGAATGTAACTGTTTCGCCCTCAAATTTTGAAGAAGTGAAATCTTTCGTTATTAAGAATAACATTAATATGGTCGTTGTGGGTCCTGAAGACCCTTTGGTAAATGGAATTGTAGACTTCTTCGAGGCTGATGCTGAAATCTCAAATGTTTCAATTATCGGACCGAATAAAGTTGCTGCTCAAATGGAGGGGAGCAAGGATTTTGCAAAAGAATTTATGAAGCGCCATAATATTCCTACAGCAAAGTATGGAACGTTTACAAAAGAGACCCTAGAAAAAGGGTATGAGTTTTTAGAGAAAATGCAAGCGCCATATGTTTTAAAAGCAGACGGCTTAGCAGCAGGGAAAGGGGTACTAATTTTAGACAGTCTTGCTGAAGCGAAAAAAGAATTAAAAAGCATGCTTGCGGGCGCAAAATTTGGAGATGCAAGCTCACGTGTGGTTATCGAACAATTTCTTAATGGAGTAGAATTGTCATGTTTCGTTATTACTGACGGAGATGCATATAAAATATTGCCAGAAGCGAAAGACTATAAGCGAATAGGAGAAGGAGATAAAGGCTTAAACACAGGGGGCATGGGCGCTATTTCACCCGTTCCTTTTGCAAACCCTACGTTCTTAGAGAAGATTAAAAATCAAATTATCATACCTACAATTAAAGGACTTAAAGCAGACAATATCGTATACAAAGGGTTTGTGTTTTTTGGAATTATCAACGTGAAAAATGAACCTTATGTTATTGAATATAATTGTAGAATGGGCGACCCGGAAACAGAGGTGGTTATTCCTAGGCTAAAGTCAGACATCCTTGACTTGTTTGAAGGAGTTGCGACAAACACGCTGTCTGAATGTGACATTCAGTTTGACGAAAGAAGCGCAACAAATGTTATGATGGTTTCGGGGGGATATCCTGAAAGCTATGAGAAAGGAAAACAAATCTACGGGTTAAACTCTGTAACTGAGAGCATTATTTTCCATGCGGGAACTGTTTCTGACGGCCCAGCGGTACTTTCGAATGGAGGGCGTGTTTTAGCCGCAACGTCTTATGGTAAAGATATCGCTACTGCACTCAAGAAATCATATGAGTCTATCGGGAAAATCGAATTTGAAAAATCGAATTACCGTAAGGATATCGGCTTTGATGTACTCTAGTTCTCAGGAATTTGTATATTTATTTTTACAAAAACGATAAATGGAGGCCCCCCTTATTGGTATAATTATCACATTAATTTTCTCTGCCTTTTTCTCAGGGATGGAAATTGCTTATATTTCGTCAAACCGCTTGAAAATTGAGCTTGATAAATCGAAAGGGACCGTCAACGGTAAAATACTTGGAGTTTTTTATAGACACGAATCTCACTTTATTGCCATGCTCCTGCTTGGAAATAACATTGCTCTTGTTTTTTTCGGTTTGTTTTCGGCTGATCTTTTAGGGGGTGTTATAGTGTCTTGGGGCATAACGGGAGAAGGGATTACATTGCTAATTCAAACCGTTTTATCAACGGCCTTGGTTTTGGTAACCGCGGAGTTTTTACCAAAAACATTTGTCCAAATGAATCCAAATGGGTATTTGCGTTTTGCGACAGTACCGATGATTTTAACCTATGGGATTCTCTACGCCCCAACGTATGTCGTGTTATGGATCTCGAATCTTTTTTTGAAGTTGCTAAAAGTGGACAGTGATAACAGCGAAAAGGTGTTTTCTAAAATCGACTTAGAGGACTATGTGCATGATATAAATGAACGCATCCGAGACAAGCAAGAGCTAGGAAATGAAATGCAAATTCTGCAAAATGCCCTTGATTTTGATTCGGTGAAAGCGCGCGATTGCATGATTCCTCGAACGGACATTGTTTCAGTTTCTGCGGAAGACAAAATTGCGGATTTGAGTAAAAAGTTTATTGATTCAGGGAAGTCTAAAATTGTTGTATACCGTGAGAGCGTAGATCATATCATTGGTTACGTGCATTCTTTTGAAATGTTTAAATCGCCAGTGTCGATTAAACAAATCTTGCTGCCTATTCCTTTTGTGCCTGAAGCAACACCAGGCAAAGAGCTCTTAGAGCTCTTTACGGAGAACTCTGGGAACATTGCTGTTGTTGTTGACGAATATGGAGGCACAGCAGGAATTGTAACGATAGAAGATGTAATTGAAGAAATTTTTGGAGAAATAGAAGATGAATATGATAATGAAGAGTTTATCGAAGAGAAAATATCAAAATTAGAATATCGGTTTTCAGCCCGCTTAGACATAGACTATCTAAATGAAACCTATGAACTTAATCTATCGGCCTCTGAAGAATACGAAACTTTAGGAGGGATGATTATTCACCATTTAGCTTCTATTCCGGTAGCGGGAACAATGGTTGAACTAGAGGATGTAAAATGCCATATTGAAGAGGTCAGTCATAACCGAATTGAAGTGGTGCGATTAGAAAAATAAGACAGTGAGAAAGCTATTTTTAAATACACTAATCTGTTTTTTTTTAACAACACGAATTCTCTTTGCCCAAGAAGTCGCGCGCTATGATTTGCCAGAATCTTTGGGTGAAATCTCGGGCTTGGAAATGATTAATGATAGTACCTTTGTAGCTATTAATGACGGAGGAAATAAGCCTACCCTGTTTGTTCTAAGCTCAGAAGGGAAAGTTTTAAAAAAGGTTCAGGTTGTTGATGCAAACAACACCGACTGGGAAGACATGGCAATTGATGGTAAGTTTGTCTATATTGGTGACTTTGGCAATAACGCAAACAAACGAAGGAACCTTGTAATTTATCGAGTAAAAATTAAAGACGTCTTGAACGACAATGAGGTTGAATCGAAGAAAATAAAGTTTAGTTATGCAGATCAAAATGAATTCCCTCCATCAAAAAAAGAGATGAACTTTGATTCTGAAGGGCTTGTTTGTGAGGGGGATTCATTAATAATTTTCACAAAGTGTAATACTGACCCCTGGACGGGAAAAGCATTTGTTTATAAAATCTCAAAAGAACCGGGAACTTATATTGCACAGAAGAAAAGTGAGCTATATGTCGGTCCAGGCGGATGGGTTATGGACGCAATAACAGCTGTAGATAAATATAAGGGGCACTTCTTTTTGAGTACATATAACCGAGTTATTATATTGAAATATGCGAATAAAGTATATTCTTTTGTGAAAGAAATCATTTTTGATGATGTTTCTCAAAAAGAATCCCTTGTAGTTTTAAATAAGAACTACATT
>Ga0115003_10004483_pt1 | contig 10753 bp, 8 predicted proteins | sample ArcticOcean_MG_C_7_FD_88736 | JGI IMG/M metagenome (GOLD analysis project Ga0115003, IMG submission 88736) | Marine microbial communities from western Arctic Ocean - ArcticOcean_MG_CB11_88 | ecosystem: Environmental > Aquatic > Marine > Oceanic | place: Arctic Ocean: Canada Basin | collected... | reverse complement strand
TTAATTCTTGAGCTTGATGCTTAAATTCACTCATATCATTCAAATCACCTAATTTCAGATTCAACTCATTATTTGTTAGTTCCAAATAATTTTGTTTATTGTGACTTTCATTTAAATTTGTGTTTAATTTCTTATTTACATCCTCTAAATCTACTATTTGATTTTGATAAATATTTATTTTTGAAATCAATTCTTCATTATTATTCTCAAGTACTTTATTTTCATTTTGGTATGCATTAATTTTTGTCTTTAAATCTGTGTTATAATTTTCTAGTTTAGAAATTTTATTTTGATAGTTGTATAATTTAATATTAAATTCTTTAATATCATTGTTTAAATCTTCTATATTGACTTCTAATTCTTCATTTTTATCTTTAAGTGCAGTAATTTTTTTATTTAAATTTATATTATCATTTTTTAATTCAGTTATTTGAATTTGATTTTCATTTAATTTAATATTTGATGATTCAATATGTAAATCTTTTTTTTTAAGCTCTGAACGTAAATTTTTTTCGATATTTGATAGTTTAAAAATATCTTCTTTAAGAAACTTATTTGCATTTTTAGTTTTTTTTTGATTTTCATTTAATGATAATATTTTTGAGTCTAAGGAAGTAATTTCATTTCTTAGTTCAAGTATTAACTTAAGTGTATTTTTTTTTATTTTCTTATTAAATAAATTGTAAAGTTTATCAATAATTTCTTCAGTTTTAATTTCATTCTTAATTGACATCTTGGTTATAATTTTTTGTTTTAATAATTTTTTAGAATTTTCTTCATTTATAGATTTTTCTGCTTCTATAATTATATTTTCTATTTCACCTGGAACATTGGCCACTATTTTAATTTCTTTTTTTAAAATTAAAGATTTTTCACTCATTATTTTATTTTGGATTATACTACTTGGTTTTAATGGTTCTAAAACCTTTTTTATGTGTACGGAGTCACGGGCTATTGAATTAGTTTTTTTTTTATTTGAAGTGATAAGAATTGCATTAGATGCTTCTATGATTTCTTTTATTGAATATATATTAACCATGATTCAACCATAAGTTTTATTTTAAAAAAAGTCAATAGATTGGACCTTATGTGAATAAAGCGAGTCATTATGTCCCTTAATTGACTCAACATAAATGAAAATTTATTTCAAAATAAATAAGATTAGTCCTTAAAAAATATTTAATCATTAATTTATAATGATTGATTATTATTTTTAGATTATGAATTTAGATAAGTAAAAATTCATAACTAAATAAATATGTGTCTATAATAATTTCTTCTCAATTAGAAAATAATAAGGATTTAACCTATGATGTTTGTATCATTGGTACTGGGTTAAGTGGTCAAATTGTTGCTTCAAAAATTAAAAATAAAAAAATTATTATGATTGATAGTGGTAAAACTGAATTTAGTGAAGAAGCACAAACTTTAAATAACCTTGAAATGAATGGTATAAATTTTAGAGAAAATTACACGACTCGTGTCAGGCAGCTTGGCGGCTCGGCAAATCTGTGGGCTAATCAATTAATGTATTTAGAAAAATATGAAATTGAAGAAAGAAACTGGTTAGGTGAAAATTTATCATGGCCAATCAGTTATGAAGAATTAAAAAAAAATTATTCTGAAACCATAAATGATATTTTTGGTAAAAATTTAATTAATCCATATGGAGAAGTCAATGATAAAAATTTTTTTTCTATTATTGAAAATGAATTTATAAAAGAAAAAAATATTTCATTTAAAAATAGCATGTGGCCAAATAAAGTAGAAAAATTTAATTTAAATTCAAAATTTACTAAAAAAATTTTAAATATGAAGCATATAGATTTTATTGAAAATTTTACTGCAACAGAATTTATGGTGAATGAAAATACTAAAAATTTAAAAGAAGTTATTTTTCAATCAGAAAATAAAAAGATTACGATTAAAGCAAATACATTTGTTTTAGCGTGTGGTGCTATAGAGAATGCTAGAATATTACTAAACAATCAAACTAAATATAAAATTTTAGATAATAATAATGTTGGAAAATATTTTATGGATCACATAAACTTGGATTTAGGATTTTTAAAGATTAAAAAAAAATTACCCCTCAGTATCTTACTAGGAATGAAATTTAAAAATTATGATTTACGAAAATATATAAAAATCTCAGAAGATTATCAAGAAGAAAAAGGTATTTTAAGTTGTCATTCCTATCTTGATCCTACTTATGATGAAAGTGATAAAGTATTATTTGATGATTTTCTAAAAGAGATTAAAAAAATTATTAAATTTAACGGAATACCTTGGTTAAAATTAAATAAGATTAATTTTAAAAAAACATTTGAACAATTGTATTTTAATATACCTCCACAATTGTCAAACTCTTTAATAAATTCATCGTTACGTTCTCTATTGAGTAGAAAAAATAATTATTTATCATTTAATAAATTAAAAATCGGCTTTCAAGGTGAACAATTACCAAATATAAATAGTAAAATTTACCTCAGTCAAAAAAAAGATAAATTTAATCAGAAAATTGCAATAATCGATTGGAAATTGCATAAAATAGATTACGATTCACAAATTGAATTTATCAAAATATTGAACAAAATGTTCCAATCACATAATCTTTTTTCCTTTGAGGAAAATTTATATCCAAAAATTACTGATGCTAGTCATCATTCTGGAACTACAAGGATGTCTGATAGTAAATTAGATGGTGTAGTCGATAAAAATTGTAAATTTCATAATCTCAATAATCTTTATATCTGTGGAAGTTCTGTTTTTAAAACTATTGGCAGTGGCAATACTGGATTATCAATAATGGCTATTTCTAATAGATTGGGTAATTATTTAAACACTAAGTTGAATTAAGAAATGAATAACAGGATACTAAAATTACCTATTTTTTTAAAACCAGAATATGAAACTAAATTAATCAGAATAGGAAAGGATAATGATGGAGGTTATTTAATTAGCGAAGCATCACTGAAGAGCTCAAAAATACTTCAATCATTTGGTATAAGTGATGATTGGTCATTTGATGAGGATTTTTATAATAAATCTAAATCAAAAGTTTTTGCATATGATCCAAGTGTAAATTGGAAATTTTGGACAAAAAAAATTTTTATAGATCTAAAAGATATTTTTCTTTTTAAAAAAAAATCATTTAAGGAAATTATGAATATTTTTTTGTATTTTAAATATAAAAAATTTTTTAACAATACTGATAAAATTCATGTACAAAAACTTATAGCAACGAAAGGTACAATTATATTGGGTTTTCAAAATGATCAAATAACAGATCTTGATGATATAATGAATGATATTAATGAAAAAAATACTTTTTTTAAAATTGATATTGAGGGTGGTGAATATAAAATTTTAGATCAAATTATTAAATATCAAAAATATATGACTGGCCTAGCAATTGAATTTCATGATTGTGACTTACACCAAAAATCAATAGAAAAATTTATAATTAATTTTGAGCTTCAATTAGTTCATATTCATGTAAACAATTGGGGTTTAACAAATAATGATGACTTCCCTCCTGTGATAGAAATAACTTTTTCTCCAAAAGAGTTTAATACGAAAATAATAGATAATTCAAAATCCTATCCACTTTCTATAGATCAACCTTGCAACCCTGAACAAGAGGATAATTTAATTAAATTTTTTAACTAAAAGCAATAATTTTTTGCTAATCAATAGATTAAGATTTAAATAATTTAAATTTTTTAAAAGAATAAAAACATAAATATGATCTTAAAATAAAGTTTATTAATGATCCTATAAGAATAATTTTATATACTAGAATAATATTATCAAAAATATTTAAGTAAAAAAGTATTACAAATGTCAATAAGCTAAATATCAAATCAAAAAATCCTATATAATTAAATTTATTTATCGTTTGTAATGGTAACGATAAAAATTTTCCAAAAATTAAAAGCATTGAATCTATTACAATTAACATTATTAATTCAGATGATGCTAAGAATTTACCTTGAAGCCAAAATTCATAAAGATAAATACCAGAAAAATAGCTAAATAAATAAAACAAAGATAAGGAAAATAGAACTAAGAATAATCCCTTAATATAGTATGACTTAAATTTATTTTGATATTTGTTGTCTTTATAGAATTTTATTATTTCTAATAGAAATGTGTTAAAAAAAATTGCATAAGCTCTATGTGGTAAATATAAAAACATAGTTCTCAAAGTAGTAATTAAACCTACTAAAGATAAATTGTTACTTGCACCAATTAAAAAAATTAAACCTGGTCCTTTGATTAAAACCGCTACATGCTCATAATTAAATCCTAAAGAATATTTTATTATTTTCTTTAGAATTTTTTTATCAATATATTTATAATTAAAGAATTTTTTAATATTATGATCATCTACTAAACAATAAGCGATTGATAATTTTAAAATACTTACTACTAAAAGAATATAAAATGCATCATCAAAATTTTTCAAAAAATAAAAAGAAATTGGAACTATTAAGGCAACTAATAAATTTGATATAATATCTAAATAATTAAAAACACTATAACTACCTTTGTATGTGAGTGCTAAATACATTGGTCCTGCAAAATATACTGAAATTAAAGTGCAGGCTAAAGTTATAAATATAATATTTATATTTTCATTAATAATTGGGTTATCAATATTGAAAAAAATGTATACAGAACATAGAGTAAGTAATGTTAAAAAATTAAATAAAAAGATAAAGTTACAATTTTGATAAACTTTATTTAATAAATTAATTTTTTTATTTCTATATAAAATTGCCATTTCATTTCTGGCAGGAAGTGATATTGAAATCTGAAATATAGTAAAAAAAGATGGTATGGCAAATAAAAAAATCCACAAATTAAAATTATCACTACCCCACAAAGTAAGCATAAATAAGGGGAAAAAAATTTGAATTAGTATCTTTTCTAAAAATACATATGAATGGCTTATTAGATTTTTTCTTAAATTATTCATTAAAAGTAAATGTCATATTGTAAATGATTGTTTATAATAAATCAGATATAAAAAAAGTCTTTAGTATTAATTTAATTAAGTGATTAATAGAGATTTATTTATGACAACAATTGGAAAGCCTCCTAAATCTAAAGAACTGGCAAATAAATCATGAATAATTCATTAATCATCGGCTTTGGGGAAAGAGTAAAAAATACAGTTATACCCGCCTTAAAATTAATAAATGATGGAGATATATACATTTACTCAAAAACATTTGAAAAATTAGTTTTAAAAGAAAATAAATATGAATTTAAACCGATTAAAAATATTACTAATACTTTATTAGAAAATATTCAAAGAATATTTATATGTACACCAAATGATATTTTTTTAGAAATCGTTCAAAATATTTCAAAGTTTGAAGTGAAAAAGATTAATTTATATGTAGACACACCAATAATTCCTAAAATTTCTAATATTAATATTGAAAAATACAAAAAAGATTTCAAAAATGTTTTCGTTTTAGAGGATTTTTATTACAGCCCATTAAATCAAATTATACAAAAGATTATTAACGATAATAATTTAAACTCTATTAATAAGATTGAATATGTTAATAGTGGTCATTCCTACCACTCTATTGCTCAATCACGCTATATATTAAATAAACCATCTATATTTTTTGGATATAGAATAAATGATATCGTAAGTTATTTTTCTTTAAAAAGTAAAATTAAAATTTATGGTAAAAGATCAGAAGAAGGTTACACATTAATTGAAACTTCAGAAGGTAATTTAACGATAAACAATCAGAATAAAAAATCTGATTTCAATATAGATTATGTTTTCGATGAAAAAATAATTTGTGGTTATAATTTGAACAATCTTAAGATAGAACTATCAGAAGAATTAGCTACTAACTTAAGATTATTAAAAATAATTTGTAAAAGATACAATATAGAGCTAAGAACCCTACAAGAACAGATAATTTCTTTTGTCACTTTAATTAACGAAAGTGAAAAAAAATTTAGTAAAAAATATTATCTTGAAGATGGAATTAAAGACTCGCTTATATCAGCTACTGTTAATAAAATTAATATGTATTTTGATGTATATTTTTATAAAAAATCGCTTCTTTATCTTATCTTAAGATTTTACTTATATTTAATGAATTTTAAAAAAAATAATTAGGGTATTATAAATAATTTTAATAAATAGTTTAAATGATTGGAATACTTAATAACTTAAGAAAAAGATTCCACCCATTATTCTGGCTCTTAAATTTCAGAATTACAAAAAAATCATTTTACAAATCAAAAATAAAATATCTTAAGAAATCTAAAAAATTTGGTAATTTCTTTATACAATTAACTAGACATACTAATTATTGGCTGACATTAGATGTGGTGGAAAGTGATACATTTAAATTTATAGATGAGCTAAATAAAAATAAAAACTATGTGCAAAAAGCTTACAGGCTTGAAAAAAAATGGATATAATGTTTGTTAAATTAGATATTTTTTAAAATTTTCGAAAATGTTAGCTGGATCAAGATTGATGTTGAGGGTCATGAGATTGAAGTTCTAAAAGAAATGATGGAGATTATTAAATTGTACAAACCTAATATTGTTGTAGATAATGATGATGTAGATATTATTGAAATTCAAAAATTATTATCATCATTCAATTACAAAATAAAATAATTAATATAGATACAAATTTTATTTTTTACAAATAATAGTTTAATTAAATAAAATTATTTTAAATTTCTTATTAGATTATTATCATTTATATATTTAAAAAAAGCTTTAGAAATTAATGTTTCACCTATTTCATTAAAATGTCCTCCACATCTATCATATAATTTTTTAAAATTACCTCCACTTCTATTTATAACAATTGGACCAAAGTCTATATATCTAATTTTTTTTTGATCTAATAAATTTACAAGATTATCATACGGAAGTTTTTTATATTTATTAAAATATTCTAAATCTCTACATGTTGGAAATATAGTTACTATAGGGACATGACCTTTAGAAATAACCTGATTATAAAATGAATTTAAAATTTCATATGTAATATTAAGACCATTAGAATTATGATTGGGTAAATAGAAATCGACAAGCCTAGATGGATTAAGATTAATTTTTTTTTTTAAGTGCCAATGATTAAAACTTTTAAACAATTTTATAGTGTAAGAAAATTTTAAAAATTGAATTCCACTATCCCCATTTGGAATAAAATATTCATTATTTAGATATTTTTCAGGATGTTGTAAAAAATGATAAATATTTTCTATAGTTATTTTGGGTAACGGCACTAATTTTAATTCTTCACCTCTAATAATAAATCTTGGTTTGAATAAATAGTCTTTACTTGGGTAAATAAAATTTCTAAATTGATTAACATTACGAATTATATTTTCAGAAAAATGGTTCAAAAAAATAATTTTACTGTGATTATCTTTTGATAAAAATTTCATAAAAGCTTGATCTGAACCATAACCACCCACACCAAAATTACGAACTCTACAATTTAAAAGTTCAGATAATTGAGATGGCCAAGCATATTTAGGATCAAAGTGTCCATATGTATATGAATCTCCATATACATCTATACATGGTTTTGAGTTTTTATAAGAACTCTGATCTACACGCGCTCCGTGATAATCAAGATTATGTTTATGATTAGTTGAGTCCCACCCTAGTGTTCTATGTCTAACTTCTAAATATCTATTATAATTTTGGCTGATTTTTTTTTTATCAAAAAAAACACCTCTATCGGATAAAAAAAATTTAGATACAATAAAGGCAACAAATTCAACAAAAAATAGTAAAAAAATAATTAAAAATAAATATTTTATAATATTTCGCATTCTAAAATAATTTTATATTGGTTTATTTATAAACTTATTGATTAAATCAATTAAATGTTAATTATAATATATTGTATTAGCTAAGTATATATATGATTAAATACATTCTTTCGCATCCAATTCAATATCAGGTACCATTAATAAGGTTTTTAAATAATAAAATTAAAATTAAAGTTTCATACAGGCTTAATACAGTTACAAAAAAATACTTTGATAGAGAGTTTAATAAAAAAATCATATTAGATAAAAATCTTTTAAGTGGTTATAATTATGATTTTTTAAAATATTATGGTCCTAATAAATTAAGTAGTATCTTTCCCATAACTAATGATTTTATAAAGAAGAATCTTTTAGATGAAACAAAAATAGTATGGGTTCATGGAATCAAAAACTGGTATAATCTTATATTAATAATTTTATCATATTTTTATAATAAAAGAGTCTTTGTAAGAGATGAGTTTAATAATATTAAAAAAAGAAGTCTGTCAAATATATTAATGAATAAAATTTTTTATTCGTTTATTGATAATTTCATTGATTGCTATTTATCAATTGGTAAAGAAAATAGAAAAGCATTTATTGATTTTGGTATTGATAAAAAAAAAATTTATCATGTTCCATACGTGGTTGATAATGATTTTTTTTATATTAAAAACAAAAAAAAAAATAAAAAATTTGTCATTCTATTTACTGGGAAGCTTTCACACAGAAAAGGATGTGATATTTTGCTCAATTCTATTAACTTACTTAATGAGAATAATAATTTTAAGAAAGATAGTGAGATTATTATTATTGGTGATGGTATATTAAAGGAAGAGCTGATTAATTATAAAAAAAAAAAAAAATTAGTTAATGTTAAGTTTTTAGGTTTTAAAAATAAAAAAGTTATAAAAAAATTTTATAAAAGATCAAATTTATTTGTTATGCCCTCTAGAGATGAAAATTGGGGGCTTGCAATTAATGAGGCGATGGCAGCAAAAAATGCAATAATTGCATCAAATAAAGTTGGCGCAGCAAGTGACTTACTCAAGAATAATTACAATGGCTATATATTTAAAAATAATGACTATAAAGATTTATCAAAAAAAATTTATAAAACCTTTTTAGATAAAAAAAAGACTATTAAATTTGGAGAGAATAGTTTTAAAATTATATCAAAATGGTCATTCTATGAGTGCTATAAGGGAATCGATAAAGCTATTAAGTCCACATATAGAAAGAATGGTTATCTCAGATAATGAAAATTTTGTTTATTGGTGTGAATAAAGGAGGCTCTAAACAAACATATAACGCAATTAAAAAAACATACTCCCAAACTAAATTTTTAGATACTAGTAAAATTTTAAATAATTTTTATTATAAAATTTTTTACCACATTTCACCGATTTTTTTTGATCACATAATTACTAATTTTTATAAAAAAAAAATTATTAAATTTTATGACGTAATTTTCTTTTTTAATGTTGAATTCATAAATGAAGATTCATTAAAGATAGTTAAAAAATACAGTAAAAAAACATACTATTATTGTGCAGATAACCCATTTGTTAAAAGGGATAAGCAAAAATGGACTTTAGTTAAGAGAATCATATCAAAATTTGATTTAATTATATTTCATCAAAAAAATAGAGAAAACTACGTTAAGAAATATAAGATAAAAAAATATATCACTATTATACCTCCATATTTCAAAGATATTCAGCAAACTAGTAAAAAAAAAATAACTAAAAAGAATATTGTTTTTGTGGGTACTTGGTTTCCTGAGAGAGGGAAATTTTTTTATGAATTAAAAAAAAAGGGATTTATTGTAGATATATATGGATCACAATGGGATAAAGATAAGAAATATTATGAATATTTAAAACAAAATATCTATTTAAAAGATTTAAATCAAAGAGAATATACTAAAATAATTAATAAATACAAAATAGCGTTAGGTCTTTTGTCAAAGGAAAACAAAGATGATATAACACGTAGGTGTATTGAGATACCTGCAACTGGCACACTTTTATGTGCGAAAAGAACACATACTTTGAAAAAAATTTTAATCGAAAACAAGGAAGCAATTTATTTTAACCACCCAAATGAATGTATTAAAAACTGCACTAAATTAATTAAAAATTCAAAATTACTTATTAAAATTACTAGAAATGGACAAAAAAAAATAATTAAAGTTTTGAAACCTGAGGCAGAAAGAATATTTAAAAAATTACTGGACACATCATATTTGGATAAAAATACAAATAAATTTTTATATAAATTTTAATTATAAGTTAAGAAATGATATTAAAAACAGATAATTTTATAGAACAAAATATTTTAAATAAAAGTAAATTTTTTTTAATATACTTAAATCTGTTTTTATCTTTTGTACAGGTATCAATCAGTTCATTTAAAACAGAGACTTTTTTGATTGTAGTGATAATTAATCTAAGTACAATTTTAACTTATAATATTGTTTTTAAAAAAGAAAATTTAATTCATAATTTGGTCGGATCGCTTATGGTCGTTGCCATCAATATTTTTTATTTATCGGGCCCACTAATAATTAAAACAATATTATTTCAAGAAATCACAAGTAATTTAAATCTACCGATGAAAAGTTTCATAATTGCATTTTTTTTTCAAATAATAGCAATACTTGCTTTCGTAATAACAATTAATTCAAAAAATGACACTCAAGATACAGATTATAATAAAACTATTTTATTTCGATTAAAGGTATTTAATTATTTTGATTTAAGATCAACTTTAAAATTATTTTTAATATTACTATTTATTAAATTATACCTTAACACAATTGACCAGGGATTTGGTACTTTTACAGAATTTAGTAATATATCTATGAAATTTTTGTATGGTATTGAAAAATTTTACTATTTACCAATATTATTTTATTTTAATTTATA
>Ga0115003_10004476_pt1 | contig 10767 bp, 11 predicted proteins | sample ArcticOcean_MG_C_7_FD_88736 | JGI IMG/M metagenome (GOLD analysis project Ga0115003, IMG submission 88736) | Marine microbial communities from western Arctic Ocean - ArcticOcean_MG_CB11_88 | ecosystem: Environmental > Aquatic > Marine > Oceanic | place: Arctic Ocean: Canada Basin | collected... | reverse complement strand
CGGGCTCTCGTCTGAACAGGTCGGTGACGTTGAACTCTATCGTGCCGTCGCACTTTACCACCTCGAACGATACACCGAAGCCAACGCGGCGCGGACGGCCGCTGAAGGCCTGTCTAGCGATGAAGCGCAGCTCTCGCTCTACCGAGGCATGATCGCCTTGCGTGATGGCGACAATGATCGCGCGGCACCAGCACTCGAGTCTGCCGCATGCCTCTCGCCGGAGCTCACCGAGCCGGTCGCTTCTTATTATGCCGGCCTAGCATGGCAAGGCGCCGCCGAGCGCACCCGCGCCCGTGAAGCCTGCCAGCGCGTCGTTGCTCTCGATGGCGACGGACCCTGGGGCAAGGAAGCCAAAAAACTTCTCGAAGCGACGGAGCTCTTCCCCTATTTCGTTCGCGGCAAGATTGGCGTTGAGTTCGATGACAATGTGTTGTTGCGTGGCGACGTAGCTGAGATTGCCGACGACCGTCGTGATTCGACGCGGGGTGAAAGTGATTGGCGCGGCGTTTGGGGAATTGACGCTGGCATTCAGCTCTTTCAATCCGATGATGGCGAGTGGAGCGGCGGTGCGACGGCCAGCTACACCGGGAACAACCACGTCGACCTGTTTGCAGTCGACATTCATTACCCGACGGTCGGCGCGTATGTCGCGAATCGATTGGGTACAGACACGATCGGTCAGGCGCGTTACCAGTTCGGGCATGCTTGGGTCAATGATGACCCCTACCTGCGGTCGCACGTTGCTGAGATCTCGATTGCCCATACGTGGACGCGAGCAGGGACGACAATCGCGCTCGTAGACGTGCTGGCGAACGATCTTCGCTTCCAGCCCTTCGAAGTTCAGGATGGCCCAGGACCGTCTGGGACGAACGCGCCCTGTCCCGGAAATCCGTTCGGGTGTTCCCCTGCTGGTGTCAACGAGACCAGCGCACGGAACCGCGACGGCATTGGCTATGGCGCTGGGCTTGAGCACCGATACCTCGTCCCCGTGCCGAAGGGCCTCAATAAGTTCATCGAGCAGCTCGAAATCGGTGGCGGCTATCGCTTCCGCTACTACGACTCGGAAGGTGAAGAATGGGAGCACTTCTCCCATATCCTTAACGCGGGTGTGAACATCGAGCTTCCCCTCGACTTCAGTATCGCGACACGCATCAGCTACGAATACCGCGACTTCGCGAATCCATCGACCTTTCCCGATGTAGAGACGCCGGATGTCGAGTACACGCTCTCGGGCAATGACCGAAGCGAGCATGAGGTGGTCTTCGAAGGCGAGATCGAGAAGGACCTAACGGACAATCTTTCTGTGAGCGGGCGTTATTCGTACCTCTCGAATGACTCGAACCGCGATGCATACAACTATGACCGCCATATCGTGGGTGGTTATTTGAAATTCCGATTCGACTGAACCGAATCGCCCGATCGATCTTGGGCAGCCGGTCGTCACAGGACGATCTGATCGATCCAATAGGAGAAAAAATGACCCCGACAACTCGAAATAGCTTGATGGTGGGTGGCGCACTCATCGTGATCGCATTGCTGCTGACCTGCGGCCCGATTCGCGGAATATTTGGTACTGGCGACGCGGGCACCAGTGCTGACGTTGCTACGAGCGACGCGACCCCATTGCCGCCGGTTGGCGCGGCACTGCCCGTAAATACTGGTGCAGCCCTCGGCGCAGCGACGACAGGTGCAGTCGCCGGATCGCAGATTGGTTCCGCGGACACGGCAGCTGTTGCTAGCGCCGCCTCGAATAGTGTGGCTCCGGTTCTCGTTGCAGGTGCGGCAGGCGCTGCCGAAGCAGCGGGTTCGGGTGCTGCAGACGCAGGCGCGAGCGTGGCAGCGGCCTCGACGGACATCGCATTGCCGGCGGTTTCGGCGAGCCCCCCGAGCGTGCCAGTCTCTAACTCTATCATGGCGGCAGTAGTGAACCCGGCCATCGCGTTGGCGGCGACCGCCGCGGCGGCTTCGGCCTTTGATAATGCCTTCGACAATGGCTTTGCTGGCGGCATGGCAGATATGCCGGCTGCGGGCGCAGTCGTGGGTCGATTCGCGCCGCCGGTGGCCGCGATCTCCTCGCAGCAACTTGCCTTGAACGGCGTAGATCGAGCCGTCGGCATCGGAGCGGCGGGCATTCGTGCACCCTGTGATTCCCCCGGAGCGGGTTGCCGCAATCTGCAGTTTTCGATGGTTTCTCCGCCGGTCAATCCGCCGATCGTGTCAGGCCCGACGCCTCCTCCTCCGATCCGTGTCAATCCGCCGATCGTGTCTGGCCCGACGCCTCCGTAGGCTTATCTAGCTCACTAGGCCGGATCGAATGATCCTCCGACAACCACCCGGGCGGCTTGTTCAGATCCAAGGGTGTGTCTGCTCAAAGTGTCGGTAGATGTTTCCAGAAACCGCGCGGTGTCCGAATATGGGCATCGCGCGGTTCTGCGTCCGGACGAGCATCCGGGGGTCTTGAGGCGCAGCGGCCCGGCCGTCTAGGGTTGGGCGAAGGAGAGCGTATGGCGACGAAGGAAACTTCCCGTGAGATCGAGGTCGAGAGTGCGGACGGCGTCTTTGACGCCTATGTCGCGCTTCCGGCAGCAGGGCAGGGTCCTGGGATCATCTTCGCCGAGAATGACGAATTCGTGTCCGCCGCTGATGTGCAAGCGCCCTCTGAAAGCTTGGATGCTGCGGGTGTGGAGTCGCGAGTGCTGACCTACGTGGGCGTGCAACACGCGTTTTTGAATGAGGTACGACCAGAAGTTTTTGACGCGGACACTGCAGCCGAGGCCTGGCGCGATATCGGTTCCTTTCTTGAAGCGGAGTTGAGTTAGGCGGCGAGCGGAATGCCCTTCGTGAGATTTACCTACGACCGCGTCGCGTTCCTCTATGATGAGGTTTGCGCCGTTTATTCCCTCGGCGCGATCGCCCGATCGAAACGTCACCATCTTGGTTTCCTGAGGGCGGGGAATCGCGTTCTCTACGTTGGCGTCGGGCGTGGGGCCGATGCCCTCGCCGCCGCTCGCGCGGGTGCGCAGGTCACGGCGGTTGATTTATCTGAGCCTATGCTCCGCAGACTGCGTTCGGCGGCGATCCGTGAGGGGCTGCATCTTGAGCTTATTGAGGATGATGTAAGTCAACTCCCATGCCCTGGTGATTACGACGTAGTCGTGGCGAATTATTTCCTGAATATGTTCTCGGAAAGCGACGCCCAGTCCATGCTAGGGGTATTGTTAGGCCAGGTTCGGCCGGGAGGGCGGCTCTGTCTGGCTGATTTTGCGCCCGCCGCCGGCTTGGGCCTCCGCAGGGTCGTGACGATGGCCTACTACCGACTGGTGAACGGCGTCGGTTGGCTGCTTGGGATTTGCGAGCTCCATAAAATCCCCGATCTCCCCAAATGGCTGACAGATCGCGGGTTTGAGATTTCGGATGTTAAGCGCTTTCCCGTCGTGGGACGATCTGGCCCGGCGTATTGGGCGATAATTGCGAGGCGACCGAACGTAGGGCTCCTGTGAATACCCAATTTATCATGGGGTATTCACTGGGTTTTGGGATGGACCTTCTCGGCTCACTTTAAACTCGTCCGTGCGCAGCGCGAATTGATCGAGAAGAACACGGCCCGAAATCAGCTCGCGCGCACGGATGCACTCACGGGCTTAGCGAACAGTCGCGCCGTTGAGGAGGTGCTCGGAGCCGAATTCAAGCGGTCGCAGCGCTACGGAATTCCATTTGCAATCGCGATGGCGGATGTCGATCGTGTTAAATCGGTGAACGATGAACACGGACACCCGACCGGCGATCTCGTGCTAAAAGAAATCGCTCGCACGATGCGGCACAGCGTGCGTGAGACCGATTGCGGAGGTCGCTTCGGAGGCGAGGAGTTCCTAGCGGTGCTCGGCAGTAACGATGTCGAAGGGGGCCGTGTTTTCGCGGAACGGTGGCGTCAGGCAGTAGAGGCAATCGAAGTCCCGTTACCCTCGGGCGAGATGCCCTCGACATCGATCGGTATTGGCGTTTCCGCGTAGACACCTGCCCGGAAGAGTACGGCGGAGATGGTCGAGCGGGCGAATGCGGCGCTCTATATGGCCAAGTACACCGGGCGAAATCGGGTTTATCTCGCGCTGGACGACGACGACGACTGATCTCTTGGTTCTGTTTGCAGGGCAGGGCCAATCACGCCTGAACTATTCGTGTAATAGATGGATAGTCCAAGGATTCGGTTCAATCGTGGCGCTCGAGTCTGTAGGGATTACGTCCGCTCTCTCGCCCTCGTCCAAGGCCGCGAGTTCTTGGGTGAGTTCTTCGACCAAGTCGATGTCGAGATCCAAATCGACGCCCGGCAGGTCGAGGGCTTCGGCGTAGAGACGCCCCGCAGCATCGAAGTCGCCAGCCGCGCGTTCGAGTCGAGCCAATTCGCCAAGGACGATTCGGGTACCGTGATTTCCGGCAGGGGGGTCGCCGCCGAGTCGCGAACGAGCTGACAGGGCAATGGCACGCGCGCGCTCTGTGTCTCCACGCTCGGCGATAACACGAGCGATCGTCGCTTCGCCGATCGCCCGATCTCCTGCTGGTGCGTCGAATTCGTCGAGCAGCCTATTGGCAGCTGCGCCCGTTGCCTCCGCCGTTGCTAGGTCACCTTGTGCGAGGGCGATTCGCATCTTGGCGATCTTAAGCGTGGCGAGTTGGGGGAGTCCAAGCGGATCGAGAGTCTTGGAGTCGAGTACGGCGCGATCGATCGCACGCCGCGCGAGGTCGTGGTCTCCTTCACGGGAGGCGACTTGGGATATCTCGTAGGCGAGCGTGAGGCGTTCGTTACTTGCAGCTTCGTGTTCGGAAACCAGGAGTGCGATTCGAAGCAAGGAAAGCTGCGACTCGGGAAGCCCTGACTCTTTGGCCGCGAGGGTGCGTTTTTGTGCGAGATAGTAGGCGAGCTCTACCGTGGCCGGTCCGCCCACGAGTGGGTCGGCTTCCGCTTCAGCTAAGACATCTTCAGCAACTTCATTCGCTTTCTCGATTTGCTCCGATGTGGCTAGAAGCATCGCGAGACGAGCGGTTGCGCTGTGTACCGTGCGCCGCTGCGCATTGTCGGCTGGACGCGAAGCGAGCTGGGCGGAAGCTTTCGAAAGCGCTTCTCGCGCCGCCTCGTAGTCGCCAGCCTGCCGTGCCTCGCGTGATTCACGGGCGAGCTCGTACCAAGGCTTGCCCCGCTCAGTCAGCTCGATATCGACTTCAGGCAGTGTCTCTTCCGTGAAACCGAGTCCGATCTCGACGAGGACGGGCGCTGCCGGAGACATCTGCGCTTCGTCGCTCGTATAGTTGAGGCTGGAGTTGAGGCTGGCGCATCCCGCGGTCGCAAGAGGAAGTGCGATGACGAAAGGGAGGATTTGCCACAGGAACCGGTGGCACCGCGCATAGGGGGCCACGGCGGGAGGAGTAGTCGTCGCAATCAAAGTGGGGCCATTCATTTCAGAGTCTCACGTAGAGCTCGCCGTCGCGGAGCTCGATGGGATAGCTAGAAAGGGGTTTGCTTGCGGGGCCGCCTGAGGGGCAGCCGTCACGAATATCAAAGCGTGCGCCATGCAGGGTGCAGACAATCTCCATGCCCTCGATGGGCTCGTTTACGAGTGGCCACGCAGAATGAGTACATCGTGTAGACAGAGCGAAATATTGATCCTCGACTCGGCAGACAAGGATTTCTCGATCTTCGAGGCGGATAGATACCTTCTCTCGCGAGGCGAGAGGTGAGGGCAACTCAATCGGATGCCACGACATGGATTCTCCTGTCCTGCTGCGCCACTGAAGCCAACCGAGGGCTAGCGACGGCGAGGGATCGCACGTCAGGCTCAATTGCCGGCCACGTGGAGCGTCGAAAGGCTAGCGCGTGATGGAGCGTCCGACATTTTAAGAACCGCATGTCGAGGCCGAGTCGCGTACCGACCCGCAGATTACATGCAAGCAGGCTGCAGCTGCGCGTTGATCTACCCCCGTCAGCGCTTTGCGCGATTGCGGAGGGCATTCCGGGCATCGCGATCGAAGGATGAGGGTCCTGCATAATTGGGGATCGGAGCCTGGTCCGTCATGACCATCCCGAGGCCCATCCCCGCAATCGCTCGCGACGCGAGGCTCGACCTAAAAGCGGAGCGTCCGCCGCCAACGAGGAGTCCGAGCACGGGAAGTATAGGAAGGAATGGGAGGACTCCGATTGCCTGTCCCGAGCTTGTCCAAACAGAGATGGTGTAGGTCGATGCAAGCACGCCACAGATCAGGTGGCCGAGATGCTGGATTGAATTCGTCTGACGCAGGATGAAGGGGAGGGCGAGCAGGTCATGCGAGAGGAAGTAGTCGTCGCTACCACGAACTAATTCAACGAGCCATTTCGGGAAGCGTCTGCTTTGTTTGGTGCTCCTGTCTTCCGTGCTAGGCGTCATGATTCCTGATGCGGGGGCGAACCCGGAGCAGAGGATGCGGGCGAGGTGGTTTGCGCGGCGGTATGAGTGTCGACGATCGCTACCGGCGTCGTGATCGCTGAACCGCTTCCGGCGTGCGCTTCTAGTTCGTCGACTCTTGCGGCTAGGGTATGAAGGCGTCGGGCCGTCGTCGTTGAAGCGCGGGTCGCGAGCGAGAGCAAAAGCAGGAAGCCGCTTCCTATGAACGTGCTCACGCGTATAGTCACAGCGATCAATGACTCGACGGGTGGGCGAAGTGTCGAAACAATCGGCCCCGGCTCCATCGGCCCCCCGTCTAGTTCTTGCGAATCCGTAGCGACTTCGGGGTCGGGTTCGAAGCCGACCTTTGCGAGGGCCGCGTCAATCATTTCGCCCGGGAGCGCGGCGAATGCTGCGACGCGTGCATCGGCATCTTCGAGGGCGGAGGGTAGAGGACTTCGCTCCACGACGGCGTGTGCGATGCCATCGAAGAGACTCGGAGTGGCGATCGTAGCGACGACTAGCGCGACTGACATTGCGAAGAGCACGTCCGAGCTGATGGCCAGGGCTAACCAAATTCGAAAATAGAAGACGTAGACCAGCGAAAGCAGGCCAGTCCCGAGCAGCAGTAGCTCTTGCCACAGCGATAGCTGGGACGTCATCATCCTTCACTCTCCTCTCGTTTGCTCTGCGATTGCGTGGATCGCCAGTTTATGCCGTGTGGAAAGGAAGTGGTGGTTGGTCAGCGGTACGATTAGGCACTCTATGATGCCACGAAATGACCTGATGAGTCATAGGGACAAGCCCGAGGGTACTACGTCATCTTTCTGAAAGTGGAACAGAGAGCACTAAGCGAGATTGGGATTGAGCGACGCGATCAATGAAATCGAGGAGCGGTTGGCGGTGCTTTACGGCGAGCGAGATTGGCGCCAGTTGGGCGGTTGTATTCAAGTGGCCGCGATCGCACAGGTCAGCCGCAATGTGATTGCGATTGGCCCGGCTGCTCCGCGCAGCACGACCGACCGCTTTGTGCTCGGCTTCGCTCGGGCACGAGCGGACGTAATTCTGACGACCGGCGCGATTCTGCGTGCCGAGCCTGAGCTTCGTCATCGCTACGCCGAGTCTGATGATGAAGATCGAGCGTGGGCTGCATGGCGGTCTGCGCAGCTTGGGCGGAGCGAGCCGCCGCGCCTGCTTGTCTTGTCGAGGCGCGGCGATTTCCCAGTAGACCATGCCGCATTCGCCGGGCGCGAGGGTTGGCTCTTTACCGGGCAGGCCGCAGTAGGGGAGGGGTTGGCATTGCCGTCGGGTTTCGAGCACGCGGAAAGCGCTGCTCCGGGCGACGGACCTCGAACCGCTCTCGACTTTGTTATGGAAACTCAGCCCGGCGCCACACTGAGCATCGAGGCTGGCCCGAGCAGCGCAGCGTCCTTCTACGGCAACGAGGTTTTGCCGAACCGCGTTGATGAGCTGCTGCTCTCACGATTCGAAGGGGAGCTGAATCCCGCCGCAGTAGGCCCGCCCTTTGTCGAAGCGGAGCGCATAGCGTCGGCGCTCGGGGCAGCCGTAAGCGAGGAGCGCGTAGAAGACGCGAGTGGTCCGTGGTGCTTCGCGCGCTACCGCGGCTAACGGCTTCGCCGACGCCGCAGCTCGGCCTCGAGCACTATCCGGTCCTTCGCATCATGGTCCAAATCGGCGGCCCTTCGGGTATCTGCAATTCGTCGATGACCTCGAAACCATGCTTTTGGTAGAAGGACAGATTTTTCTTTTTGGAGCTCTCTAAGTAGGCGGGCATCCGTTCTTTGTCACACCGGTCGAGTACGGGTTGAATCAAGGCAGACCCGATGCCCTTGGATTGCTGATCGGGATCGGTGCCTAATACGCCGAGATAGTAATGGGGCTCGCTGGGGCGATGTGCGCTCGTGAGATCCCCTAGACGCATCGCGCGTCGCGCTCCTAAACCGGCGAGCATGAGAAAGCGAAATGCTATGCCGAAATTAGTGAGCGCTCCGGGGCGCCCCTCATTAGGGAGTTGCCAAACGGCGGCACCTTGGACGGAGTCCGTGGTGAGGACATGAGCGGTGTCACCCATGCTCTTAATTGCGAGTCCTGAAAAGCGTGCCCATCGAATGGTTCGCTTGTGCTCCTTAGGAAAGAGATGGCAGGTCACGGGGTCATCATGAAATGCCCGCCCAATCACTTCGAGGACGGAGCGTCGCTCTGCGGGGAGGGCCGGGCGCACGAACGGACGCGGCGGTCCGAAGTCGAAAGACTGCTGCTGTTCGAAGAGGTTGGTTTCAGCGTTTTTGGGGGCGGACATCGAGGCTCCGGTTAGGCGACCGTTCGCCCGGACGGGAATTGTTCCCCATCCCGGTCCAGCCAGACAAGGGTTTCGACGTGCTCTGTGAAGGGGAAAAAGTCGAATGCTTCGACCCCACGAAGGCGGAGCCCGCCGGCTTCGAGCCCAGGCAGTTCGGCGAGGAGGGCGGGAAGGCCGCAGGCCAGATAAATCAGTCGTTTCGGGGGGCTGACCATGAGGTCACTCAGCAGGGCATCATCGATGCCCTTGCGCGGTGGGTCGACGATCACGAGGTCGGCGTCGCGAACCGCATCCAACCGATCGCCTGCGGCGCCCTCGAAGATCGACGCGCGAGCCTGCTCCGCCTCCGGGCGGGCCGCGAGACCGAGGGCGAGCCCGGCCAGACCTTCGGGACTTCGCTCGTTGAACCGGATGCTGCGCGCGCGGCCGAGGAGGCCCAAGCCGATGGAGCCGACCCCACAGTAGGCTTCGGCTAGATCCAGTCCCTCCGGAACGAGTTCAGCAATCCGATCCACGGCGCGTTCATAGAGCGGAAGGTGATTTTGGCCGAAGGCGCCGGGTGGAAAGTGGACGTCGACGCCCCCTAGCTGCTCTACGACTGTGGACTTCCCGGCGAGCGGGACCATGATTGGGCCGAGGATCGCGTTGCTCCGTTCGGGCTGTCCGTTGAAGAAGAGGCCTTGCAGCCGTTCGCCCATTTCGCGTTCGAAGACCGCCGGCAGCTCGCCTAGCACGTCGGGAGTACTGCCGTTTCCGACCAAAACGACCTGGACTTGCTTGGTCGATCTCTCGACCACAATCTGGACATAACGGATCTCGCCGCGGTGCGGTTTGTCGGCGTAGGGGGCGATGCCGGTGGCGCGGATCGCACGCTTCAGAACTTCGACCGTCTCGTTGATTCGCGGATGATGCACGCCACATCTGGGGGTATCGGCGATGCGGTGCGACCCGGCTTGGAAGAGTCCGACTTTCGGGCTGTTGGTACGTCCGCGAACGGCCAGGCGTGCCCTATGGCGATGTCCCAGACCAGGGCTGGCATGCAGGGGCGGACTCGGCAGCCCGGCGTCGGCGGCGAGCGCCTGGAGTGCGGCCTCAGCCTGCTCGGGGGGTGTTTGCTCGCCAAAGCGCGGGCAGCCTGGGCACGGCGGGCGGTGCGGGCAGGTGGCAAGATTCGGGGGGCTTGGGGGCGCGATAGTGGACACGGCGGGATCCTACCACTGGATCCGGCGAGGGGGAGAGTCGCTTCGCTGCTACTGTGCCGCGATGAAAACCGCCAATAAACGTCACATCGAAGTAGAGCCCGACCGCTCGGCCTTTTTGGCGACCACGCCCGAGGACGTCGCCGCCCGGGGCTGGGACCAAGTGGACGTGCTCTTTGTGAGCGGCGATGCCTATGTCGATCATCCGTCTTTCGCGATGTCGATTTTGGGGCGATGGCTCGAGGCTCACGGGTTTCGCGTCGCGATTCTCTCGCAGCCCGATTGGCGGAGTGCTGATGCTTGGCGTGCATTTGCGCCGCCGCGGCTCTTCTGTGCGGTGAGTGCCGGCAACATGGACTCGATGATCAATCATTTTACGGCGAATAAGAAGCGCCGGAACGCGGATGCCTATTCACCTGGCGGGCAGATCGGGTTGCGTCCCGATCGACCGACGGCTGTCTATGCGCAGCGATGTCGTGAAGCGTTCAAGGGCGTGCCTGTGATTAGTGGCGGTGTCGAGGCGTCGCTTCGACGCATCGCGCACTACGACTACTGGAGCGACCGCGTCTGGCCCTCGAACCTGGTGACGTCGAAGGCGGACCTGCTGGGCTACGGCATGGGTGAGGCGACTATGCTTGAAATCGCGCAGCGGCTCGATCGCGGCGAGGGACTCGCCTCTTTGCGCGACCTGGCCGGTGTCGCTTATTTGTTAGGCAAGAACGAAGAGCTGCCCGAAGCGAAAGACTGGGATGAAGCGGGCCAACCGATCGAACTGCCTTCGTTTGAGACGGTGCAAGAGGATATGCAGGCTTTCGCAAACATGACTCGCCAGCTGCAT
>Ga0115003_10004475_pt1 | contig 10769 bp, 9 predicted proteins | sample ArcticOcean_MG_C_7_FD_88736 | JGI IMG/M metagenome (GOLD analysis project Ga0115003, IMG submission 88736) | Marine microbial communities from western Arctic Ocean - ArcticOcean_MG_CB11_88 | ecosystem: Environmental > Aquatic > Marine > Oceanic | place: Arctic Ocean: Canada Basin | collected... | reverse complement strand
AGATATGATGCTGCTGAGGCGGAAATAGCAAGGAAAGTGCAAGCTGGTGCTCTTATTATTGACTATATAGGTCATGGAGGTGCAAGAGGTTGGGCTCATGAGAGAATACTTAATACAACAACTATTAGAGAGTGGACAAATAAAACCAGACTACCTGTTTTTATGACAGCAACCTGCGAACTTTCTCGTTACGATGATCCAGAAGTTGAGTCAGCTGGAGAGATGCTTATTTTCAATCCAGATGGTGGTTCTGTAGGAATGCTCACTACGACAAGAACTGTATTTAGTGGAGGTAACCAAGAACTCAACACGGCCTTTTTTAAGACGGTTTTAGATGAGGATTCAGGCACAGGACAAATGAGATGTCTAGGTGATATATGTAAGGATACTAAGAATAGTCCGGATGTGACGAGTGTAACTAACATGCGTAATTTTTCACTTTTAGGAGATCCGGCAATGCTCCTAGCTTACCCAAAGTATAATATTTTCTTTACTGAAATTCCCGACACTATCAAATCTTTAGATTTAGTGAAAATGATCGGTTATGTGGGGCTTAGTTCGGGAGATACTCTAACAGCATTTAATGGTAAAATTTACCCTACAGTTTTCGATAAGAGATCTGAGTTGAGCACACTAGATAACGATGATGTAGCCGGAGAGTTTAATTACACGATGTATAGAAATGTCATACATAAAGGTCTTGCAAGTGTTGTGAATGGAGTTTTCGAATTCGAATTTGTTGTGCCTAGAGACATAGATTACACTTTCGGTAATGGAAGGGTAAGTTGCTATGCTATATCGGAAAGTGATGAAATAATATTAGATGCTCATGGAGCTTCTGAAGCGTTCGTGATAGGTGGAACTTCAGATTCCGTTGTGTTAGATGATATGGGACCTGATGTGTCTTTATATATTAATGACTCTTTGTTTATTGAGGGAGGTATCACAAATGAGGATCCTTGGTTATATGCCAGGGTCTTTGATGAAAGTGGGATTAACACGGTTGGGAATGGAATCGGTCATGATTTAAAAGCTGTCTTAGATGAGGCTTATGATTCCCCTTATGTTTTAAATACATATTTCACAGCCGACCTTGATACATATAAGAGTGGTACTGTACGTTTTCCATTCAATGATTTAGAAGATGGTGATCATTTGCTAGAGTTTAAGGTTTGGGATGTCCAAAACAATAGTGCCACAGCAACAACTTCATTCATCGTAGTAAATTCTTTCGAAGTCGCTCTTGAATCAGTAATAGCTTACCCTAATCCCGCATCTTCAGAAGTCTCATTCAGGGTGTCACATAATCAAGTGTGCAACCTTGTTGAAGCTGAGGTTGAGATTTATGATGGTTCTGGGCGCAAGATTAAAGTTTTTACGAAAGATTTAGTTTCTCATGGTGGGGTTGCTGATGTCGCCACATGGAACCTAATTGACGGTAGTGGAGCCGATGTTCCTGCTGGAGTTTATGTTTTTAAAATTAAAATGACGACAGAATTTGGTACTTATGCGCAATATGGAAGTAAACTTGTCGTTGTAAGGCCGTAATCAAGTATCTGAGGTATTACATTTGCCAGACGAATAAAACTATTTAATGAAGAATAAATTTCATTTACTTCACTTAACAGCTATAGCAGTTGTTTTCAATCTTTCGATAGGAACTGCAAACGCTCAGTTAGAACCTGGTGAAGCGGCATCACTAGTACAGTTAAATACAATTACTACAGCTGTGCCATTTTTGATGATAGCCCCAGATTCAAGGTCTGGAGCTTTAGGAGATGCAGGTGTGGCTCTTTCTCCTGACGGAAATAGTCTTCATTGGAATCCAGCAAAAATGGCTTTCTCTGAAAATGAACTCGAAATGAGTCTTAGTTATGCTCCTTGGTTAAGAGCGCTAGTAGATGATATGAACCTTGCTTATCTGACTATGAATCGTAAGATTAATAAAAGGCAAGCATATGGATTGGCTTTAAGGTATTTCAGCCTAGGTAATATTACTTTCACAGACCAAGTAGGAACCACCATCAGAGATTTTCAGCCAGCTGAGTTAAGTCTAGATGCTGGGTTCTCTCAAAAATTCACCGACAAATTTAGCGGTGGAATTGCAGGGAGATTTGTCCATTCAAATCTTACTGGAGGTACAAGCGTGATGGGAGCAGACTCAAAGCCAGGAATTGCTGTTGCTGCTGATGTAAGTATGTTCTACACAAATAAGAACGCTGATTGGGGAAATAAAGACGGGACCTTCAACTTCGGAATGAATATTTCGAACATAGGATCTAAAATGAGCTATACTGAAACAGCAGCTCGAGATTTTATCCCAGCAAACCTTCGTTTAGGGGTTGCTTATACAATGGATATTGACGATTATAATAAGATTACATTCACGGTAGATGGCAACAAACTTTTAGTGCCTACAGCGCCAGTTTACGATCAACAAGACGGTAATACTATTGTGAGTGGTTACTCAAATGACGTAGGTACTGCAACAGGAATAGTACAATCATTTTACGACTCTCCGGGTATTGTTGATTTCAATGAAGATGGTACATACTCAATACTTCCAGGTAGTATTTTTCGTGAAGAACTTCGAGAAGTGAATCTTGGAGGTGGAATGGAATACAATTTCTCAGATGTTTTTGCTTTTAGAGCTGGTTATTTCTACGAGCATTTTTCTAAAGGAAATAGACAGTTTATTACAATGGGAGCAGGGATGAAGTACACTGTGTTTACGATTGATTTAAGCTACTTAGTGAGTACAACTCAGCAAAACCCTCTTGCGAATACTCTCAGATTTACTTTGAGAATGCAATTCAGCGATTTGTCAAATGCTGCCGCTGCTGTAAATTAATGGATATTCGAATTGGATACGGATATGATGTTCATCGTTTAGAGGATGGTGAAGAGTTGTGGATAGGTGGTGTTTTATTCCCTCATTATAAAGGAGCGGTAGGTCACTCAGATGCAGATGTGTTGTTACATGCAATTTGTGATGCTCTATTTGGTGCTTTAGCTTTGAAAGATATAGGCTTTCATTTTCCTGATACTGACCCTGCATACAAAGGAATAGATAGTAAAAAGCTTTTGAAAGAAAGTTGGAAAAAGGTGTCTGATAAAGGTTGGGAAATAGGTAATCTGGATACGACAATTTGCCTCCAAACACCTAAGCTTCTAAATTCCATAAATGAAATGCGAGAAGTAATTTCGGGAATTCTAGAAGTCGAGGTGGATAGAGTAAGCGTGAAAGCTACAACAACAGAAAAACTAGGTTTTGTAGGAACAGAAGCAGGTATAAGTGCTCACGCGACAGTGCTTTTGAAAAAGGTGTAATTACCTACCTAGAGGCTTCTTCGAAGTGATCTGGTTGAAGATCCTCATAAAAGTGAACTCGTATAACTGCCGTGTCTCTAAGTAAATCTACTTTCCCAATTTCAAGAGAGTGAATGTCGACGCCAGTTCTTTCTTCGAGGTCTGATTTAAGCTCTTCTCTTCTGCCCGCATGGATTAAATCCATTCTGTCATAGATCACAATCTTAGTGGTGAGGTGCTTCACAAACCAAAGGCGCTCTAATACAAATGCGAGTACCCAAATCCCAGCGTTTGCTACCGCGATTATTCCCCATCCTGTAGCTTGTGGTGCAAGCGCATTGATAACAGCAAGTGTGATAACAATAAACAGGTAAGACATTTCCCTAATAGGAATTGCGTCAGTTCTGTATCTGATAATGCTGAAAATTGCGAATAACCCTAGAGCAAATGCCATCTCAATTTCTACGCCACTAAGCAGTGAACATAAAAAGAATACAGATGTTGAAACAAGCATGAATGTAAAAACGTAGTCACGACGCTGAGATGCGAGGTGGTAAATCATTCTTACAACGATTAAACTGGAGATGAGGTTAGCTCCGAAGCCTATAATTAAGGCGGTTAAAGATGAAAATTCTGCAGGAATCATAATATTGCTTTAGTAGCTCGTTTTAGTTCTTTGAGGCTCGAAAGGTAAGTGCGGGGAGATAAACTCTCGTTAGTATAAAGTCTCCCAAGAACATATTTACTAATTTTTATAATCCGGCCTATTGGTGCTTTCCTATCAGGCCTTGCTCTTAGGAATAAATGTAAAGGTGATCTTCTATCAGTTTCTTCTTGCTTTAGCTCGACAACTGAAAGACCTTCTAGAGGCGTGAAAACTTCACCTTCAACTGAAGTGAACGTTAGTTGAGTGTCGAATGTAATTCTCTCTCCTCTAGCGATGTGAGCAAGAGTAAATCTCGAATAACTACTGTATAACGAAGGTTTAAGCTCTGAAGCGAATGGAATCCTGTCACTCAGGAATTGCTTCTCAGAATCTGTTAATGGTGAATCCCATTTTTTAGAAGTTCGTTGGACTCTCATCTTGATTGAACGCCCATGTACGTTTCGTTCTTTAACCTCAAGGAAACTTATATTAGAGTTTGCATATGATCTTATTCTAATTTTGAATCTGATTTTACGGCCCCTAATGTGATCGTTAAGGCATACGTTGTCAGGTGTATCGAAATAAAGATTGTCGTATGTAAATTGACGATTGCCATCAATTTCGAGAATTTTATAGTCCTTATTGAGTGAGGTGGATAAAGGAGAGCACCAATGGTTTGGGATAAGAAATTTTTCTTCACGCCTATCCATTAATGCAACAGATTCAAGTCCTTTCAGGTCTATGGGGTTATATGAGGAAAAATAGTTTTTGATGACGACGATAAATAATTCATGATGTTAGAGGTTGCAAATGTACAGGAAGTTATATTTGCCTGATTATTTTAAGGTGTTAAGCAATCAGCTAATGGCTAAGAAGAAAGTTACAAAGCTTCCTCACTCAGAGGAAGTGTACCGTAGATGGTACAAAGACATGTACCTCATGCGCAAGTTTGAGGAGAAGTGTGGGCAGTTGTATATCCAGCAAAAGTTTGGAGGATTCTGTCATTTGTATATAGGCCAAGAGGCAGTCCTTTCTGGAATGCAAGAGGCTTTGAAACCTACTGACAAAGTGATTACCGCTTACAGGGATCATGCACATCCGCTAGTTTTAGGTACTGACCCTAAGTATGTGATGGCAGAGCTTTACGGTAAGGTAACAGGCACATCTAAAGGGAAGGGTGGATCAATGCATATGTTTGATAAGGAGAAGAATCTCTTTGGTGGACATGGTATAGTTGGAGGCCAAATCGGACTTGGAGCTGGAATCGCATTTGCTGATAAATACCGAAACGAAGATCACGTTACCATATGCTTTATGGGAGATGGTGCTTCACGTCAAGGTATCCTCCATGAGACTTTTAATATGTCTATGATTTGAAATCTTCCAGTTTTTTTCGTTATTGAAAACAATCAATATGCAATGGGAACGAGTGTTGAACGTACGACGAATGTGCACGATCTTTCTAAAATGGGAGATAGCTACGAAATGCCTTCTGAAACTGTCGATGGGATGAGTCCTGAAGATGTTTGTGCAGCCATTAAACGAGCAGCAGATAGAGGCCGAAAAGGAGAAGGCCCTACGCTTCTAAATATTGAAACTTATCGTTTTAAAGGACACTCGATGTCTGACCCACAGAAGTACAGATCTAAGGATGAGGTTGCAACGTTTATAAATCGTGATCCAATTTCACATGTTAGAGCGGTTCTGTTAGAACAGAAATGGATGAGTGAAGCTGAAATTAAAGAAGTTGAAGCAGGAGTAAAGAAAGTGATTGAGGAAGCCGTTAAGTTTGCTGAGGAAAGTCCTAAGCCAGAAGCTCATGAGTTATATGAAGATGTGTATACTCAGGAAGATTACCCTTTTGTAAAAGACTAATTACCGAATAAAGAATTATATCATGGCTGAGATAGTACGTATGCCTAAATTAAGTGACACGATGACTGAAGGAGTCGTTGCTGCTTGGCATAAAAAAGTAGGTGATGAAGTTGAGAGCGGTGAGCTTTTAGCTGAAATTGAAACAGATAAAGCGACTATGGAGTTTGAGTCTTTTCAAGACGGTGTTCTCCTGCATATAGGTGTTGAAACGGGATCCACTGCTCCAATTGATAGTATTCTATGTGTACTTGGTGATAAGGGTGAGGATATTCAACAATTGTTAGCTGATGCTGAAAAGGAAGCCCCAGTAGTTGAAGAAGCTCCTGCTGCTCCTACTCCTGTTGCCCCTGTTGTATCAGCTCCAGCGGCTACTGCGCCTGTGATGGCGACTACTCAGAGAGCATCTGCACCAGCACCTTCAACGCCTAACTCAAGAGTTGTGGCATCACCACTTGCAAAAAAACTTGCTGAAAAACTTGGTCTGTCTTTAGACAGAATACCGGGTTCTGGTGAGGGTGGACGAGTTGTAAAGCGAGATGTAGAAAACTTCAAGATGGCCGGAGCGACAGGAATGCCTGTTTTAACTCGTGAAAAATTCACAGAAGTGGGTGTCTCTCAAATGCGTAAAACCATTGCGCGCCGCTTAGCAGAAAGTAAATTTACAGCACCGCATTTTTATTTATCTCTTTCGATAGATATGTCAAATGCAATGCAGGCTCGAAAGGCTATTAATGACCAAGGTCATTACAAGGTCTCTTTTAACGATATGGTTGTGAAAGCTGCGGCTGTAAGTCTTCGTAAGAATCCAGCAGTTAATAGTAGTTGGTTAGAAGATCGAATTCGCTATAATGAGCACGTAAATATTGGAGTTGCTGTTGCTGTAGAAGATGGATTGCTAGTTCCTGTTGTAAGGTTTGCAGATGGTAAGTCATTTGCTACAATAGGAGAAGAAGTACGAGATTTTGCGGGAAGAGCTAAGGCTAAGACTTTACAACCAGCTGATTGGGAAGGGTCAACTTTTACGATTTCTAATCTGGGTATGTTTGGGATTGAAAGCTTCACGGCGATTATTAACCCACCTGATGCATGTATTCTTGCAATTGGGGGGATTAGTAATGTTCCAGTTGTAAAGAATGGAGAGGTGGTTTCTGGACATGTTATGAAAGTCACTTTAAGCTGTGATCACAGAGTTGTTGATGGTGCAACTGGTGCTGCGTTCCTTCAGGATTTCAAGAACTTACTTGAGAATCCTGTTCTTATGCTCGTTTAACAACACTTTTGCGAGGTAGATTGCATTAGTAGTACTCAGTGTAATTACTCTATGTCAATAAATCTTGATTCACCCATAGCATATCTTAAGGGAGTTGGGCCTAAAAGGGCTGAACTTCTTAAGACTGAATTGGGTGTTGATTCTGTTTTTGATTTACTACAACATCTACCATTTAGGTATGAGGATAGATCCGTTTTTCACAGTATCTCGGATATTGTAGTTGAAACTACTGCATTTCAATTTCGTGGGAAGATTATTAAAAAGGGACTTATTGGAGGGAAGAAAGCAAGTAGACTCGTAGCTGTTTTTAATGATGGTAGGGATAGCCTTGAGTTGGTTTGGTTTAAAGGGGCGAAATGGATATTAAACCAATTGCCAATAAACGTAGATGTGGTTGTTTATGGGAAGCCAACAAATTTTGCGGGAAAATGGCAAATTGCTCACCCTGAGGTTGAGAAGATAGAGGATTTTGAAAAACGACGGGGAGGAGGATTTCATCCAGTGTATTCTTCTACAGAAAAACTAACATCTAGGGGGCTTAATAGCGCAGGTATTTCCAGATTAATTAGGGGTGCAATAGTGGATGTAAGGCATGGTATAGGTGAAACTTTGCCCGATAATTTATTGTCAGAATTGAGGTTTCCTGGACGAAGGGATGCGTTCGAGGAAGTACATTCACCGAGTTCTCCTGTCGAAGCAGATAAAGCTTTGAAGAGGTTGAGGTTCGAAGAGCTTTTATATCTCCAGTTCGTGTTGTTGCAACATAAGAAGACAGTTACTGTGGATTTGCCAGGAGTTAAATTTGGCGTTGTAGGAGATAAATTCCATGAATTTTTCAATAATCATTTACCTTTTGAACTTACAGGAGCCCAAAAAAGGGTTTTAAGAGAAATAAGGGCTGATATGAATACAGGCCATCACATGAATAGGCTTTTGCAGGGGGATGTAGGGAGTGGGAAGACTATTGTTGCTCTCATGGCCGCTCTACTTGCAATTGATAATGGATGTCAGGCTTGTATTATGGCACCGACTGAAATCCTGGCTCGCCAACACGCCGAGGGCATAAGCGATCTCCTCGTGGAAATGGATATTAGGGTTGAAATCATTACGGGTTCAACTAAAAAAAGAGATAGAAAACCTATTTTAGAGGGACTTGCAGATGGTAGTGTGGATCTCTTAATAGGTACTCATGCGTTAATTGAGCCCTCTGTAGTTTTTAAAAATTTAGGGTTTGCTGTTATTGATGAACAACACAGATTTGGAGTAGCGCAACGAAGTAAGCTTTGGGCTAAAGCTGTACCAGCACCACACGTCTTAGTAATGACTGCAACACCCATTCCGCGAACCCTTGCTATGACAGCGTATGGAGATTTAGATACCAGCGTTTTAGATGAACTGCCTCCGGGCAGGAAGGTGATTAACACCGTGCATAGGACGGATGGCGGTAGATTGAAAGTGATGGCATTCGTTGAGAAACAAGTCGCCGAAGGAAGACAAGTTTACATGGTTTACCCTCTGATTGAAGAAAGTGCAACCATGGACTATAAGGATTTGATGGATGGTTACGAGAGCGTGTCAAGGCGTTTCCCACCACCTAAATATAAAATCGGAATTGTTCATGGGAAGATGAAGCCTGCTGATAAGGTGATTGAGATGAAGCGATTTGTAAGTGGGGAAACTCAGATTCTAGTTGCGACTACAGTTATAGAAGTGGGGGTGAATGTTCCTAACGCAACACTTATGATTATTGAAAGTGCTGAGCGTTTTGGTTTAAGCCAAATGCATCAATTAAGAGGCCGTGTTGGTCGAGGTGGTGATCAAAGTTATTGTATTTTAATGACTAAGGATGAGTTCAGCAAAGAAGCTAGGCGTAGATTAGAAACAATGTGTAGGACGAACGACGGATTTGTTATTGCTGAGGTAGACATGGAAATACGAGGGCCAGGAGATATTCTTGGGACCCAGCAAAGTGGTGTTCCAGATTTAAAGATGGCAGATTTGCTTAGAGACAGAGAATTAATGACGACTGCACGTTATATAGCACAACGGATTTTAGATGCAGATCCAGCTATTGAAGACCCTGTACACAAGACTCTCAGAGTTAATTTAGATAGAATTAAAAAAGACAGGCCTAATTGGAGTAGAATTTCTTAACGATTGTATGAACTTACAAGCATGAAAATTCTTTCCATTTTCTCTGTGTTGTTAGCTGCTGGTGCAGCGTGGTTTTATATGTTCGGCTCTAATATTGAGGGTGGTGAAGTGGAGGCTCCGACTGAGTATGCTTCTGACTTTTGGAGTGTTTGGGAGAGATGGGAGAGTGAGGAAGGAAGTGTTGTACACAGATTCTCTTCAATAAGCGTCGATGTGAATGTTTATCATGTTGAAAGTGAAAAAGATCTGTCTGAATTTTCTTGGTATCATGAGAATGAAATGGAGGTGCTTAGTTACCGTGGGGGTTTTCTTGTAGGGGCTAAAAATTCTCTAGATAAGTGGGTCGATCTGCCTGGAGAAATGTCCAAAAAGTGGACTATTTCCAGTAATAAATACATTTGTTTAACGAGATTAAATGACGGTAGGTTTAAGCTTCAGTCGGGGAAAGATAAAATCGTTTTTTGGGATCATTTAGATGTGCCTGATATAGATCCAGAGGTTATTGATGGATTCACGTTTTTTTACGCTGAGGATAGAATAGTATATACTCGGGTGGTAGAGAAAAATAACATTGAGAAGGTCGAAGTTGAGAACTTTTCGCCAACAATTATAACTCAAGAAACTCTAGGAGTGACAAGGAATCATAGAAACAGAGAGGATATGGATGTTGTTTGGAATGCTGAGTTGAATGCGGTTCAGGCAGTTGGGAGTGGAGGTGATGTTGTTTGGTCTAAGGCATTAAAAAATGGAATAGAGCCTGTCGGATTGTCATTCGAAGTTGATTTATATGGCAACAATAAATACCAAACAGCCTTTGCGGTCTCATCCGCCATTTATTTAGTTGATGTACTAGGAAACGACGTCTCTGGATTCCCGTACGAAGTGGATGGCGTAACTAGCCTTGCCGTATTTGACTATGACCACAATGATAAATTCAGGTTTATAATAGCAACTGAGAATGGTCGCCTTTATAATATCAGAGGTGAGGGCAACAATACGCCTGGTTGGAATTTTAATGCTCTGAAGGATGGTGTAAGTATTAAGCATTTAGCTCATCTAAGAGTAGGAATAAGAGACTATATCTACGCTGGTTGTAGCGATGGGAGCGTTAAATTACTAATGAGAAATGGTCAAATTAGAGATGTTACATCTGTTATTGTAAACCCCGATTTTGCTCCTGCCATTAGGTTGTCTAGCACAATAGGTAAATCATCAGTACTCTTTATTGATGAAGCAGGTTGGGTTCAGGAACTTACCCTGTCCGATGCAAAGCAAGTAGGAATGTCAGGTGTTACAAGAGCTCACAAAGTGTCTCTTATAGATATGGATGGTGACGGAGTAAAAGAAGTGGTGACAGAGCATAATGGTCTTATGTCTGTATTTAATACACGCAACGAGAAGATTAATTAATCCTTCAAGATACTGCGGCTAATCACAATTTTCTGGACTTCACTTGTTCCTTCGTAAATCTGAGTGATCTTAGCATCACGCATCATTCGCTCTACATGGTATTCT
>Ga0115003_10004470_pt1 | contig 10779 bp, 10 predicted proteins | sample ArcticOcean_MG_C_7_FD_88736 | JGI IMG/M metagenome (GOLD analysis project Ga0115003, IMG submission 88736) | Marine microbial communities from western Arctic Ocean - ArcticOcean_MG_CB11_88 | ecosystem: Environmental > Aquatic > Marine > Oceanic | place: Arctic Ocean: Canada Basin | collected... | reverse complement strand
CTTTCTAGTAGTCAAGAGAAGTATACTCAATATCAAATACACAATGCTCTTAATAGCATAAAGTGTGCCCCAGTAATTAATCATGTTAATGAAATGGATATGCTAATCAAATACTGTAAAAAAAACTATTTATAAAAAATATAGTCAAGGATATATGAAAATTTCAATTATTTTACCGACATACAATCGGGCTGAATTATTTCTCAAAAGAGCAATTGATTCTGTAATTAACCAGTCATATGAAGACTGGGAGCTAATTATAATTGATAATAATTCTACTGATAATACAAAAGGCTTAGTTGATTCTTATAACAATAATCAAATTTATTTATATAATATTTCAAATAACGGTAATATCGCAAAATCTCGTAATTTAGGCATCTCCAAAGCAAAAGGTGACTTTATAGCATTTCTAGATTCTGATGATTACTGGAAACATGATAAACTTAAAAAATGTACTGCAATACTAGAAAATAATCTAGATTATGATGGTGTCTGTCATGCTGAATACTGGCTATATCCAAATAAGAATAAAGTAATTAAAGAGTATGGTCCTGAGAGATACTTTAGTTATACTGATTTGCTTGTGAGAGGGAATTCTGTGTCGCTATCTGCAATGATTATCAGTAAACAAAATATAGTTGCTGTAAAGAGTTTTTCAGAAAATAAGGAAGTGATAACAGCTGAAGATTATGACTTATGGATAAAGTTAGCTAAAAATAATACTCATATCATTTTTACTGAAGAACCTTTAGGATATTATCAGATACATAATATTTCAGAGAGTTCTAATATATCAAGAAATACAAATGCCATTGTTTCCGTTATAAAAAGTCACTTGAGAGATCAAAAAAAAATGTTAAACATAGCTCTTGCTAATTGCTGGAAAAATTCTGGTAAACAATTTTACTTAAATTGTTCAAATTATGAATCCTGTAAATCATACCTCAAGTCACTTAAATATAATTTTATGAATATAAAAATATATTTATTAATTTTAACTACTCTCATACCGGCTGAATTTTATAAATATATGGTGAACAAAAGAAATGACTAAGTTGAAAATATCATATTCATATTTAATTGGAGATCTATTACATTATGGTCATCTTGAGTTATTGAAAAAAGCAAAATCAAAATGTGACTTACATATATGCGGAATAATATCAGATAAAGCTGCTAATGACTGGCAATCACCATTGATATGCAATTATATGGAACGAAGTAGTGTGATACAACAAATAAAATATGTCGATAGAATTATGAAACAAGATTCCTTAGACCCATCTATTAATCTTAAAAAAATAATAAAAGAATATCCTCAGGCTATGATTTACTTTTTCCCAATGTATCAAAAATGGAACTTTTTACCTGGCACTAAAATAATTAAGGAGGTTGGAGGAAAAATTATTAAGCCAGGATTTTATAATAAGCTTTCTCGAAATAATATTGGAAAAGCATTTAAGGAGTCACCTAAGTTAGGTGAAGTTACACATTCTTTAAATAATCAAACGAATTATAATCATGCATTTGATATAAATACAACTAAAGCTGAAACATTAAAAAATCTATCTAATCAATTAAAGGAATCATATATAGAAAAGCTATTTACATTTAATATAAAAGAATGGAAATATTCTGCCGATAAAATTATTAATAAATCACAGGAAATATTTGGTACTAAAAAGGTAGTAATTAGAAGTTCATCATTATCCGAAGATACGATGAATATGTCTGGTGCTGGAATATATCATTCAGAGCTTAATGTAGATAACTCTGATAGAGAGCAACTTAAGCAGTCAATAAATAAGGTAAAACAGAGTTATAACAAGGGTAAGAAGAATCAATTTGATCAGATTATTATTCAAGAACAATCTAATGACGTAATTATTAGCGGCGTATGTTTGACACGCAATCTAAAGAATAACTCTCCATACTATATAATTAATTTTGATGATAAATCAACATATACAGATACCGTAACCGGAGGTTTAGTTGGTGACAAGGTAGAAATAATACGAAATATTGATATGAAAAGCATTCCATCTAAATGGAAAAAATTGATTGTTTCGATAAGAGAAATAGAAAGTCTTCTTCCAAATCTTGCATTGGATATAGAATTTGCGATAAATAAGAAAAAAGAAATAATTATATTTCAGGTAAGACCGCTAGCTGCAAATTCAAAGTATCCTGAGTACAATGATGAAAAAATATTTAATAAGCATGAAAAAATTAAAAATATATATAAAAAAGAAATAAGTAACCTTGGTAATGGGGATGTTATATTAAGTGATATGGGTTTTTGGAATCCAGCAGAACTAATTGGCGACAGGCCTTTCCCATTAGGCGAATCATTATTTAACGAAATTTTAATGGATGGGATATGGAACTCATCATTACTTTCTCTTGGGTATAGTAATTCCAAAGGCTCTCTGAGTACTAAAATAGGAAACAAGCCTTATATTAACTTAAAAAAATCTTTTGAAACATTAATACCTAAAGATATTCCCAATGAACTACAAAAGAAATTAATCAAGTATTATAATAAAAAACTTAAAAGCAATCCTCAGTATCATGATAAATTAGAGTTTGAAATAGTATTAAGTTCTTTTAATATGAATACTAGTAATTCAATAAATGAACTATTAGAAAATGGGTTTAATATTAATGAAGCTGCCCAAATCCGTAATTCTTTATACAAACTGACTAAGAATATTTTTAAAAATTATAAAATTATTTTTCTTAATGACACAAAGTCAATCCATCAACTCATTAAAAATTTTAAATATATTTCAACAACTAAAGATAATTGGAAAAACACCCTTGCAGCTCTAGTCTCGTATATGGATCAAATTAAGAATAATGGTACACCGCAATTTTGTAGAGCAGCAAGATTAACCTTTATTGCTAAAGATTTTATCAAAAGTTTTATTGATCATAATCCTAAATATCAAGAAGATGGCGATTTACTATTATCTAAAATAAAAACTGTGTCATCAGTCATGCAAGAAGATTTAGCTATGATACAGGATAGTAAAAATAGAATAGGATTCTTTGAAAAATATGGTCATCTAAGACCTGATACCTATAACATTAATAACAAAAGATATGATCAGATGAAGAACTTATTATCAAAAAAGACGAGGCAAGACACCGAGAGTAATAATAAATCCATTAATCCTGAGCTTATAAAAGATATAAGTATATCTCTAAAGGAATTGAAACTTAATATTGATTACAAAGGTTTTGTAAATTTTCTCAACTCATCTATAAAAAACAGAGAAAAATATAAGTTTGAGTATAGCAAAGTCATAAGCGGGGTTATAGAGATGATTGCTGATGTTGGAACTATCATGGGCATTAATAGACAAGATCTCGCATATATAGATTATCAGACTCTTAAAATGATTTCGAATTCAAATATGAATGTCGGTTCAGCACATGAAATATGTAAATCATTAATAACTTCTAGAAAAGATGATCATGAGGTTTTAAATCATATCTCATTGCCATCTTTACTTTTTAATCTACAAGATCTAACTTTGATAGCCAATCATACAGTGTTACCGAATTTTATTACTAATGAAATAGTGGAATCTAAAATTATTAATATAAAGAAGCAAGAAACAACAAATATTACCAATAAGATAGTGGTTATAGATAATGCTGACCCTGGCTATGACTGGATATTTTCATATAAAATAAAAGGGTTGATAACCTTGTATGGTGGACTAGCGTCTCATATGGCAATTAGGTGTGCTGAATTTAATATACCTGCAGCAATCGGTTGCGGTACACTAGTATATGAAACAGTCAATACTTCTGAAAAAATACTACTAGATTGTAAAAATAAAAAAATTAAAAAGATAATATGAAGAATATTTTGATAACACAAAGAATTGGAAAAGACAAATATGGAGAGTATTATGATTATCTTGAGTCCTCATATATAAAATATCTTAATCAATATGATGTTAACCCGATTATACTTCCCAATAACACTAAAGACATCATCAAATTTTATAAAAAAAATAAATGTACTCAGATAATATTAACAGGCGGAGATGATATTAGCCCATCCTTATATAATAAGAAGGGTAAAAAATTAAATATAAATTTTTATCAAAGAGATTTAAATGAAAAAATATTGATCCAGCATTCAATAGAGAAAAAGATTCCAATTCTTGGTATTTGCAGAGGATTTCAAATAATAAATGTCTGTTTAGGTGGCAAACTTACGAAAGATATTAGCAAGATTACAAAATCTATTATTACGAAGAAACATAAAGTTAATTTTACCGAAGAGTTTATAAAAAAAGTTAAGAAAAAATCGATTACAGTTAACTCATATCATAACCAAGGGATTACGTCATCACAGCTTGCTGCTGACTTAGTACCATTAGGTTTTTCAGATGATGGAAAGTTAGTAGAGATCTATAAGCATGAAAAACTACCTATTATTGGTATTCAGTGGCACCCTGAAAGAAAAAATTTTTGTAAAGATTTTGATAAATATATATTTAAATTATTTTTAAAATAGCATGAAGGCAATTATATTAGCAGCAGGAAAGGGGACTAGGTTAGGCAAGCTGACCTTGGACAAACCAAAAGGAATGTTAGACTTTATGGGGAAAACAATATTAGAACATCAAATATCCATGTATAGACTAGCTGGGTTTACAGATATAAGTATTATAAGAGGTTATAAAAAAAATAAAATTGATTATAAAGATATTAAATATATCGATAATGATTTATATGATGAAACCAATATGATTGAGTCATTGATTTGTGCTAGAGACCAAATCAATGATGATTGCATAATTTCATACTCAGATATTTTATTTTCTGCTAATTTGCTCAAGTCTTTAATTAAAAATCGAAGTTCGATAGTCGTAACTGTGGATTCAAACTGGAAGAAATACTGGAAACAACGTTATGGTAATTTGACAGATGACTTAGAAGATTTACAGATAGAGAATAATAAAGTAATAAAAATTGGACAATCAGTTATTGAATCAGAATCATTAGATTATCGTTATGTAGGATTGAATAAGTTTACATTGGAAGGCATGCAACAGATGCTAGCATTATATGATAAGAAAAAATTGCTAAAAGAAAAATGGAAATCATCCGGAAATGATTTTAAAAATGGTTATATGACCGATATATTACAAGAAATGATTGATGAAAAAATTGAAGTTACGCCACATTTTACAAAAAATGAATGGTTAGAAATAGATACGGAGAGCGATTACATTGTCGCAAAAGACTTATATCTTAATAAGGAATTTGAGTTTTAAATATTTTGATTAATAAAAATATTCATTCTTATCCAAAGCTTGATATATCAACATATCTTAGCGAGTTCATCAATCAAAGAAAGTTATTTCTTAAAAATATCAATCATTCCATAGACTATGATACTGATAACATTCAATATGAAGTAAATAGAGTTATTTATTCTTATATTAGTTTAAATAAATTAAGTTCCACACTTACAAGTAGATTGAATGAGGCAATAGTAGGGTTTAAATCATTAAGGGTAAAGGATACTAAATTAATTATGTATCTTAAAAGATATTTTGAATTGCATAGAACACTTTATGCGGAATTAGAATCTAAAAATCATAAATTAGATGCTACTTCTAACAAGAATGATATAAATATATTGCTTAGAGTCTCATACTTACTGCAACTAATGCATATAAAAACAAATGATTTCAATTATTTGAGTACATCTATAAAAATTAATGAGTTTATGCTTAATGATTTTACGTCTTATGAATTAGAGAAGTCTTCTCTTCTTAAGTATCTAATTAATTATGAAATATTAATCTTGAGAAACTACAATGAAAATATCTAATTTTGGTATTATTTTATATCCCTCCACAAGATCTTTAGCCTACTTACATATGTTGTCTAAAAATAATATTATGCCAAAAGAAGTTATAGTGATGGGAAAATGGCCTTTTTTACCTGAAAATATTTTGATTGAGTCAAAAAAATACTCTTATGAAGATAAATATTTTTCGATTGATGATAGTCTTGAGTGGATAATAAAAAATAAAAACATTAACTTATCTTCAATTGATGATACTGACATCAATAGTCAAGAATTGCACAAAATTTTAAACAAGACTAAATGTAAAAATTTTATATTTACTGGTGGGGGGATATTGAGAAAAGAAGTTTTGTCATTAGGCATAGACTTTATACATGTTCATCCAGGAGATATTAACTATTATCGAGGGAGCACATGCTTTCACTATAGTTATTTAAGGAGTGAAAGTGTCTCTTGTACAACATTCATAATGAAAAATGAGCTTGATAGGGGGGAGGTTTTAGATATTAGCCGTATCCATCAGAACATTTTTATAGAAAATGACCAAAGTTTTTTTGTTGACTATATATATGACCCTTTCATTAGGTCAATAGCTTTAAAGAAAGTTTTACCTTACCTGGAAAGTTTGGAAAAGAAAAATAATATAATTATTAATGAATTTCATGGAGATGATCATCATGTGATACATCCAGTTTTAAGAAGTTTATTCATAAAAAAAATCAATAATTCTTATACAGAGAATGATGAAAAGGGCATATATCTAACTGATGCATAGATATCCTTATATAATATTTAAATCAACCATTGGAGTTATCCTTGGATGTGTTAAATTTTTTATCAAACAAAAGAATATAATTATTCTAAGCTCCATAAATAACTATAGTTATAAAACTAATACAAGATACTTGTTTGAATATCTCTCAAGACATTTAACTAAATATGATGTTTATTATGTTACGGAAAGTGCTGAAGTAAAACATTACTTTAAAGATAATAATCTTAAATATTTAACAAAAAAGAATTTGATAAAATATCTTTGGATTGCATTTAGAGTGAAGATTGTTATCAATGCTGGCGATAGTTATTTTAATGTTCTAAACTTAATTAATAAAGATGTAATTAAAATATGCACCATGCATGGTAATAGCCCTAAAACAACATTATCAAAGGATCATCATGAAAGAAAAAACCAATATGATGACTTTGATTATATTTGTTTCAATAATAAATATTGTTCTGAGCTAATTGGAATAAATAATTTTGGCTTAGAGGCAAAGAAACTTTTAATCTTAGGGTCACCTCAGTGCGATCAATATTTTAATCAAGACAGAGTAAAGGAGAAAAATAATTTAAAAGCATGGTCACGTCAACTAAATGATAATTTTTCTGAAAACTCAAAAACTATTTTATATACTCCAACATGGAGACCATACCTATACCCAAACCCCATAACTAATATTGATAATTTTGATTGGGTCAAGTTTAATAGCTTCTTATCGAAAAATAATTTTTTTTTCTACTATTCTTTTCATGCAATTAATAAAAATTCTAACCATGATTTTAATGGTACTAATATTAGATATATAAATGAATCTAAGGAACATCTGTATGATACAAATAACTTTTTAAACGAAGTGGATTGCTTGGTTAATGACTACTCGAATACTAATACTGATTTCTCTATTCTAAATAGACCACAAATATATGTAATGCCAGATTATGAGGAATACATTGAAAAGAAAGGTTTTACTGAAGATTATTCTACATTTGTATCAGGAAAGAATATATTAGATTTTGATACATTGTGTTCATCACTATTAAGGGCGTTAAACACATCTGAATATTTAATCCAGACTCAACAGCCAAGAAAAAATCTTCTTGAGAAGTATTCTTCTATAAAAATAGAAGAATCATGTAGAAAATATAAAAACTTTATAGATGCCCTGTAATGGACTTTCATTTAGCACTTATGGCTTCAATAGAAAATATTCTTAATTTGGAATCAGATTATATACAAATTATATCAACGTCCCTTAAAGTATCTCTTACAGCAATTATAATATCATTTGCAATATCTATCCCTATCGCGTCAATACTCGCAACTAAAAATTTTTATGGTAAATATTTTTTAATAGTTTTGGTGAATACCTTAATGGCATTACCGCCAGTTGTTGTGGGTTTATTACTATATATAGTACTTTCAAATCAAGGTATATTGGGTTCATATGATTTATTGTATACAGTAAATGCAATGATTATAGCTCAAGCCATTCTTATAATTCCAATCTTAATCAGTTTATCGCAAGTAACATTAGAGAGATATTATAAAAAATATAATAATCTTTTATTGTCTTTACATGCATCTTATGTAAAAAGGCTATTTACTTTAGTCTGGGAAGCCAAGTATGATTTAACCATTAATCTTTTGGTTGGTTTTGGGAGAGCGTTATCTGAAGTAGGGGCAATAATAATTGTTGGAGGCAATATTGCACATTTAACACGTACGATGACTACAGGTATTGTCCTGGAAACATCTAGAGGAGATCTTGCTAGTGCAATAAGCCTTGGTATCACATTAATTGTAATAGCTTTGTTTGTTAATATAATTCTATATTCTCTTAAAGCATATGGAGAGAGAAATATTGTCTAAAGCGATTATTCAACTTAATAAAATATGTAAGAAAATAGCTGACAGATATGTTCTCAAAAATATAAATCTAGATATTTATAATGAAGATATTACTGTTATAACAGGTCATAATGGAGCGGGGAAATCAACTTTACTCAAATTACTTGCTAGATTATCTAGAGCGACAAGTGGGACAATAACATATCAAGATGAAAATCTAATAAAAAAGTCAGGGTTTATCTTCCAAAAGCCAATATTTCTAAATAGATCAGTTAGGGGTAACCTACTACATGCATTATCATGTGCTGGAAAAAAACATACTATTGCTGAAGATTTAATTACAAAGAATTTGACTCATTATAATCTAATGCATATCGCAGATCTATCTGCTATGAAATTATCATCCGGGGAACAACAATTAATATCATTTATACGCTCAATATTATTAAATCCAAAAATACTATTTTTAGATGAACCTACGAGTAACTTGGATAAGAATTATACAAATATTATTAATCAGGAAATTTTAAAACTATCTAAAAATATTAAAATTATTATAGTCAGTCAGTCTATTGACCAAATAAAAAAATTTACTGACAATCCAATAGCAATGGAAGAGGGCAAAATTATATGAAAATACTTTTAATATTAGTATTAATGTTCTCCAATATGTCTTATAGCTCAGACTTAAATGCCGTAAAACTATTATCAACAACATCTACGAGAGATTCTGGCTTATTAGAGTACTTGTTACCTATTTTTGAAAGAAAGTATAATATTCAAATTCATGTAGTTGCACTAGGGACTGGACAGGCACTTGAAGCAGCAAAAAGTTGCAATGGTGATATATTACTAACTCATGCATCAGAACTTGAAAATAAATTTGTGTTAGATGGGTATGGGAAATCAAGGGACAATCTTATGTACAATGATTTTATAATTATTGGCCCACAAAATGATCCCGCGGGTATTAAATTGATGGATAACGCATCTAATGTATTTAGACAGATTGCTAGTTCTAATAATTTATTTATATCAAGAGCAGATGGAAGTGGAACTAATATATCAGAAAATAATATATGGGGTTTTATAAACATTAATCCTGTCGAATATAGTGGCCAGTGGTATCTGGAAGCAGGTCAAGGTATGGGTTCTACTATAAATATTGCCATTGGGAAGAATGCATACACGTATACTGATCGTGCTACATGGCTTAATTTTAAAAATAAAGCAAACCACACAATTTTATTTGAGGGAGACCCCTTAATGTTTAATCAATATGGACTTATTAGGCTCAATCCTGACAAGTGTATCAATGCAAATAATAAAAATATTGATTTATTTTACAAATGGATTCTCTCAAAAGAAGGACAATCATTAATAGGAGAATATACTCTTAATGGAAGTAAGCTGTTTATCCCCAATTACCAAAAACTTGATCATTATTTATATAAATAATAGACATAATATATATTATACGAACATAGAATGACAGACACCCTTGTAATACTAGGAAACCAGCTATTCCCTATTAGCTATATAAGAGAAATAGCCCCTAAAAAGATATTTATGAGAGAAGATCTGGGCTTGTGCTCGTATCAGCTGCACCATAAACATAAAATAATACTTTTTTTATCATCAATGAGATCCTATCGAGATGAGTTAATAAAGCATAAATTTAACATTCATTATGAAGAACTAAAAATTGATAAATCATTAACATACACATCTTCTTTAAAAAAATATTTAAATAATTCTAAAGAGAAGGATATTACTATGTTTCAAATAGAGGATAAATGGTTTGAAAAGGAAATCATAGATATCCGGAAAGATGGCCTAGGAGTGAAATTCATAGATACCCCTATGTTTTTGGTTGGAAAAAAAGAGTTTTTAGAGCTCTGCCCTCCCAGGAAAACGACTCCAAAATACAGGATGACAGATTTCTATATTAAGCAACGTAAAAAAATGAATTTACTGATCGAAGAAGATAAGCCTGTTGGTGGAAAATGGACATATGACAAGGAAAATAGAAAAAAAATACCAAAAAAAATTGAAATACCCAAGTTAGTTATCCATAAAGATACCCAGAATACCAAAGATGTGAAGAAAATAGTGGATAATGTCTTTAAAGACAATCATGGTGAAGTAGATACATTTAACTACCCTACTACGCGTAAATCAGCATTAAAATCATTAGATGAGTTCTTATCCACAAAACTAGAGATGTTCGGTGACTATGAGGATTCAGTGGATGCTCGCTCACCATTCTGGTTCCATTCAGTGCTGAGCCCTCTTCTTAATATTG
>Ga0115003_10004468_pt1 | contig 10782 bp, 11 predicted proteins | sample ArcticOcean_MG_C_7_FD_88736 | JGI IMG/M metagenome (GOLD analysis project Ga0115003, IMG submission 88736) | Marine microbial communities from western Arctic Ocean - ArcticOcean_MG_CB11_88 | ecosystem: Environmental > Aquatic > Marine > Oceanic | place: Arctic Ocean: Canada Basin | collected... | reverse complement strand
TTAAAGGGTAAATAAATGATATTTGGCTTTACTTTGTTAATAATTGATGAAATTTTGGAAATTAAATCGCTCATACTATATTCATCTATTTTTGTGGTTGACAACCCCAACCTATTGACAGAACTGAACCTAAATAACTTTTTGACTTTGTCAATCTCCTTCTCCCTCTTTTCAACAGTAGTCTTTTCGAATCCTTCTGATTCTTTTATATCTGTTGCAATAAGCCAATGAATTTCATCGCCATTAGCCTTGTGCTTTAATAAAGTGCCACCACAACCAAGTGTCTCATCATCTGGATGTACTGCAATTACCAAAATTTTGTTCATAAGTATTCTCCAACTTTCGGCATCTCTTTAAAATCATGCTCGATAATTTCTATTGCTCCATCATATGACTTTACAACAAAAATCTTATCAAACACTCTCAATACCTTTCCTGGCTCAATATTTTCTTGAAAATCATTACTTTCTTTAACTTTCCACACTGAATAATTTGTCTCATTAAATTTTATATAGGCCCCAACATATGGCTTCGTTAAAGCCTTAGTTAAATTATATATTGAACGACTGTTCATGCGAAAGTCAATCTCTCCATCTAGCTCGTTTCGCTTTCTCCAATCATTCGACTCTTTCTCATTTTGTTTAATTCTTGTGTAGGTGCCTTTTTCTAATGCTGGAATAAACTCCTCTATTTGGATTAATGCTGTTTCAACCACTTTATCATAAAGATTACGCGCATCATCTTGATAGCTAATTTCGAAATCTACTTGGGTTAAAATATCGCCAGTATCTGCACCTTCATCCATAAAGAAAAAAGTTGATGCGCTCTCTTTTAAACCTAAAGCAAGCGCCCATATCAAAGGATGCCTACCCCTATTTTTTGGTAATTTCGCGGGATGATATCCAACAATTCCCATTGGAGCGACAGCCAAAATGTCTTTCTTGATTAATGATGACCAGCCAAAGCAAAATATAACATCTGGGTTTAAGTTTTTTATCCACTCAACACTCTTAGTCGAATTTATATCGTCTACATACAAACAAGGCACTTCATTAATATCACTCAACGGTTTTAAATCAAAAAAATCATTATTAAAAGTTGATGCTTTTTTAGTACAAACCCCGACTAAGTCCACATCAATAGATATTAGCTTTTCTAATACTCTTAATGAAAATTCTACAGAGCCAATTAGCACAACTTTCATTTACTAACACCCATTAAATCATAAAAAGGTTTTTTTAAAATTCCCTTTAAGTTAATGTCTTTTATTATGCTTATGATTTTCTGGCTTGCTCCACCAGATCCATAAGGATTTTTAGTGTTTTTTACGATATTCTGAAAGTCTTTAGAATACAACCTACCTAACGATTTACTAATATCTTCTTTCTCTGGTGAACAACTTATGACACTATCCGCCTTAATACGACCTTTTTGCCTATCACCTATATCAATTATGCCAATTTTAAAACTTGGCGCCTCAAGTAAGCCACTCGAGCTATTACCAACAACAGCATCCACAAACTGCAAAGCACTAAGATAATTAAGTTGGCCCATTGAAGTAAAAGAAATTGTATTGCCATGATTAGTGACATAATCATCAATCATACTATTGATAACTCTTCCATCAGTGTCACTATTAGCTTTTGTAAATATTATTTTTGTATCTTGCAGATCGTCAAGTGCACCTAATAACTCTTTAAATTGTATTCCAGCTGTAGAGCTTTCAAGTGTTACTGGATGAAATGTAACCAAAATATTTTTCTCATCAAGGCTAAAATTAATAGCTTGCTCAAAAGACTCTCTAGATAACAATTCTAATTTGTTAATATTATCAATCCCTAAGCCACCGACATTAAATACTCTATCGGGCTGCTCTCCTAGCTGAATTACTCTATTTTTATACTCTTTAGTAGCAACAAAATGTAGATGACTCATCTTAGTAATTGAATGCCTAATTGACTCATCTATCAACCCCTCTGTAGCCTCTCCACCATGTAGGTGCGCCATAGGAATCTTTGCAATCATTGCGGCACTAACTGCAGAAAATATTTCAAAACGATCTCCGAGAACTATGCACAAGTCTGGTTTCATATCATTAAACGCTTTGGCACAACCAATCATCCCCAGCCCCATGGATCTACTGATACCTACCTCACTATCAGATGAGAGCTCTATATCTACTTTTTTATCAATTACAAATCCATCACTCTCAATTTGTTGATAAGTATTGCCAAATTCTGAAGACAAATGCATACCGGTGGCAATAATTTGCAACTCCAACTCTGGATCAGTATCAATTCCTTTCATTAGCCAGTAAAGTAATCCATATTCTGCTCTTGTGCCAGTAACAATACAGATTTTTCTTCTCATCATATTAATTCGTCTGCATTATAATCTTTAGAGGAAATCGCTCCTATAACTTCATCCCATTTCATTGGACTAACTCCATTTCCCGGTCTTTTAACACAAAGATTGTTTTCGTCTAGAATGTCACCTTTATTAATATTTGTTTTCACAACAATAGATTTTCTAACGACATCTATATTAACTGTTTCACTTGGTGATGGCTTTTTTTCAAAACTGCCTAGCGCTTTTTCAATATTTCTAATTGCGCCTACCATCGCTTTCAATTCTTCCGGTTCTAATGATGCTTTATGGTCCGGTCCATTCATTGTTTTATCTAACGTGAAGTGCTTTTCTATACATGAAGCACCCATTGCAACAGCAGCAATATCTACTTCTATGCCCAATGTGTGATCGCTATATCCAATATCAACACCAAATTCTTTTTGTATTGTAAGCATTGCATTCAAATTTACATCTTCCATCGGTGTTGGGTACATTGTATTCGCATGCAGTACTGTAATATTATCTTTAGATGTACCTGCATTAATCAAGATATCTAATGCGTTTCCAACTTCTCCAAGTTTTGACATTCCTGTAGATAGCACAACCTTCTTATCTAATGATCCAATATGTCTTAAATATGGTAAGTTAGTAATTTCACCACTAGGTATTTTAAAAATTTGCAACCCTAAGTCACTTAGCAGATCAATACTTTCATGATCAAAAGGAGTGGATAAAAACATTATGTCTTTTTTTTGGCAATAGGCGATCAACTCCTTATGAGTATCTACATCTAGCTCAAGTTTTTTGATCATATCAAGCTGAGATTCTGATGCATCTGTAGTTTGCTTTTGATAATCAGCCTTCTGAGTATTTTTGACTATTAAATTTTCAGCTTTGAAAGTTTGAAACTTAACAGCATCAGCTCCAGAGATAGAGGCCACATCAATTAATTTCTTTGCCAAATCAACTGACCCATTATGATTAACACCGGCTTCTGCAATAATAAATACACTCATGTTATCAAGCTCCCAGCTTTAATAAAGCTATTCTCACTTATTGTAATTAACTCTTTAGTTGTTGCACTACTACCAACAAAACATCCGGACTCCACTGTAACTCCACCATTGATAGTTGCATTCGTAGAAATATGACAATGCTTGGAGATTAAGCAATCATGCTCAATTAATGCTTTCGAATTTATAATACAATTATCTCCTATCGATACACTTGCATTAACTACTGCATTGTGCATAACAATAACGCCATTGCCAATAGATGAATGCTTAGATACATAGGCATTTGGGGAGATGATATTTGGCAGTGTAAATCCAGCCTTGGTAGCTAAATCAAATAGTTTTATTCTAAGTGATGGGGATTTAATTTGGCCAACCGTTATTAAAGCATATTGATATTTCTTTGCTAAACTATCTAAATCAAAATCATTACCAATAACAGAATACCCCAGGACATTAGATCCTAATAGCTCAGGCTTATCAACTATCCCTACAATTTCAAATCGGCCTTCTTGCTCAATAACATCAATTACTGATTTACAATGCCCCCCACCGCCAATTAAAATAATATTCTTCATAATATTGCGCTACTAGGTATATTAACAACACGATCCTTGAGCCACTCTGAATTTTTTAAATCACCACATTGTGCGTAGCCAAACATTGGTAATTTATTCATCAATGTCCAAATTGGACGAGTCATAATACCGCTAGAATTAGTCTCATCTAAAAACTCATCTCGTTGCTGTTTATTTTTAAGAATAATTGAATTTAACCAATAATTCGATTTACTGTCCATCGGCTCTTTAACAAAAACATAATTATTACTATTAAAGAATGTTTCATAAACATTAGCTAACTTTCGCTTGCTACTAATAAAATTATCCAGATTTTCTAATTGCGCAACCAACAAAGCAGCATTTAAGTTTGGCATGCGATAATTATAGCCGACCATATCGTGGTTAAAATCCCACTTATGCGGAACTTTGGCAGTTGTAGTTAAGTGTTTAGCTTTTTTTGCAAGAGCCTTATCGTTGGTGACAATACATCCACCGCCGCCAGCAGTAATAATTTTATTCCCATTAAAACTCATAACCCCTACCTGACCAAAAGTTCCAGTATGCCTACCTTTATATGTGCTACCAACACTTTCAGCAGCGTCTTCAATTAGAAATACATGATGCTTGTCACAAATTTCTTTAATTTCATCTATTCTACATGGATGTCCAAAGGTATGCATAGGTACGCATGCCTTAATCACCTTACCAGTTTTATTGTTTATGCACTGTTGATTTTTGACTGATGTATTCTTTTCAAGAAAATATTTCAATGCAGTTGTTGATAAACCCATAGTATCTTTATCAACATCAATAAATATAGGTTGTGCACCACAATAACTAATAGCATTGCAGGTGGCAACAAAGGTTAATGGTTGGGTGATAACTTCATTATTTTGATCTACATTAGCCAGTAACAATGATATATGTAGAGCTGATGTTCCATTGCTGGTTGCGATAGCGTATTTTGAACCAGTGTAGTTTGCAATTTTTTCCTCAAATTCATCTACAAACTTACCAACTGATGAAACAAATGTTGAATCAATGCATTCATTTAAATATTTTTTTTCATTTCCGATAAATCTTGGCTCATGCAAAGGAATAAATTCTTTTGTTTTGTAGGTGTCTTGAATGAAATTTATGACATTTTCAAACATTACATTTTTCCGTCAAGGTACTTGCCATTATCATGATATTCAAACTCGGGAATCATCTTAAAGAACTCATTTACAATTGATTTTTTATCCCAACTCATGCCGGACTTAAGTTGACTAATGACATCTTTAAAATTGTTTAATTGACTTTCGTCATATTCTGGCTCATTTTTTATCACACCTAAATTTTCAAATCGATTCATATCGAGTATTTCTTTGTCAGTATAAAACTCCTCAAAGTCTTTCTCTCCAGTTGTATCGCTCTTTGTAAACAAACAAGGCCATTTTCCTTGCTCTGGCAAAGTTTTAATTAATTCTCTAGCCTCATCTTCTGTCTCACATAAATATGGCTCAAAACCTTTATCATTAAGATATTTAATGGCAATATCCGCAAAAGATATCAAGTGTAAAGATTCACTTAGTTTTGGAAAAAATATATCCCTATTCTCACCAAAAATACAGCTCATCAAACAAAGCTCCCCACTTTCTTGTGGAGTGACGAAATAACGTTTAATGTCACTCGGCGCAGCAATTGGCTGCATCTTTTCAATTCTCTGATTAAAACCATGCAATAGCGATCCATCACTAAAAGCAACATTAGCAAAACGTGCAGTTGAAATATTAATATCCAAGGATCTGCGCATTAAAAACATTTCCATAATGCGTTTACTAGCGCCCATCATATTGATTGGATTAGCAGCTTTATCAGTACTTACACAAAAATATTTTTTTGTACCATTATCAATAGACTGCCTAATAGTTTTATCCGTATTAAAAATATTTACATCAATCATTCTCATCAATGTAAACGGGTCTTCTTCACTACGAACATGCTTTAAAGCTGAAAGATTTAATACGTAATCATATTTTCCATCAGATTTAATGAAAGCTTCATATTCTATAGAGCCAATATCTAACGCATAAGTTTTAAAGTCGCCCTCAATATACCCAAATGAACTTCTTATATCTCTAACCAATTCAGTAAGGTTGTTTTCACTAATATCAACAACATGCAGTTTTTTAGGATTTCGCTTGAAAATTTCTTTAGTTACCGCCTGGCCAATTGACCCAGCTCCACCAATTACTAAAAAACACGCTTCTGATACCATACTGCAAAGTGCAGAATTATTATTTAAAATATCAGCGTGGAATAACTCTTTATCTCTATTTATTAGACTTAATATTTTATTCATCTTCTTATATAATTCTAGAAATTAGTGCCCAGATTTCTAACTTTAATCACCAACAATATCCTCATAATCCCCTGTTTTTATATTAAATTCTTTTTCTAATTTAATAATTTCATCACATCCTTTTAAGGTTGTTAATCGATGTGCAATGATAAGTATCATTACCTCTTCACCTAGATCCTCAATTGCATCCATTACTGCCTGTTCAGTTACATTGTCTAATGCACTGGTTGCTTCGTCAAATACCAACACATTAGCTTGTTTATAAAGTGCTCTTGCAATACCTATTCGTTGCCTTTGACCACCTGAGAGGCGAATGCCTCTTTCCCCAACGAAAGTTTGATAACCATCTTTCCACTGTTCAATTAACTCTGCAATTTGCGCTTGCTGTGCAGCTTTTTTTACTCGCTGATGATCGATTAGCTCTTTTGCAATACCAAAAGCAATATTCTCTTCAATAGTGCTATCTGATAAGTAGATATTTTGTGGTACATGGGCGATATGCGCTTGCCACGCTCTACGATTTTGACTGTTGATTGTCTTCTGATCAATAATCAACTCTCCCTCAGTTGCTGGAAGGAGTCCCATAATGATATCTAATAGGGTACTTTTTCCACTTCCAGTCACCCCCATAAAGCCGATACGACTCCCTTTTTTTAGAGAGAGGTTAACATTCTTCAATACCCAAGGTGAGTCCTCACTATAACGAAAATTAAGATTATTCAGTTTAATCTCTTGTACAAAAGGAATGGGTTCTAGTAGTGGCTGATCTGCATATTCTGGTAGTGGCTGATCCAATAAATTCAGTACATCTTCAAATGATGATTTTGAGCCTTGGAGTGCACTATAGGAACCATAAGCCGTTTGCAGTAATGGAAGCAATCTTTGAGCACCAAGCGCCAACGTGCCTAACACGGGGATTGCTGTCACCATGCCACCTTCTTGTAGTGTCATCAGATAAGCAAGCCCGGCAATAAGTGTCATTCCAATTGCTTCTATGGCAAATTTAGGACTTCCGCTAATAAATTCATTATCACCTTGTGCACGACGCAGTGGCAGATCTGCATTACGGTAAAGTTTGCAGAAGAACTGTTGCGTTCCATCGATAAGCACATCACGGATTCCACCAAGCCCCTCTTGAAGTGATTTAATCATCTGGGTGGATTGATCTGCAATTGTTTTGCTGTTGTCTTTGAGGTGAGTTTTGGTGTAACGAATAACTATCAAGTAGAGCAGACCAAAACCGATAAATGCTGATAGTGCTATCGTCGGGTTAATTACAAAGAATGAGACCATGATACCTACAAGCAGAATTATCGAGCTGATGAGGTTTAGAAAGGGCTGGATCACCCCTCCAATTACCGTGCCTGTTTTACCAATAATACCGTTAATTACCTCGCTACTATTACGTGACACATGCACTTCGTACTCTTGGTATAGAGTGCGACGATAGATATTGATACTGAGATCTGCGCCTGTTGCAAATGTAAGTCTAGTTATAGAGTATAGCAGTGTTAGGCGAATGACGCCGGCTAGGAGTACTGCCGTTATAAATAGAATAGTTAGTGGTAATATTAATTGTTTAGGTTCGGTTATCGCTAAAATTTGGATGACAGGCTGCATCAATGAGTGTTGGTAGACCTGCTCTTGAGCGGTTAATATGCCTATAAACGGCAGTAGTGCGCCTATGCTAATAATTTCTGCAAACATTGCCAGGATCATCAGAATTAACAATAGTGAAAACTGCTTTTGACGACGTTTGCTGAGGTGGCGCCAAAGGATGGCTAATGATGACTTTTGAATGATCAATTTTCTAAATACCATTCATAAGTTTTACTGAGGCCGTCTTTAATATCCACACTATATTCCCAACCCATGACTGATAACCGGGTTACATCAATCAACTTCCTTATCGCACCGTCAGGCTTAGTCGTGTCAAAGATTAGCTTACCTTTGTAGTCAACAATCTCTTTTATGGTTTCTGCTATTTCTCGTATGGTTACATCCTTTCCAGTACCTACGTTAATATGTGAAAGCATTGATTTTGTATTAGCTTGATAAGTTTCTTCGTCTAACTCTAATACAAATAGTGATGCCTCTGCCATATCATCAACATACAAAAACTCACGCATAGCATTACCCGTTCCCCATACTGTCACTTCAGCATCGTTATTAACCTTTGCCTCATGAAAGCGTCGCATAAGTGCAGGGATAACATGTGAGTTTTCTGGATGGAAATTATCATTAATGCCGTATAGGTTTGTTGGCATGATTGAGCGGAAATCCGTGCCGTGTTGACGATTGTAGGATTCACAGAGTTTAATGCCAGCAATCTTAGCCAATGCATAAGGCTCGTTAGTTGGTTCAAGCACACCAGTTAACAATGCATCCTCACTCATTGGCTGCTCGACCGCTTTGGGGTAGATACAAGTACTGCCTAAAAATAGCAAGCGCTTAACCTTGTTCTCGTATGCCGAATTAATGATATTTGCCTCTATCATCATATTCTGATAGATAAAGTCAGCAGGATAAGTATTGTTAGCATGAATTCCACCTACTTTAGCTGCAGCCAAAATAACATAATCAGGATTTTCTCGCTTGAAAAAAGTTTGCACTTGCACTTGATTGGTGAGATCTAGTTCTTTATGCATACGCATTAAAAGATTAGTAAACCCTCTTGATTCTAATTGTCTAACAATGGCAGAGCCGACTAGGCCACGATGCCCCGCAATATAAATTTTATCCTTAAGATCCATGTCTAAATCGATTACTCGTTAAAGTCTAGCGCTTTGAAGCCGTGCTTTTTGACCAAAGAATCGCGCTTGGCGATGTTAATGTCATTTTCCATCATCTCATGCACCATCTCTTTCAAAGTAATCTTTGGTTCCCAGCCTAGTTTTTCTTTGGCTTTAGATGGATCACCTAATAAAGTTTCTACCTCTGTTGGGCGGAAGTAGCGTTTGTCGACTGCAACGATCAAATTGCCTGTTTCAGTATCATAACCTTTTTCATCCATGCCTTCACCTTCCCAGCGAATCGTCTTACCTAAATGGCCCCAAGCAAAATCAACAAAGTCGCGGACTGAATACTGCACGCCAGTGGCAATGCAAAAATCATCTGGCTCATCTTGTTGAAGCATTAGCCACTGCACCTCAACATAATCTTTTGCATGACCCCAATCCCGCAACGCATTCATGTTCCCCAAATAAAGCGTATCTTGCAAGCCTAGCGAAATACGAGCCAAAGCCCGAGTAATTTTACGAGTAACAAAAGTCTCACCACGCACTGGAGATTCATGGTTAAACAAGATGCCGTTACAGGCATACATGCCATAGGCTTCACGATAGTTAACAGTAATCCAGTAAGCATAAAGCTTCGCTGCAGCATATGGTGAGCGTGGATAAAAAGGTGTGGTTTCTTTTTGTGGGGTTTCTTGCACTTCGCCGTATAGCTCTGAAGTGGAAGCCTGGTAATAACGAGTTTTCTTTTCAAGACCTAAAATGCGAATAGCCTCAAGCACACGAAGTGCGCCAAGTCCTACAGTATCTGCCGTGTATTCAGGGGTTTCGAACGATACGGCTACGTGTGATTGTGCACCCAAGTTGTAGATTTCATCAGGTTGAATTTGTTGAATGATGCGTACTAGGCTCATAGAATCAGACAGATCTCCATAGTGGAGTATAAGCTTACAGTTAGATTCATGCGGATCTTGATAGAGATGATCAATACGATCCGTATTGAATGATGATGAACGACGCTTAATACCGTGAACCTCGTAACCCTTGCCTAACAAAAATTCTGCCAAGTAAGAGCCGTCCTGTCCGGTGATTCCTGTAATTAATGCAACTTTATTTTCCATATTTAATTCCTAAAATAATCTTTAGCTTAGAGGTGAACTTGATCACTATTTAGTAACTCTTCAACGCTAAACCATTTGTATTCATAGTGTTGTTCGGTTGACAAATCTGGAGTCTCTTTCATCTCATACTCATAAGCAACATTCACATAGTGTGTTGATACATTTTCATACATGCTATCATCATTAAAATGCTCAAACACTCCAATAAACTCTGGTGTAGATTTTAAATCAATATTGAGTTCATTTAAAGCCACTCTTGCCTAATAATATTTTATTATCTTTATTTATTAAAATATCAATCGAAATAAGTGGGGTCGAATCAACGACGGTTATAAATATTTGATTGTCCAACATTAATCTTTAACCCTGCCATAAATATCCTTAAATCTAACAATATCATCCTCACCCAAATAAGTACCACTTTGCACTTCAATAATCTCTAACTGTTCATTGGTGTTGTTTTCTAAGCCGTGTGTTGTGCCAATCGGTATATAAGTTGACTCACCTTGTGTTAATGTAAAAACATCTTCTCCATTAATAGCTGTAGCTGTTCCAATGACTACCACCCAGTGCTCTGCACGTTTATGATGCATTTGAAGAGAAAGCTTTGCTCCTGGGTTTATATGCACTCTTTTCACCTGAAAATACTTACCATCTTCA
>Ga0115003_10004467_pt1 | contig 10784 bp, 3 predicted proteins | sample ArcticOcean_MG_C_7_FD_88736 | JGI IMG/M metagenome (GOLD analysis project Ga0115003, IMG submission 88736) | Marine microbial communities from western Arctic Ocean - ArcticOcean_MG_CB11_88 | ecosystem: Environmental > Aquatic > Marine > Oceanic | place: Arctic Ocean: Canada Basin | collected... | reverse complement strand
TTGCGATGCAATGGCATGGATGGTTGAGCAACAACGTCTTCTGACTGCAGGAGTCAATGGAAACGATGGATGTGAACTTTGGGTCAGTCAAGGTATCGAGTCTTCAACCCAGTTGTTGCTTGACATCAATCCAAATGGTGATGCATTACCTGGACAAGTCCTTGGAATAACTTCGGTTCAAACAACGTATGGTGAACGGGTCTTCTTCGATGCTGACGATGGTGTTCATGGACGACAATTATGGATGAGTGATGCAACGAATAGCGGTACAAAACGTGTTGTGAATAACGGCAACTCTCTATCGCTGACCAGTTCAGCTCATCTGGTTCAATGGGGTCAAGGTGTCGTCGTTAATACTGCCAACGATACTTTGATGTGGACCGATGGAGACAAACTTAATACAGTTTTTTCACATCCTGATTTTTCAACAGCCCAACAACAGAACCTCGATACTCTCTCATTTGGAATGGTGTCGTTTGCAACCGAAATGCTTCATTCGAATTCGACCCATTTATGGTTTTCAGCCAAAGCCCAAAATGACTTCGAACCTTATCTCCTCACACTCGATGCTGAATTTCAAAGTTGGGACCTCAACCCCTCAGGTGCGAGTCAGCCTAATGCTCCGACGATCATTGAAGGGGGCTTAGTGTTGGTTGCAGAAGCGCAATATGGACGACAGTTGGTGCGATTGGGTGACGATGGAAGTCAAAACTGGCTCACCACTCTCCAGCATCAAGGAACTGGAAACCCAACTACGCATGTAGCGGAATATTTGGGAATCCATCCACTTGGAAACCTCCTGGTATTCGATGCACTGACATCAGGTGTTGACCCGCAAGTGTGGTCTCACAATCTCTCATCAGGCAATACTCAAATCTTGTCAACACTCATCGTCGCGCCTGGCGATTGGGCTGGTGGAATTCTCCATCAACAACGTGTTTGGTTTGATTGTGTCGCACCCAGCGTGGCCCATGAAATTTGTTCAAGCGATGGAACAGTCAATGGTACTCGAGTGGAAACAGATTTACGAGCAGGAATGGCCAGTTCGAATATTCTAGGTTTTGCATCCTATGGGGAGCATTTATTTTTCCTTGCTTCTGGCCAAAGAGATGGAATTGAAAGTGGTTCTTCATTGTGGCATATACAAAATGATGGACTGCCAAGCCTAGCCTACGATCCATGGCCAGGTGTGAATAACAATTCTGCCTCAGGTACCTACGGTGAACTCATGCTCACAGAGCATCATCTCATCTTCATCTCACACGACGGTGTGCGGGGCCATGAAATTCATGCATGGAGTCACGGTGAACGAACCGGTGACTGGCTTATTTGGTTGTAATCACCGCAAATGAATGCAATGAGGACATGACACTTCGATGATGTACTCTGGTGATTGTTGTTCTTCAACAGTTACAGGCTGACGGCACGCAAAACATTGCACAACTTCGGTCTGTTCAAGTTCTGCACTAAGAGCAACACGATGGTCGAACACAAAGCAATCTCCATCCCAGTGTTCACCGCCGACTTCTTCGAAATAACCGAGGATTCCACCTTTGAGTTGTTTAACATTTGAGAACCCTGCATCCATCATGACAACACTTGCCTTCTCACATCGAATCCCACCAGTGCAAAACATAACCACTGGTGTATCTTTCATAGATTCAGGGAGTGATTCAATGGCTTTAGGGAACGCTCGAAACGATTTAAGGTTTAGATTCTGAGCATTTTCAAATGTGCCTAATCGAATTTCATAATCGTTCCGAGTATCGATAATAGCAACTTCTCGGCCTTCATCCAGCCACTGTTTGAATTCTGTCGGAGTAATCTCTTCACCGGTGCGTTCTGCAGGCTTGACATGATCAAGTCCTAGAGAAATAATTTCTTTTTTGAGACGGACATTCATTCGATTGAAGGGTTGGTATTCAGTCGAGGAGTACTTGAGGCGGATTTGAGAAAAACGTGAATCTTGTTCAAGGAATTCCAGATACTGGTCAACCGAAGATGGAGAGCCTGCTAAAAAGAAATTAATACCTTCAAAAGAAAGCAAAATAGTTCCTTTCAGTCCTGCTTTTTTGCAGATGGCACGAAAAGGTTCTCGTAAAGCATCACGGTCAGGGAGGTCAACAAAACGGTAACCTGCAACATTGGTAACCATTCCCTCCATGACCTGCGGATTGAGAAGGCCCTTTTGATTCATTCCAAGCATCAATGACGCCAATCATGGCGTGAAGCAAGTGGGCGTCGCCATCCCTGCCCAAAAGCACGAGAAGAAACGCGAGGCGCTGGAGACATTTGCCAGCGTTTGTGTTCACTGCGTTCTAATCGAGTGAGAACCTCTACCACCATCTCTCGATCAAATCCTTTGTCAGCAATGGATTGTGCATCCAACCCTTCTTCGATGTGTGAATAGAGAATCTCATCCAGTAGGTGATATGGAGGGAGAGAATCTTCGTCTTTTTGGTCAGGAGCGAGTTCTGCTGAAGGGGGTTTGGTTCGAGTCGAAGGATTCACCGGGGCAACTCGACCGTTATGTTCTGCACGGGTATTGAAAATATCTGCAATACCGTAAACTTGCATCTTGTAAAGATCACCAAGCGGAGCGTATCCGCCAGCCATATCGCCATACAGGGTGCAATATCCTTGAGCCAATTCAGATTTATTCCCTGTTGCAATCGCCATACGACCTTGAGCATTCGCATGAGCCATGACAAGAAGACCACGCAATCGTGCTTGCAAATTTTCGGATGCGACAGGATGACCATTGGAGAGTACCTCTCCGATTGTATCCTCAACCGATGCATGGAACGAATCAATCGGTATGGTATCAAAAGAAATTCCAAGTGCTTCAGCCGTATGGTGGGCATCATCAAGGGAGTGCTGCGATGAATGGCGGCTTGGCATAGCTAATGCCATGACGTTTTCTGGACCAACAGCAGCAGCAGCAACACATGCAGCAACAGCAGAATCAATACCACCTGAAAGACCTAAGACGATTGAAGAGATTCCTGATTTGCGACAATAATCTGAAAGTCCAGCCACTACTGCATCGGTGAGGTCTTCAAGTAATTCTTTGTCGTATTCATGGCCCTTATCTTCAGCCGAGAGATGGCGGATTTGGTCACTTCCAATACACAAAGCGTCAGCGGATTGTGAGGCGACCCAAGAGCAATTCTTTGCATCATCAATATCGACAATGAGTACCCCTTCTTGCCAAGCAGGAGCGACAACAACACGGCCATCAGGCCAAGCGACCAGTGAATTTCCATCAAACAATAAATCATCATTACCGCCGACTTGATTGGCAAGCAAGAACGGATGCCCCAGAATACGTGCAGCAGTTCGGCACACATGGATTCGTGAACTCAGTTTATCTGCATGGTAAGGAGAGGCTGAAAGGTTGACAGTTGCGTCTAATTGTACGCCTTGACGTCCCCATTCCGCTAGATGTTCAATCGGATCTGCTGAATAAGCAGAGGGGGTCAAACCCGCAGCTTGCCATGCATCTTCACAAACGGTGACCCCAAGGTCAAGTTGTGCAATTGTCCGAGCGATTCCTGACCGATTGTCAGGTTGAAAATAACGTGCCTCATCAAAGACATCATAGGTTGGTAAGAGTTGTTTTCGAGCGACGACATGAGAGTTTCCATCACCTGAGAACACTTCATTGGAACCCGCCCGAACCACACCATTACCAGGTAATTGGCGACTCGATTGAGCCTCGATTGGAGAACCGACAAGAACAGGAATGGGTACCTGAAGAGAACTTGCTGTTTGTTGAGCTAAGCGGATGAATTCATCTTGAAGAAGTAAGTCACGAGGCGGGTAACCTGAAATGGCTAATTCGGTGGTGACGCCAATATCAGCACCATTTTGCGATGCTAAATGAGCAAGGTGCTCAAGACGTTGTGCATTGCCAGTCAAGTCACCAACGGTTGGATCAACTTGTAAAAGACCAATCATTCGACCCATTGTATCACTCCAATACGTCACTTATGCTGTACAATTTCGCCTTCAGTATTCTTGTACCACCATTCATTGGTAACTTTATCATGATACCACCAGTAGCCATCTGAACCCATAACCCAATTTGTTTCTTCACCCGATACTGATGACTCCACCGCTGTAACTGAGATTGCGGCAACAGAAGAGGTGGTTGTAGATGTGCCCTCATCATCATCTTCATCGACGTATTCTTCTTCAGCGTCTTCCAATTCAGATGAATACTCATCCCAATGATCTTCATATTTCGAACCACGATTCAGAGTCATACGTCTCGCCCAAACCAAACCTGTAATGGCAATAGAGAGGAAGAGAATGGCCGCAAAAGTGCCCAAGATTGGATTAACACTACCAAAGACACTCTCCGAGAAAGATTCTTCACGTTGCGGTCGGACATCAATCGATGGGCCAATAGAAGTCGAGCCGGTTTCCAACAGAACTTCGACCCACTGCAAACCAGGTTCGGAGGGATTCCAATCAGCCGAGACAGTTACGCCACCGCCTTCTGGAACATCAACCGTCATGGTACGAAGCATCGAGCGAGTCCCATCGCCAATTACTTCGGTAAAAACCACATTAACTGAACCATTGAGGGTTCCTGTGTTTTCAACATAGACAGTTACAATGGAAGTTTGACCCACTTCAACCAGTAAACGAGAATAAGTAATAGAAGAACCTTGCAGGGAATATTCCGGTTTGAGCCAAACCATATCCCAAACGCCAACAGGAGTTCCAGCAGGAGAACCTTCTAGACCGAGCACTTCATTATCTGCCAGATCCCTTCCGGTGACTAAAATATGAACAGCAAGACGATTTTCTAACATTTCACGGGTAATCTCACTCAAATCAATCGAGCTAACAACTTCCAAACGTAATCCAGAGATATCTGAGCCAATCAAGGTGAGCGGTTCAATTCCGTTCCGCAAGCGGTCACCTGTAGCTTTCTCTTCAACCCACCAAACTAATTCAAGTGAATCAACATCTAAGCCACCTGCTTCAGAAAGAAGAATACGAACTTCATGTGATTCAGCTTCCAAAACCGAGGCTGGACGGGGGTTCGAAACTTCAACCGGTACTGGACCGGTCCCATCGACAATAATCCAACGAACCGACGTTTCTTGATCGGTTGTATCAATACCTTGTTCTTGAAGGCATCCAACGCTCCAAGTCATCGGTGTGGTCATGGTTGAGGATGGTGCTTGTAAAGCGACTGACCAAATCCCTTCAAGGGTAATGGTTGAGGTCGTTAAGCCGGCGAATAGAACATCCACTTGGCAATCAAATTGAGGGACAAGTCCTGTTTTAGTGAAGACAATACCCCCGGAGACTTCCAATGGACTGTTCGGTGCTAAGCGAGCACCGTCCTCAAGTAAAGTCCCTTGGGAGAGTATAAGATTTACACTCTCTTCAGGAATTTCCATTGCTGCAGAGAAGCGCCAACGATGTTCAGGGAAAGCGATGAAGACTTCTTGGCCAGCTCGATCGATTACACGAATCCCAGGTTCTCTTCGAGTTTCACCCAAGTCAGGAGTGGTCCATGCTAATTCCACTTCGACATGCAGAGTCATTTCCCGTTCATAGGGGTCGGCTGGGCCATTTGCACCGCGCATCTCACACTCTTGAATCAAGATATGGGGGCTTGTAGTGGTACAATTACCAGTCATGAAGTCCCATAGAATCGGAAGTGTATCACTGCCTTGATTCGAGGCTAATTCAACAACGACGTTTGAGAGGTCAGAACCACCGTTCGGTTCGGAAATTTCAACTTCGATTGTATAGGAGTTTTGAGGATGTAACCAAGGCTCTTTGCCGCCATCAATGGAGAATGCATTCGAAGCAACTGCAGGAGGACCATCGATCGCTAATTGATACATAAACAGATGTTCACCCGAAACATTTGCTCCTCCATTCTGTAGTGCGTTACCAGCCAGATCAAAACCAGTAAGATACACTGACACTTTCTGTCCAAGACTTCCACTCGTATCATCCAGCATCAAAGTATATTGACCGATAAGTGAGGAAAGATCATTGGGAATAAACAGGTTAAGAGGGCTGTATTCATTTTCATCTGGCCAATGATTAAAATTATCATCATCAATCCATTCTCTCCATACCATGGCCTGAATATTTTGAGGTAAAATTGGCTGATCTGATATTTGAATTCTAATTGCTTGAGTCGTCGAAGGGATTCGATGATCGTAACGTTCAATATTTGTCCCGAGCACTTTGGGATTCACTGAATCGATATGGAATATCCTTTCAAAAACGGCCCCATCGAGATGAACCGACCCATTTAGGGAAGTCAGCTCAATACGCCATGTTACTGGTCCAAAAGAGAAGGGTATGGTATCTGTGTAATTCCAAATATTGTCCTCGAGAATAGTTGTATTAGCAATAAAAGTCCCACCCCTATACAAGGACAAAAGTGCATCACCTTCATTGAATGCGTCAATCGATGATACATTTTCAAAGCCTACCGTGGTTGAAAGTTTCAGGCGCATACCTGGAATCAGATAATAGTCCGAGTCTTGAAGTGGAATTTGATCGTCTTCATTACTAAACATGACATTCTTAATCTCCAAATCGTTCTCATATCCGAGAGAACCAAATCCTCCGAAGGTAAACGTGCTTGGCATCGACAAAACAGAATTCATCAGTTGGAGACGGGTAGAGACTCGAATCGACTCTGCATCATCCCATGATGGGAGAATTCTAAATGTGATCTCGGTCATGACAGTGGTGCCAGATTGATTGGATGACACACCATCTACCGGATGAATTAGTACTAAATTAGAATCTCCCATGCCATATGGCGTTCCGCCGGAAAGTGGGATAATCCACGTAGCATGATTGGTTGAATCGACGATGTCTAAACGAACTGCACCAGGTGAAACACCAACAACAGAGTGAACCATATTCACTGTTCGCCAACGTTGGCTTGGTGTTAGGGTGTCAGACTCTGGAGACCATTCAGCATCGAGAAGAGTAATACTTGAAGAAGTATTTAAACCGAGGATTTCAACAGATATACCACCTTTTTGTGAAGATGTCAACGGTAAAGGAACTTGATGCATCCCTCCAACATTTGGAAGCCAACGCCGAGCATCATTCAGATTTAGGAGGAATGATGAATCCGATTGCAATTGAATCGAGGATGATGCTGTATATGTGAGCATTAGACCGCTAAGAATTATTGGTCCAGAGCCGTAAACCTCCAGTTCCACTTCAACAAACCGAGTACCAAGATAATTCAATCCACTTTGACTAGCAATCGATTGTTCAATCAATGTTCGGTCTGATGCATTAAGTACGACATTATGCAGTGGGGCTGGTTCAAAGGTTTTTGAAACGAGAACTTGTGATTGATAAAGCAGAGTGTATCCCGTGATATTATCATTCGAGGCAATCGCACCAAACCCAAAGGAATGAATCTCAGTCTGCGGTACAAGTATAGTCGTTGATGCATAGCCAGACATACCAGATTGTATCGTTGTTGAGAGATTCCCATTGCTGAAGAGATCTTGCCATCCCCAGGTACCAATGTTCGGAATGTTAACGCCCCATTCAAAATCTTGATCTTTGTAAAAATCAATACGGGGATTACTGGCAGTCTGTCCATAATGAATGAGATAATCAAACGAATCAAGAGTCCAAGAAGTAAGATTTGAATTCAATGCAAGAACTCGGAATTGTAATTCATAGATGGGACTTGAAGTAGAGTAATTGAAAGAATTTGAAGTTGCAATTGAAATCCATGAGTTCTTGGACGGATCTCTAATTTGCAGTTGGATATTCGTGCCGAAAATACTCCCAGTGACTGTTGAAGCTGGTGCAACAAGATGTTGGTTGTCTGTGACAAGAGAACAATTAGCACCACCCCTGTACCCTGTGTGTTCGATAGCGAGAACCCCGAGTGTTGCATTACCTGCGCCACCAAGAACAGACACTTCGTCCCCTACAGCATAATATTGCCCACCGTTTTGAATTGAAGAAGAGGTGAGAATCCCGCCCCAATTTCGGACTGCGTTGACTGTGAAAGTCACACCAGTACCCACGCCAATGGTGATGAGATCACCAGCAGAGTATCCAATTCCACGCCCATTGATTCCGATCGAAGTGATATTGCCTCCAATCTCAAAGGTAGTAGCAACTGAATATCGGCCGTTACTGTCGCCCCCCGGGATAGAAAGAACATCGTTCGTAAAATAACCTGAGCCTGCATTGAAAATATTGACTCCAGTTATTGAACCGCCTTCACGTACGGTATTTGATACTGTGAAGTTGGCATTACCGCTTCCACCAGCGATCTCCACTGTATTTCCGAGAAGATAATTCACACCAGAATTATTAATCGTAATCGAAGTGATAGCACCTCCGGTTTGGGTAACACCTCCAACATAAAAAGAAGAATCTTGGTCGCCTCTGTCGATAAATATTTTATCGCCAATTGCATAATTTGAGCCACCGAGAACAAGAGAAATCGACCCTACCGAACCACCGCTCACATTGGTAATGCTAACGTAAAGACCACTTCCCGACCCACTTGAGAGAGTACTAGCAAAGAATGTGGTAGAGTAATTCGTACCACCATAAAGGCCGTAAAAGGAGGAAACTATGCCCGTTGTGATTGAAGAAGCCGTAACATCTACCGTTAGACCTGTCCCGTTACCACCACTTGTGGAAACGCCAGTTGCAGTGGTGTACCCAGAACCTCCGGTCAATGAAGAGTATTGAGATACCAGGCCTGTATTGGTGATGGGTGAGGCGTTTACTTGCATTTGTAAACCTGAACCGCTGCCTCCAGTCACTGAAACATTTTGCGAAACGTATCCAGTTCCCGATTGTACTACATTTACCGCGTCAACCAATCCAATTATGATTGGAGTAGCCACAGTATTTACGGTTAAGCCAGAACCAGTCCCCCCTGAAGTCAGAACACCTGTATTCGATGAAGGATAGAGGAGTCCAACGCCGTTGAAAGCTGAGATTCGGTCAACCTGATCCAACAGATACGGTGTGGCTGAATTCTGAGTCACAAGCCCAGTACCAGAAGAACTCGATGTGGCAACAGAAGAGGACGATGAATAAGCCCAGCCTCCATCAGTAATCGAAATGCTGGTTGCTGGACCATATGGTAAAAAGTCCTCATTGTTGAGGCACATTGCAGTATACTGTTCCAAAGTTTGTACTTCGGAGAATCTCGTGGATACTGAACCGTCACCTGTCAGAGAATACACAAGAAGATTTTTTCCATTCCCCCCCCCAGTAAGCAAGAGTTGAATCCTTACAGAATCATAGATTGTCTGGTCAAGTAGATTCAGTGGAATTCGGTAAGAATTGGTACCGGTGAATCCAGGGATTGGAGTTCCATCCGATTGATGTACAGACCAATTGAGCATTGCACCAGAGGGGACAAAAGCATCAATGATCATTGGCGCATATGTGCTTTGAGGAACTTGAAACGTAGAACTGCTCGACCAACCAATGCTCGGGCTGGTCCATTCGACAGGAGGGGGAGGAAAGAAAAGGGGTGAAGGAGGAAGGGAGGGAAGAAGGGGATAGTGCACATCATCAATGAACCAATAATCACAACAGGTCGTGGAACCAGAAGTTTGGTGGAAACGAATTTGTGCATTGGTGTGAAGGGCAGCCGCAGGTAAATTGGTCATGTATTGAGTAGCAGTATTGGTACTCGACGGGCTCCCAGAGAACGTGTGAAGAGTTGTCCAAGTATTGCTGGCGGTACGATATTGTATTTGCAAATCTTCGTTTCCATCAGGCTCTTCACCGCACGAACTGGAACCTTCGCGTACCCAAACATGGAGAGGCATTGCTGAAACTCCTGAAAAATCATTGACGGGTGAAGTGGCATAGGTTGCGCCTGCATAGGTCCGAATAGAACCACCTGAACTGCCATTCAAGCCACAACTTGGTGATGTCACACGGGAAGAATACGCATTTGAAAAGGTCCAACCAATAGAATTGCTATTGAAATCCCAAAGAGTTCCCGCAACGGAGCCTGTCAAATATCCATCAGCCGACAATTCCGTTCCTTCATTTGAAGCATCGGGATGAGTCCATGAGGAAGCGTCGTTCCAATTCAACCCAGTAGAGGATGGCGTGATGGCAGGGGTTATCGAAAGGTGAAGATCACGAACGGGTTGGGTTGAAGGAACTTCAAGCGTAAACTCATCAGAATACAATCCTCCACCATCGAGATGTAATTGTGATGCTGAGTCTCCTACACCAGCAAAGAGAATCGTGTCATCACCCTCCAAAAAGACTGGATTTGAGGACGGTGAAGTACCGTCGGTCAACATGCTTTGTAACGGGCCACCAAACAGCATCAGGAGAGTGAGGAGAAAGGCCCCACGCCGCGATGAAGACCCCGTCATACTCTCCCCTATCGGTTAAAGGACTTCAAACATACCCCAACACACTTTCAAGTTCTTGAATAAGCAAAGGTTCCTCTGTGGAAATCTCAAACATCTCAAATGTTCATTTTTACAAGATTAAACAAGGGTGAGGTTCAAGACAAAAACGCTTCTCGCATGGCTATGGCACGTCCAAAGTCTGCAGGTGAACTCGACGCAGTCGCGCTCGAGACTACCTTGTTGGAGGCATGGAAAAAGGAAAACGCATTCCAGCAATCCATTGAAACCAACCGGAATGGGGCGCCATTTATCTTCCTTGAAGGACCACCAACAGCCAATGGTAAACCTGGTATTCACCATGTCGTTGCCCGAGCATACAAAGATCTCGTGTGCCGGTGGAAAACCATGGAA
>Ga0115003_10004464_pt1 | contig 10785 bp, 8 predicted proteins | sample ArcticOcean_MG_C_7_FD_88736 | JGI IMG/M metagenome (GOLD analysis project Ga0115003, IMG submission 88736) | Marine microbial communities from western Arctic Ocean - ArcticOcean_MG_CB11_88 | ecosystem: Environmental > Aquatic > Marine > Oceanic | place: Arctic Ocean: Canada Basin | collected... | reverse complement strand
GCGGCTCACCGCTGGGAGCCGTGCGAGATCTGCGTCGTCGTCGAAATGCTCAGATCTGAGAATGTGAGTGACGACCAGGTGGTTGGGGAGGCGGGGGAAGGCTTCGCCCGCGATAGCCGTGTTGGCCGCGTTAGCATCGCGGCGCTCGCTCTTTTTCTCACGCGCGCGAGCTTTCTTACCGCCCATCGCGTTGGAAGAGTGGATGGTTTTGTGATATCACACGCCGCTGTCGTTTTTCTTTTACCTAATTCGTTTCTGCAGATTCTCGAGTTCTCGTTCTCAGTCGTTGCTTTTTTCTCGCTCCACACGTTTGAATCTCGCGCTATAGCGTCTCGCGCGGCGACGTATCGCGGCATCCGCGAGTGCGGAGTCCACCTCGCCGTGCTGTCGGTGGGATGCCGCCTCCCCTGGAACAGCCCCGCGCGGGTGGTGGCGTTGTACACGGTCGAGACGTCGAGAACACCGGGGGTGACCTGCGTCGAAAACGCGCCAGGATTTCCGAGGATGACGAAAAACACACCTTCGCGCGGTCCGCATCGCTTCGCGCCACGGATTACGACGCGTGGCTCACGGAAAGCAAAGCGGGGTGGCGTTTCGTTCGTAAGAAACTTTTGTTGGTCCGGAACTTCTGCAAGCTGGAGGGTGACGGGCACGACGTGGATATCGATTTGCTCGGGCCTTCCAACGAATTGTTTTCGCAGAAAAAAGGTCGGAAAAAAGGACAAAGCGCGACGCGGTGGACCGCGGTCAAGGCGGAGGATGTTAAGCTAGGGGACGTTCCATCGCTTCAGTGGAGCTTCAAAAAGCTCCTCGCGATGGCGATGACGAAGGAAAAGAAAAAAGCGAAAGCGAGTACGGGCGGTGTGGACAATTCAGGGGAAAGGTTCCCGGAGCGCGAAAACCTGGAGGATTCCGAGGTCGACTCGTCCGAATACGATTCTGATTTCGACTCGTCCACGGACGGCGAGGCGGGCCTTGGTTCCAGCAGCGATGATGATGAGATTGGCGAGGTACGCCGCAATGGCAAAAATGACGATACAACTGTGCGGACTGAAACAACACAACACACGGAGCCCGCCGCGCCCCCGCCGACGCGCGCGCCGCCGACTCCTTCCGACCTCGTCGAACCAGGCTCCGCCGCCCACGCGCTTTCCGCGTACGGAGACGCGCCGTTACCGTCACCCATGTCCCAGTCGCTTCCACAGAGCGCAAGCACATACACACCGCCTCTTGGTGGTGCATCGCTCGGTTCCAACACAAGAAACGCACAAGCCCTCGCGACCGCGGCGATGCCTCCGCCTCCCTCGCAGGTTCCGCAACGCGACCCCACGCGCGGCGCGCTTTCGGCGCTCGCGGCGTACGGCTTCGAGGTCACTCCGATGAGTGCTGTGGTGCCCGCTCCCGAAGGAAACCCGGGCCCTGACCCAGGAAACCCAGTTCCTAGCCTTGGAAACCCTAATCAAAACAACCCAAACCCGGGTGTTCCCCTGAATCTGTTTGAAAACCCCTGGAGCGCCGCGCAACATCCGCACTACGTCGATTTGAACGTCGGGTCAAACAAGACGAAGGTTCGGAAACCGTTCGTGATGGACGAGCAGTTGCGCGTGGCGAGGGCGTTGAGTTTGAAGAAATGGAGCGATTTGAGCTTACAGGACGTGACTGTTTTGCTGAAGCAGGTCAAGTACCTGATCTCGCGGCGACGAAAGGCGCACCTTGGGGGACGGGAAGAGGGAACGGCGCTGGAGAATCGCCGGCAAAGGGAGGAGGATGGCTTTCTGGGAAGCGGCGCCGGCGACGCAATCGCCGGCGCTTGGCAGAAAATCACCGGGCCGCCGCCGCCGCCTCCGCTCGTGTTACCCCCGAACCCGACCCAGGCGGACGAGTTCTGCCGCCTGGTGAATCCGAAAACGCACAAGTGCGTCGCGTGCGACCGGGTGTTCGACATGCCGTTCAAATTGGCGGACCACATGTTCGAGCACGCGGGTACGACGCCGCACGTTTGCCCTCACGAAGGTACGTATTGCATTCCCTCCCAAATAATGAGACAAACTGTTTTCCCGTACAAGACTGACATTTCTTTTATTTATCTCAGGATGCGGTCGTTCGTTCGCGAACCGCCAGACCCTTTCGAAGCATAAAAAAACGCACGAAAGAAAGCACGCGTGTCTCGTCCCGGGGTGCGGCAAAACCTGGCCAACCGCGCACGCGTTGGCGAACCACGAACGGACACACAGCACAGACCGGCCTTTCGTGTGTACGTACCCGAAGTGCGGCAAAGGGTTCAAACACGAACAGAACCTAGTCACACACGCGCGCGTGCACACGGGGGAGAAGCAGTTTACGTGCGGCGAAAGCGGGTCGTCGTTTTCGCCGGACGTGCTGGGGTGCGGCAGGAAGTTCGGGTACAAAATCGATTTGAAAAGACACAGGGAGGTGTGCAAGGTCGTGTCCGGGATGATCGCGGGTGGGATGGGGGTTGCTGATGGGGGCGCTGCTTTGGGTTGAGGGTTGTTCTTTTGTGTTCGGGTGACGAGTCGGGGAGGGGAAGAAGTATACGCGAGATGTTTTGAGACGAAAAAAATTCAACGTTCTTTTAAATTAATTCGTACCGTTACGCGTTGAAGTGTCTGTCATACACCGCGGTGAATTGGTACTCCGCGGAGACGGTTCTTCCCGCGAACCACCGGCCGTGCAGCGCCCTTTTCGCCCCCTCCGCCGCCGCGATCGTCCCGAACTTCAAATACACAAACCCAAAGGATTCCCGGTCCACGAACACGTGCTTCACCGCGCCGTGCGTCTCGCACTCCTCCCCGACGTCCTCCGCGATATCAAGCCACCACTCCGGTTCGGTTTCCTCTTCCACGCGGAACATGTTCTTCAGCAACACGCACTCGGTGGGAATGGGCGACGCCGGACCTAAGACACCTTGTGTTTGCTCCGCCGCGTGCTTCGCAACCTCCGCGGCGTTTTCCGCCGCCGCCAACCGCGCCGCCGCCATTTGCTCGGCGCTCGCGGGCAAACCGGTTTGCGGGTCGATGCCAATCGGCTCCGCGGCGGGTAAATCCACGCCCGCGAGTTTCGCCATCAGCGCCGCTCGTGACCGGGAGTCCATCTTCACGCCGTGCGCGGAGTCGCTGATCATTTCTTTTTGAGCAAACTGCACCGGCTCGGGCGCGGTGGCCGCCGCCATGGAGACCCGCATGGCGTGCCCCACCAGGTCCAACCCGTTGAGCTGCGCCACCGCGGTGACCGCGTCTCTTGCGTTTACGTACGTCACGCGCGCGGTGTGCGTTTTCGTGGTGGGGTCCTCCACGGTGCTGACCACCACGCTTTGCATCTCCCCGAACGGCTCAAACACCGCCCTTAGGTCATCCTCCAAAACATCGCAGTGCACGTTCTCCACACACAACTCGCACGACCGCGGCGGCGGCGGCGGGAAGTTCCCGCCTCCCGCTAACGGCGCAGGCAACGGGATGTGGTTTCGGGTTTCGGGTTTAGGGTCGGTCTCCCGGGTTCCGAAATCCGTCCCCGCATTCGTGGCCGTACCAGGTCCGGAAATACCCGCCGCGCCCGACTCCGCCGCCTTTTGTGCTTTTTCGGTTTTCCAAGCCGCGTTTTTCTCCGCTTCGCTCGCCTTGACCATCACGACTTGGTTCCTAAGAATTTGGCCGGTCGTCGCGAGCGCGGGCTCCACTGATTTCTCATCTTGAAACTCCACGTACGCCATGCCTTTGCTTGTCGGTGTGTTCCGGTCGTAAATGATCCGCACGTCGTTCACCGTACCCACGGCGGAGAAGAATTGGAAAATCTCCCGTTCATCCGCCTTGGTGGACAAGTTGTACGCAAACACGGTACGCGCGTCTCGTTCCAGGGTTTCCAACTCCTTTCGCTTTCGCTCGATCTCGCGTTCCTCTTTTCTGCGCTCGCGGAGTTGGTCGCGTTCGACTCGTTCAACGGAAGTTTCACGCGCCCCCCCGCGGTCACCACCGCGTTTGGGAGACCGCGATCGGCTTCGTCGCGCGCCTCGATTTTGTCGTCTCGACCCTCCCCGATTTTGGCCGCCGTCCGTTCGGTCCCGGGACCGCGACCGGTCCCTGGGTCTTCGGTCGCGACGGTCACGGGACGTGTCTCTTCGAGGAGGACTCGATCGCTCGTCATCTCGGTCGCGTTTCACGCCGCGGTCGTCACCGGGAGGAACATCACGAGCGCCTTCCATGGCGTCCGAGTACATTGGTGTTCCCAATTTAAAATTTAATTCAGATCGAAAGCACACGCGTTCCTCACGCGCCTCCCACCGACAAACAAAAGAGGCGTCCACCCAATTCGCCCTCACGTCCGCAGTCACGCGGTTCCGCGATGCAACTCGCGCGTAGAGTTGTGACGGCACGAGTGGTGCGGAGCTCGTAACAAATCGCGCCGCCGCTTGTTTTAGGCCGAATTTTTTCGTCAACAGAAGCTGGGAGAACTCTCTTCTGCTCCCGAAACTGGCTTTTCGCGAGATTCGCAAGACATTTCGCTCCGCGCGCTGGTCTGGCTCTGCTCGTGACAAGGCCACCAACAAGTGTTCAAGCCGGGGAGTACGTGTTTATGGTTTTAGGGTTTAGGGTTGGTGCATGGTCGAGCTCGGGCTCGAGGCGAGTGTGGGCGACTCGAAAGGGTCGGTCGATTTTTTGCAAAAAGCCTTCAACGTGACGCTCGCGGCGGATGACGAACTCGCGAGCGACGAACAGTCCGAAATCGTTCGCGTTGGTTCGAAGCTGGTGCTTGGCTATTTAAGTGAGCCTGTGTGTAAGAAACACGCTAAACACGCGCTTGAAACGCTTGATACGATGGACGCGGTGCTCACCGAGCGCGAAGCCATTCGCGGCGTTGGCGGGGACGAAAACTTTCACGACCGAGTTTCGGTGAAATTTGCGTTGCGCCAACGCGCAAACGCGTTGATACTTCTCGGTGATTTGGACGGCGCTTCCGTGTGCGTTACCAGTGTTACAGGTCTTTGCGAAACGTACGCGAAAGGCGTGACGCCATACGAGCGCGACTGGATCGACTCAACACACGCGCGGCTGGCGTGGTGTCGCGGCGACTTCGCGACCGCGACGCGACTTCTCGCGGCGGTTACTCTTCGCGAGAAAAACAGCAACGAAAACACGGAATCAGCGAACGCCGCGCGAACCCTGAACCTAGCCTCCGTGTTCGAGTGCTCGGGTTCCTCCGCCGTCGCTTCTTATCTCGTGCACCGCGTCTCGGCCAGGGTGCTTGACCATACAACACAACACACATTCAATCAACGCACGGCTTTGTACCGATCCGGGGTCGCGTTGTTGCGTTTTGGGCGACCGGCGGCGGCGGCGTGTTTGATTTACGAAAACGCAACCGGCGGCGTGGCGAGGGACAGCGACAAGTGGTTGCGTTTAGCGGAGTGCGCGGCTGGTGTAGCTGCGAGGGTTGCCGCGATAGAAGAAGGTAATGGTACCAAACGCAACAACGGAAACGACGATACCGAGAATGGCGAAAACGAAGCCAGCCGCGCGTTCGCGGCGCACACGGAGGAGTTTGGGACCGTCACGCTGACGTTCGCGGGTGCCGACGCGTGTGTCGCCTTGGCGCTTTTTTGTTTGGACAAGGAGGAGTCCGAATTGGGCACTGAAAGCAGCACATCCAAAACCGAGTACCGCCCGCGTGTAAAAGCGCAGATACACGCGCAACGCGCGTTTGTTAGTTTGGCCCTGGGGAAGTTCCACGTTGCGCTTCAATCGGCGGAGACGGTCTTGGCGATTGTCACGGCGGTCGAGACCGAAAAAAACAGCGAAACGATTTCGGGAGCGAAAGCTGAAGAAAAAAAAACAAAATCGAAAACGAAACCTCGCGCCGTCGCCGAGGAGGGTTTCACAAACCACGAAACGAAAACCTTCACGCGTCTGGGATACCGGTACGCCGCGGAGGCGTTGGTCGGTTTGGGGCCAGTGGAAGAAGCGGTGCATAGGCTGCAGGTTGCAGGTTTGGAATAGGTATTAATTAATGACATAGACGTTACCGCGTGACCTCGTGAAAATGGTTGTTCCCGAATCGTCCGCCCGAAGTCTGCTTGCACTCCCGAAATACTGACAGAATTGGGCTTTTCTCGTTTGGATATGACGCCGACGTCGTCAGTTGTCGGGGGCGCACTCCGCGACCGCCCTGTCGCTCGTGCGCGATGTCGATGACCTCATTCGCCGTGGCGGCCACACGGCGCGCGCCTTTTCGAGGGTGCCTCGCCGCCGCCTCCTCAGCGGTCAGCGCGTCGTCCACATCGGCGAGTTGCTTCGTTTCGCGAGGGATGCACGTTTCCATTCTCGGCGCGGCGCCGTGGGCACGGCGGCGCGTTGCGAGCGCGCGCTCGTACGCACGCATCCCCTCCACGCGACGCTTCACAGCGGTAAGCGCGGTGCCTGAATCCAGCGCGGGCGGGTCGGACACCGTTCCGAGTTCCGACCGAAAGCAAAGGGTGGTGTTCCTCGGCACCCCCGACGTCGCGTGCACCGCCCTGGACGCGTTGCTTGATGCCGCGGACGACCCGAACTGCGCGTTCGAGGTTCACGCGGTGGTGAGCCAGCCGGGCCGGCCTCGAGGCCGTGGGCGACACAAATCAGGCCCGCCACCCCCTTCGCCCGTCGCGGTAACCGCGCTGCGACGAGGCGTCCCGGCCGACCGCGTGTTGTGTCCAACGAAAGCGAACGACCCCGCGTTTCTTGACGCGTTGAGGGCGCTGCAGCCGGATTTAGCGGTAACCGCGGCGTACGGCAACTGGCTGCCGCAAAAATTCCTAGCCATACCAAGACTGGGCACGCTGAACATCCACCCGTCACTGCTACCGCAGTTTCGAGGCGCAGCGCCGGTGCAACGCGCGCTTGAAGTAGGCGCGGACGTCACCGGCGTGACCGTGGCGTACACGGTGCTGGAGATGGACGCCGGGCCGGTTGTCCGACGAGCGGAGCGGGTGTTGGACGGGTCGGAGAAACACGACGTGTTGTTGGTGGAGCTGTTCCACACCGGTGCGGCTGCGTTGCTTGAGGTGTTGCCCTCGGTTTTCAGCGGCGAGGCTTGTTTCGAGCGCGCCACCCCGCAAAGTGAGTACGGCGAACCCAGCCACGCCGCGAAGGTTTCCCCGGAGGAGGGCAACTTACGATTCAAAACCGAAAACGCGACGACGCTGAGAAATAAGGTTCGCGGGTTCGCGGGGTGGCCGGGCACCAAGGGAACGTTCGCGGTGAAGAAACTAGGCGCGGGGGATGACCAGTGGGAGGAAATAAGCCTGAAAATAATAACCGCGCGGGTTTTGGGAGACAATGCGGCGGTTGAAAAACCGGGCGGCGACGGCGAAACTGTCGCGCTGACCAAGAAAAACATAATCGTCCCGTGTTCCGGCGGAACCTACCTGGAAGTTTTAGAGGTGCAGCCGCCGGGGAAGAAAGCCATGAGCGCGGGGGACTACGCCAACGGACTGAAGGGGAGCGTGCTGAAGGTTGTGGCGTGAAGGAAGGATTGGTACGGGGGACGTAGTTGGCGCGCGGCGCGGTTGAACTAGTCGTCGGTGAACCGAAAAACGCGCGCGTCCAAGTAATTCTTAAAAAAAAAGCTAGTCTACTCATCGTCGCCGTCGTCGCTCTCTTCGTCATCCTCCCCGCCCCGTCGTGCGCCTCCTCCCTGTCGCAACGCCCGGAAATGTTTGTGCGGGAACCGCCGGCCGCACTGCACGCACGGCCCGCCGATTCCGTTGTACGTCCACTCGCCGTCGGCGTTTGCGTCGTCGTCGCTGTTCGCGGAATCCTCATCTCCGACAGCGCGCCGCGCGCGCAAACCCTCTTCGTCGCTGTCATCGTCGTACCCCCCCGCGGTTCCCCCCACCCCCACCGAAGCTCGCACGCTCCCGCACTTAATCGGCGCGTCGGGATGCCCCGGAAGCATGTCACAAACCGCCGCGAACCACTTGATTAGCCGTGTTTCGTCGAAACCCTCCGCTCCCCCGAACGCTTCGTACCCAATCGTCCACCGGCCTAGTTTTTGTTTCCGAAAGCACGCCACGGCGGGCGGGCGCGACGTCGCGCCTCCGGTCATCGCGGTGATCGTTGGGGACGTCCCAGTCGGGCACCGCACACGCGCGAACCGTGTTTTCGGGAACGCGGGGGCGAGCAAATCTAAAATCTCGTCAACCCGCGCGCTTTGCTCGCTGCCCTCCGCGGGAAAGTGAAGTACCACCCTGTTTGGGCCGTCGCGCAGGGTTTTCGGGATGTCGGTCTCCTCAACGGCGACGTACGACGCGTTCGCGGACGTGTTTGCACGTTCATTGCGCGCTTTCGCAGCCGCGAGTTTCATCTCGGCAAGGCGCTTGGCTTGAATCAAGAGCAACGCCGGGTCTTTGGTGGAGAAGAACCGCGCGTTTTTCGTGTCGTCGTCGTCTTCTTCGTCAGATTCGGTCAACAGATCGTCGCTGTCCTCGTCTATGGTGGCGGCCACGAAACCGCCACCCACCGCGTTCCTAGGGTCGTTCGACGTTCTGAGCGCGGTCGCTTTGCGAACGGGATCCGCCGCGCTCACGATGCGCCGAATACGAGCCGCCTCAGCACGGTCTTTCGCATCTTTTTCGCAACACGATCCCGGCCGAGGCGCATCTGCGTACTCCGGGCCCGCAGCGTCCAACGCTTCGTCCACCCAGGACGTGCACTTGCCGTCCAAATGCGCGTGGTCCGCGTGCGACCCTCCGGAAGCCGGATTCAAAGCATCAGCCGGCGATTCGTACATCGCAGAAAGTCTGCCGCGGGGTGTCGGCGCCTCGACGTCTGGCACATCTCACGATTTGATTTTTGATACCTACAAGGTATATTTTCTTCAGCCTTCATTGGACAAGGCACGCGCAGCCGTGCGTTTCCCCCGACGGCTCGACGAGCGCGTCCTCGATAGCGATGGCGTCTCCTGCGTCGCCGCCGCCATCTGCCCCGAAACCTCCGTCCGGCCCTGACATGGGTCTCGGGATGGGTCGCGCTATGGGCGCGATGCAGCTTTTCGAAAAGGCGAAAAAAGCATACGCCGCGCTCGATGAGGTTGGCCCTGAAGGCTCACCCGAACGCGAGGCCGCGAAAGAAGCACTGCATGTCTCTACCGCACAAGAGTGTTTAGAGCTGGCGAAACAAAACGGCGGGATATACAACAAAGCCGCGCAGTTCGTCGCCTCGTTACAAGGCGGCGCTGGCGATGCGGGAATCCCGAAAGCCTACATCGAGGCGTTGGCGGTGTTAACTGACCAGGCGCCGTTCCGAGCTTTTGCGGATTTAGACGGTTGTTTCATCGAGGAGTTCGGTGTAAGTGCGAAAGAGGCTTTTGCAGAAATCGACGAAACCCCGATCGCGGCTGCGTCGATAGCGCAGGTCCATCGAGCCGTGATGAAAGACGGCCGCGTCGTCGCGGTAAAGATTCAATACCCGTGGCTGAGACACACGTTGACGAGCGACTTCGCGGTGTTTTCCATGTTCGGCCAGCAAATCAAACCCGGCGGGTTTGATTTATCATGGCTCGTCAAGGACTTTCAAGTCTCGTTAACTGCTGAGATGGACTTCACGGGTGAGGCGAGTAATGCCGAGCGGTGCGCTTTTGAGCTTCGCGCTCGCCCGGATGCGTACGTGCCGGATGTAATTCACGAGTTTACCAGTAAACGAGTTTTGTGCACGGCGTTCGTGGAGAACATGACGCGATGCAACGATTTAAAGGCGTTGAAAACCGCGGGGTTCGATTCGAAACGCGTGGGGAGCGCGCTGGCGAGTATCTTTGCGGAAATGGTGTTCGTGCACGGCCACGTTCACGGCGATCCGCACGCTGGGAACGTGTACGTGCGCGAACGGCCAAACGCGGGTGGAAAAGAACCTCAGATTGTTTTACTCGACCACGGTTTGTACCACGACCTTTCCGACGTGACACGTACTGAGTTTTGCGGTTTAGTGAACGCCTGTGTTGCGCGAGACGTGGCTGGCACGAAGAAACAAAGCGTTCGATTCGCGGGTAATGAGTTGCACAGGTTTTTCCCCCTGATTCTCTCGCCATGGTTCGTGTTCGGGTCGAGCGATTTGAAAGCCGAGGATTTGAAAGCTGCGGCGCGAGGCGCGTTACCCCCGGGCGTGAAGTTGGCGGATATCGGAAAGTTTCTCGTGAGCCTACACGACGAAAGTGGTACGAACATGCTTGGCGTTTTGCATTCGTTGGGGTACACGAAGGGAATCCTGAACGAGTTGAAGTTTCCCGAAACGTTGCGACTGCGAGCGTTTGGAAAGTACGCGGCGATCGGGAGTGCGATTGGTGTTGGAGATGTGGTCACGAAAGCCAGAGCGCGTGCGGGAGGGGGGGCGACTGGCGAGAGGAACAGCGGGGATGTGACGTCGGTATCGTCGTCCTGGTCACTAACCATGCGTCTCGCGATTATTTTAGCAGCGGTGCGCGTCGAGGTTTTGTCGTGGTTCGTGTTCGTCTTGGCGCCGCTCGCGCCTTTTTTATTTATTCTACCAGGCTCCGTGTGGACGACGTCCAGCTTAGTCGCCGGGCCCGTGTATGCCTTGGCGATGATGAGTCTGGCGTTTGCCAGAGTCACGGAACACCCGGAGCTCGCAATGTGATATAATAAATTTCGAGTGTCTGTCGTACTCGTTGCGGTGCGTTTCGGTTTAGGGGTTAGGGGTTAGGGTTTAGGGGTTTAGGGTTTAGGGTTTAGGGTTTAGGGTTTAGGGTTTAGGGTTTAGGGTTTAGGGTTTAGGGTTTAGGGTT
>Ga0115003_10004462_pt1 | contig 10789 bp, 20 predicted proteins | sample ArcticOcean_MG_C_7_FD_88736 | JGI IMG/M metagenome (GOLD analysis project Ga0115003, IMG submission 88736) | Marine microbial communities from western Arctic Ocean - ArcticOcean_MG_CB11_88 | ecosystem: Environmental > Aquatic > Marine > Oceanic | place: Arctic Ocean: Canada Basin | collected... | reverse complement strand
ATTAATAAAAGCTTTTAGTAAGGTCGGATCGTTTGTAAGTTCTTTCGCCAAAAGTATGAAAGGATTGGCCATGGCATCAAATACTGGTAAGTCTATTACTGCAGTTAGCCAGAGCGTAAGAGCATTTTTTGGGACATTCACTAAAACTGGTGCAATTATATCTAAGCTGGTTAATGGTTTTAAAGGAATGTTACAAAGTCCTATAGTTAAAATGGCTGGTAACTTTGGTAAGACATTAGGAAGACTGTTCTATCCTATTACAATATTAATGTCAGCATGGGAAGCTATTAAAGGTGCGATATCAGGGTTTACAAATACTGAAGGTAATTTATATGAAAAAATAGTTGGTGGTCTAATGGGAGCAGTAGAAAGTCTAGCTAAATTCTTCATCTCAATGCCATTAGATTTGATTAAAGATTTGATTGGTTGGATAGCTGGTATGTTAGGATTTGATAATATTAAGGAAGGCCTTGCAAGCTTCTCATTTGACGACATCTTCACTCAGTTATTTGATTTTATTTTTACTATAACAAGTTATATCACTGCTCTTGTATCTGCAATGGCTAATGGTGCATTTGAAGCTATCAAAGCTTTGTGGCCAGGTGGCGAAGGTCCTATTGAAGCATTCAATCGTGGATATAATGAAAGTATGGATGCACGAGGTAGAAATCCTGATACTGGTGGAAAAATAGATGAAGCTAGTATGGAAAATAAACACGAAGAAATAGAAGTGAAACGAGGTAACTCTAATCCGAGTGGTGGTTCAATGACCAATGTCACTACTACTGTTAACAATAGTAAAAAAGTAATTAGTGTTGCTGATACATCACCTGTAGATCAAACAGCTATTGCAGCTGCTGGTGGTTTTTAATTAAAAGTGTAAAAACTGGCCCCTCTGTCCCGCCGTTTAAACCGATATCTCCTGCCGCTTAGATATCTTTCCTCATTGAATGTCAAGAATCCCCATTCTTAACTGTCCCACTAATACTGAACTTGTATTAGCTCTACTGCTCTGACACGAAGAGCAATCCCAAATACCTTAATAGGTTATAGTATTTATAACTCTATTACGAATCGTTAGCAAGTTTTTCAAAATAACTCATGGTATCTGAACCTGAGTCTTCTGAATTAGTTGCTGGTACAGGTGTATCTGCCCATGGAGCCTCCGTCGCTGTCGCAGACGCTGCTGATGTATTATCATCTGCAATCGTTTCTGCTGTCGCTGTAGACACTTCCACACCACCTAGACCTAATGCTCTATTAAGTTTAGTTTTCAAATCTTCATAAGACATGAATTGGTCTGGTGCAATTAATTCTGATAAAGAATGTTGCTTGTTGTAGATTGTTTCCATAACAGAATCATCTTCTGAGATAGCAGCTACATTAGCGAACTCTGATTTATCATAGTTCCAGTAACCATCTACTTTTCTAACTTTAAGTTTAAAGTCAGCACCTTCCCACATATCAAAACAGTTGACAGGTTTCTCATCTTCGAACTGAGGTTGCATAACATCTTTGATCTTCTCAAAGATTTTTTTACCGAAACGATAAAGCATTACTTTACCTTCATGTTCTGGATGAGCAGGATCAGATACAACTAGAACATTTGCAACATAGTGCAATCTTCTTTTTTGTTTTCTCGCCTGGTCTTTCTGAGCTTCATCACCACTGTTCCATAGAATACCGTTATACTCTGAAACTGGACAATTCTGTCCTAGTGTTGTTAGCGACTTCTCTATGAACCAACCACCTGGACCTTGAAAACCATGATCCCAATATTGGACCCACGGAAGTTCTTCTCCATTAGCAGCAGGTAAGAAACGAAGTACTGCATATCCGTTACTAGATTTATCTAGTTCGGGTTTCCAGAACCTATCGTCGCCGTAGCCTTTCTTTTCTGAACCAGAGGATTCTGATTCTAATGCGGTTTGTAGTTTATCGAAGCCACCGCGACTTCTCTTTAATTCATTAAATGACATTTTATCTCCTTGTATTTTAATTATTATATTTCTTATTATCCACTTTATTCATTATGTAAAACTATTATATTCTAAAGGCTTTTTATTTCCTTCATAGTATATAGTATAATCGACATCTTTAAATCTGTCAATCACTTTCTTTATCTGTGCTTCTTGTGATCCTAAAAGTGAATTAGGATTATTAGTACCAACCCTTAATCGAGAATTTTCATTCTCTCTCGTATAGGCATTGGTACCAGCATAGATATTCTGATAAGTTTCTTCTTGAAAGTTCCATATTGAATCGAAACCGACAAGACATATCTCATCAAAACCCATTATAGAAGCCTGCGCCATCGCTTGACTTCCAGAAAAGAAGTTGACACTAAACATAGCATCATCAACTGTTCCTTTCATATTCTGTATTTGCCAATCAGGTTCTACCCCAATGACATGAACTTCCATGATATCTAAGACATCATCTTCTAGTCCAAATATCCAAACATGTTCTTTTTTGTTTGGATTAGATTCTTTTATTGTATAACTAGAATCAAAGTTCATTAATATTATTTCTTTGTAATCATGTGGTATACATTCATAGTCAGGAAAAATACATTTGTTATCTCTAGGATATTCTGACTCACACATTTCTTTTAGAATTTTAGAGTCACCTGATACTAAGTAGTCAGGTCTATAGTCTCTGTACAACGCGTTACAACCGAATGTTGTGCCGTCTAATGTATCTAAGTCCAATCCTTTTCTACTAGGACCGTTACCTATGATGTACGCTGTATCCATATATCTTTCATTATCATTCTTATCTTGACTTGTTCAAATTCTATGAATGGTTTAAGTTTAGTTAATCTGTTATTTTCTTTTGGCCAAATAAACTTCTCTTGAATCATTTCATTGTAATCTTCAAACACTCCGAACATCATATCAAATGCTATAAATGTTTCTGCAGTAATCTTACTTCCAAGAAACTCTTTTAGTATTGGAGGATGTTGTCCGTTCTTTGAGTCTAGTGTGATATCAATATGTTCATACTTATCTTGTAAGTATCTCATGTCTTCTGTGATAGTATAAGTCAATTTTTGTTTTCTTTTCTTAAAAGCTTTATAGTTATCAGCACACTCAGGTTCTAATAAATTACGACCATAGTATTTTTGTTTAGATAGATTAGCAACTAAGAAATCTTTTAAATCATCTCTATGTTCTCTTGCTAACTTTGCAAAGTGATACTTATCATTTCTTTTCAGAAACGCAGGTAACTTTACAGGTACTTTACCTCTATACTTAAAGAAGTCATAAGACTCCGTATTAAAATGATTATTAATAGCTAAGTACAAACAGTATGCATCAAATCCTTCACGACTTGTCATTAATAATACTTAGGTCTACTCAAAGTGTTGTTGTTCATTTGGTTCATTCTTTCTCTACGAACCGCTTCTTTTTTCTTTCGTTGTTTCTTTTGAGCAGGTTTCTCATAGTACTGTCTGTCTCTGACTTCTGCTACGATACCTTTTCTCTCACACTTCTTTTTGAATTGTCTTAACAAAACATCAAACGGTGGTGGACCATCATGTCTCTTAGGTTTGTTAAAGTGTTTATTGTTTTCGTATGTTTTTTGTTTTTGTGGTTTCATAATTTATATTGGTAGTTTAGCTTTTGATTCTTTTAAGAATCTTAGATTAATCGCTTCTGCGCGAATCTTTTCTTTCAATGGAGGTGTGACCAGTCCTTTAACTGAATCAGGTTCCAAATGATTTTCTTGACAAAAATGTACTATGGCATCTATGTAAGTTAGGTTTTTTTGAATAACTAGTTCTTCAACGCTATTTGTAAATTTCTTTTTAGTTAGAATCATATATCTATTATATCACCGTTCTCTGATCTGTCAAGTTTTTACTTTACTCGAATGTTCAATCTCTTTCATAGCTCTAAGTATACCGTATTGTCTTTCATCTATTCCATAGTTATTATGAGAAATAAAAAACAAAGTGTACATTAATAAAGCTTTATTCACTTGGAGGGTTATTGTGTCCTATCATTGGATCATACTTACTGAGAGCTTGTCTAATCGCACCTTCCGCTAATACACTACAATGTAGTTTGATTGGTGGTAAGTCTAATATACCTGCTATCTCTTTATCTGTGATCAACTTAGCTTCTTCTATGGTCTTACCTTTTAACATTTCTACAAACAAGGTTGATGATGCTATTGCAGAACCACAACCGTATGTTTTAAACTTGACATCTTCTATAACATCACCGTTCATTTTCATATCTAACTTCATGACATCACCACATGCAGGCGCTCCAACCATTCCTGATATTACATTAGGGTCTTTAGGGTCGAATCTGCCGACTGAATGTTTAGCTGGATTAGCTAGTACTGATTCGAATCGATCTACTACTTGTTTTGAATATGCCATTTTTCTTTATTGATTTTAGTTATGTAAGGTTATAAGTGTTATAAATATAGGTGTAAGATTTAGTAATCTTACTTTTATATAACTATTTATAACAAAGGATACTCTAATGAATGTAAAACAATCATGGAGTAGACACGGCGAAGAAGTAAAGGCTTCCACAGCCTCTTTCGTTGAGATCGCGTTTATAACTTTTGGAGTATTCTCTCCTTGGTTCATAATCGCTGTCACAATGTAAGTAAGTGGATTCATAATAGAACTTAGGCACTACTCCTACAAACCATGTTCAGTTTTATACTGACTACGAAGACTCAGCAACTGGTCAATCCAGTTGTTGGGATTTTCTACGAACAACTGTGCTACACCTGTTTCTTCTACAGAAACTAATGTAACTATTCGATCTATCTTAACTCCATATCTCTCCTCAAACATCATAGCGTACGCTGTCTCTTGCATAAAGTAATTCTTGATCTTACTAGGTGACTTAGCTTTCGTACTAGTCTTAAAATCGATTACAGACACCTTCCCAGCGAACTCTGCTATACAGTCTACTCGACCAGCAATAGCTAAATCATCACTATACAATGAACCTTCTAACATATAGATATCTCCTATCTTATCAGTTAGTTCTTTAGTTTGATTAAACATCATTTGATCTATTGGTGTAGCTTTCTCTAACTTCTCTGTTATGTCCATGTTGTTAATGTAGTCTTCCATTAAGTAATGATACCTTGAACCTCTACCAGCTGCTTGAGAGGATATTTTGTTAGCGACTTCTTCACCAACATTCTTTCTCCACTTCGCAACCCATTTGGCACTATGTAATCCTGTTACTGTCGTTACTGACGGATATTTGTTTCCGTCTGGTGTGACATAATATCTTTTACCATTAATTGTTTCAGTTGGTAATGTTACTGATTCGTATCCTTCTAAGTGATTAAACATAATATATTATTTGACTCCTTTTCGTCTTGATTGTATTTTCGCGTGTTTTTTAATTACATCTCTAGTCTTGACTTCTTTACCTGTCTTTCTAGTATGCTCGTCTGCTACAGAACCCGTTGGGTGACCTTCACCTATTTTTTGTAGTACTTCTTTAAATCCATGATTGTCTATATTTTCTATAGAACCTGTTGAACCTGAACCACTTACAATACCTGGTACTGTAGTATAATGACCTCTAATATGAGGATTATCTTTTAAGTATTGTTCTCTATCTGCTATAGTCATTTGTAAATTCTCAATGACCTCATCAGTTTCTTTATTGTAAAAATCGTATATCGGCATTATTCTTTTAAGTAAATCATTTTACCGTCTTTATCAACGGAGACATACTTCTCGTTTGGATTAGATAACTTTGGTTTAGTTGGTCTTGAATCTAACATTTGTGGTACAGCCTTCATAGTCTTTTCTATTTTAATTTCTGTTTCTTTATTAACTCTTTGAATTTCACCTGTTAATTCTTGAATGAATTGTTTCTCTTTAACTACTTCTTCATTAGAAGCTGACTTATCAGTTAACAGTTCGGCAATTCTAATATGAGCTGACGCTAACTGACTCTGTAAGTCTCGTATATTATTCTGTAATATTTGTATCTCTGTACTTAAATCCATTTGTCTCTTGTTCCTAAAAATGTTCGAACAACTGTTAGTTCTTCTGATTTAAAATCTTCTAGTAATTTCGGACCATACAATGTTCCAAATCTAACACACTTGTTCGCTGTGTTACAATGAGTTATCCAATCTTCATCTGTCATTAATGTCTTATGTTGATTGTTATCTGTATACTCATATATTGCTTGTCCAATCTTTGTAAAGAATACTTCGACTGGTGTTGGATCATAGTAGCCACGAGGTTTTCCTCTATGTAAACTTCTAGTTCTTTTTGTTGTTGTTGTCACTTCACTTGTCTTCATTATCTTTCCTTTGTTTAAATTGAATTACATTATCTTTTTTAAGCCCCATTGGAATCTTTTCTTCTTCTACTTCAGGTGTATCGAAGTCTGGTGTGAATTGAATCTCATCATAACTTTCTACACCTGCTAAAGAGATAGGCAATAAATCCTTATCGATTAGTTCCGCTGGAATGCTTCCTGTTGTTGAGTTGAGAATTAAATCATCAAGCGCTCTACTGTTCCGTAGATAGCTATCAATCATTAAGGAGAACTGTACAGCTGTTTTATAAATTTCATGGTCTTCCCATTCCATTTCTCTAGTGAGAGACATATCGTCTTCACCAAATATTAATTGTACTTCAGCGTCTTTAGTTATCTTTATAAAAGCATCACCAATGTCACCCATGATAGTAAAATCACCTGTCTTCATTTCTTCCCTTTCTCATCTCTCATATGGACAATAAACTTTTCATAGTCGGTATCTCCAAAGAATTTATTTTCTCTTAGATATTCCAACAGATACAATGAACCAGACCTTTCTCCTTTCTTAAAAGAAAATATAGTAGCTATACCTAGTAATCCTAAGTAAGCGAATCCTTCTATTATGTTTAATGTTATCATATTATAGTACCTAGTATAACAAAAGTGTACCACTGGTTACTAGTTCTTTGTGATCTTTTGTAGTCTATCAATTTGTGATTGTATAATAGCCTTTCTGTTTGGCCAATATATGTATTCTTTGTCTTCGTTCTTCATCAAGTTTTGTAGTAATGGTAGAATGAGTTTTTCACATTCTAACAATCTATCTTTATAATCTAACTCTTTGTTAGTATCGATTGATGATAAGTTTTCTTTATGTTCGTCTAACTCGTCTAATGAGTTAGATACTAACTTAGTTAATAAGTCTATCTTTGTATCTAGTTCATCTATCTGTGCTGAGTTAGCTTGTCCTGCTGAGGACTTAGCAACAGCTTTAAGTTGTTCCGCAACTTCTTTACCTACAGTCGCGTCTTCACCTGTCTTTGTTTTTAGTTCTTCTTGGTCTACTGCTGTAAAACCAAAATCGTTAATTTCACTCATTAATTGTTTCCTCGAAATATTCTCCAAAAGTATTGATGTAATGTTCTTGTTGCATTAACCTTTTCTTTTGATTGTAGTTATGTGAACCAGGACTTGATTTCATTTTCCAAAACGATCTTCGTTCAGGTCTTGGTTTGTTTGCATCAGGGTCTACTTTAGTACCATAGAGATTAGCGATCATTTCAGGTGTATGAAATTTACCGACTAATGACCATGGTTCGTGTTTAGGGTCTGATTTCTTTTTCATGATATCGTGATTCATTACTTTCTTAATAGAACCGTCACTTCTTTCTAAAGTGAGTTCGTATCTATTGATACCTTTTCTACTAGTACCTGTAACAGTATATGATGTATTGTCAGGACTCTTTAATTTTATGTCTTTGAGTACTTGACCAGAATTGTTTTTAAGTGGAACCCAAACCATTAAGCTTCTATGGGAACCCATTTAATTTTTATTCCTCTACGATCTATTTCGTTTCGGACTTTTTGTTTGATCTTTGGTTTGATGTTAGAACTGTTAAACTCTTTAAAGAGATTCTCCTGTGACATTGATTTAATGTAGAAGTGTTCTGTCTTGATTTTGCCTGTGGCTCTATCTTTTGTTTTCGTTGATGGTTTTAATTTTATTGGCATTGTATTTCTTTGTATTGTTATATTATATCGGAAAAGAATGAGGGAAGTTAATCCCTCAAATCTATAAGCTTACGAATCTGAGGATTCTTCTTCTGTAGTTTCGACAACTGGTGCGTCAACAGCTGCAGGTGCAGTTGCGTCTTCAGGTTGTTGTTCTTTCACTTCAGCAAGAAAGGATTCTCTTAATCTACCTACACCAGCTAGTTCTTCACCTTTAAATGCACCCCTTGCAGAGCATACATCTATAATTGAAACAACACCTGCTAGGTCATTGATAGTTACGATTTTAGTTTCCATAATTTTCTCCTGTTATAATATAAGGTTCATAATATAAAAGTGAGTAGACTAATTAAAGTCTACTCGACTTATATTAATTATCTCACGACTTCTCTATTCTGTCAAGTTTTCTTTTTGACATATATTGAACTCGTCTTCTTTGTGTCCTCCTAAATTTGGTTGATGTATTTCTCTTATTCATAATAACAGTTCTATCACCTCCTTTTATCGAAGTTTAACTTCCTCATAATATAAAACCTTGTCGGGTAAGTTCTCACTCACACTCATAGTCTATGTTGGAAATCTTGACACACTTGTGGCTTTAGCTGGTACAGCACTATCGTCTTGTTTAGTGATAGGTGTATCATAAGATACTTCTGCTATGTAACCTGCTTCGACTCCTAGTCCTTCCCATTTGGAAGTACTTGAGTTCCACAAAAATTCTATTTGTTTGTTGAGCATAGGATCTCGGAGAATCATCTTACCTAAGATAGGGTCGTATTGTCTGACTTCACCTACACATCTTTTGTTTAATGCGTTAGTGTAAAAGACTGATCTCTCCTCTAATGTTAATCCTAATTTATTACTCATGTAAGTATTTATTACGCTGACTTACTTTCTTTAGTTTCTTTTGGCCAAATTGCTGGAAAAGCTTCTGCTACTATAGCAGCTGTAATTCCTTTGTAAGGCAATTTCTTCTGTACGATTGATTGAAGAAGTTTAGCTTCATCAATATGCATTGATGATAACAAATCCAGATAGACTTGTTCTCTCTTAGATTGCATCATGTTAGCTGCTGGTCCACCTTTGATTAGATAGATAAACTGTTTATAAGCTCTTATCATTCTATCGTCTGCTGTATCGATTGATGGTGCGCTACTGTAAGTTCTACCTTCAGGTAAATCACCGATCGGTACTGCCCACTCAATGTTCTTTGCGTATGCTCCTCTGAGTACTGCCATTAAGTCAGCTCGACTTGAATACTTTCGAAGTATATCAATCTTTTCTTTTTTTGTTTTTAATTTATCTGCAGCTGAGAGAATCTCAACTACTGCTGCGTCGTTGGTTAAACGACTGTAATCTATGTTCGCCATAATTTAGTCCACCTTTAATATAATCATATTATTATTTATTCGACCAGTTACTTTACTGACCTTTGAGTTTATTTCACTCATAACTTTATTTAGGGTAATTGTACCCCCCTCTAAAACTCTATCAATGACATCTTCTGTCTTGACTCCGAGTTTCTTACTACCTGATGATTTCTCATCAAAGTTTTTAATAGTAGTTCCTTTAACTGCAAGACCACCTCTATCGATTTGGTCGTACTTAATAATTTCGTTTGTTTTGTTATTGAATAACCAGAGTTGTTTCGCTCCGATAATCTTAGAAGGATCAATAGACTTTACTTGATGTTCTACATCTTGTTCTAAGAAGTTTAAATCTTTAACCTGATTAACAGCACTAATAGCTTTAGCCTTTCTAGGTTTTCTAATTGGTTTGTTGTTCTCTGCATATCGTTCAGTATCTAATACTATTTTATTAACAAAGTTTAAGAATCCTTTCTTCTCTGATTTGTTCATAAAGTTATATGCTTCTTTTAATTGTTCGTCTTTACCTTCGATAGCTTCTTTCATTTCATCTCGCATATCTTTGTACTGTGCTGGTATCTTTAATGCAACCGCTGACGATACTTTATTGTCTGTTAGATATTTGTACATATCGAACTTCTCACAATCCCAAACATCAATAGCGTAGTCAACTTCACCGAGAAGTTCTACTACTTTAGCTTCTATGTTTTCTTGAACTGTTTTTCTTTTCTTAACAACGACACCTGTGTCTATGTCTTCGATTTTCATTTCAATAGCTTTCTTATTGTAAGCTCTTAGTTCTTTGTGAATATGTTTTTGATGTCCTGCTGTTCCTTCACCAGGATAATCTTTGTGGTCTGGAAATACCATTCCAGTTTCTAGTCCACGAATCATTGCAGCTATAGTTCCAGGAATATATAGTTTCTTAAACTTCATTGCGTTCTTATATCCGTGTTCTTTAGCGAATGCTATTATTGTTTGATTGACTTTATTTCTGTCATAGAAATAATTGTACCAACTAAAATATGAATTCAATGAATTCCCATCTTGTTCAAACCAATCGACACCTACAGGTTCTGGACCGTAGTGCATCTCATCAATAGTCATTCTTGATTTCTTTGTTGACCGTACTGTTTTTGTTTTTCTTTTCGCCATTTAATTATATATACCTATTATATTTTACACTATTTACCAATGTGTTTAATTTCGTTATTTGGAATCACTTGATACCCACCTTTATTGTAACCGATTGCTACAGTAAAGTTCTTCGAAGCTTCCTTCTTATATGAATCATCAGGTATCGGATTGTAAGTACTTGGTCCTTTATATGACGGATACTTTTCATCAAACTCTCTAATTGATTCTATTCTTTGTTTTTCTGATAAACTCATTTTGAGTTTTCCTTGTGTATGAGCTTTGACAACT